>Ga0126335_1000689_pt1 | contig 16997 bp, 8 predicted proteins | sample OlaspJWI45metaG_FD_108409 | JGI IMG/M metagenome (GOLD analysis project Ga0126335, IMG submission 108409) | Marine gutless worms symbiont microbial communities from Oahu, Hawaii - Olavius sp. 1 OAHU.JWI-45 metaG | ecosystem: Host-associated > Annelida > Digestive system > Unclassified | place... | reverse complement strand
CCGGTTTTTACACCGGTACTCATTTTGCCTACCCCGGAGGGATGACCAGGCTGAGTTGGCCTGGGTGGCTGGTTAAAACCGAGAGGGTGGGAACGGGGTTCGAACCCATCCCATCCTAGTACTAACCGGGCCCTGTTTGTGTCAGGTGTTCTGATTACTCATGCTTGTTTAAAAAAAATGCATTAAGAAGATATTGTGGTGATAGGCTCCTCACCTTCCCTTGCTTACTGCACTATTTTTATCATAATGTCCAGTGAGGTTGTAGATTTACATATTGGCATATATATTGTACCAGTCACTGTTTGTACGTGTGTACGCATATGCTGTTTGCTGCCACATTGCAGTATTGGCCAGCAGCCGACCTGCCGACCCAGTTTCTGACCTGGTTTCACCTGTTTGCCGCCATGTGACTGTGGGTCACGTGACCACTGCTGTGTTCAAACTGTGGGCGTGATTTCTTAACACTTTTCAAGTCAGACATTGTTGAATAAAGATCGACAGTGCTGTGAATCTTGGAGAGAAGCCAAGCTCGGAGTTCATGCAGTGTGTGCTGTGAGTGATACGACTGACGAAGACCATATTGTACTGTTCGCCACACTGTGACACAGCCGAGAGCTGTCTTACAAACGATACACTCACCACATTCAGTTCGAGTTTTGAGTGGTACGACAATTGACGGCAGCTGTCACCAACCATTCGCCGCCCGTCCTACAATGTTAGCAGTCTGTTTCCATCAGTGCTGTCTACCACGCCGTGTGCCAACATGCCAATCGCTTGCTGCTAGCTGCTAGCTGCTAACTACACTGTTTGGTGACATTCTCGTTTTTATACTATGTTATAGTAGCCTTTTTCCTTATTGCACCTGTTTTTTCCCTAGACACTGTTTTGAGCCATAATTACTATATTACACCTATTGTTAAAGTTATATTCTGTTTTTAAAACTGTCTATTAATCCTTTACAGTTTTCCACTCAGGCTCACAGCTGAGTGAACCATTAGGGGAGAGGGTGACTCGTAACAAATACAAGTTTTATATGTTTTCCGGCTAGAGTTTGTATTTTTGCTTCAATCCAATCCAGTCCAATGTGTTTTGACAGGTGCAGGTAGTCCTCTTTGCCCAAATCTTGACAGCATCACTTGCACATATAAATTGGTAGGTCCAATTAAGTTGGCATTAAAATTAAAAAGAACATCTTCATTAGACCAGTGTTTATCAAGTCGATTCTTAAAAGTATTACCGGTAATAATATCTGTCTCAACCACATCATTTGCCAAATTATTCCACATATTGACTACTCTAAAAAAATGAATATTTCTTTGTGTTGTAATGACACGTAAATGTCTGCAGTTTATCTTATTTCCTCTAGTTGTACGTAAGTTTTAAAGTTCAGTTTTATTGCAGCTTCAGAGTCATAAAATTATGAACTATTTTGAAAACTTTTATATTTATGTTGTGTTTCCATATAAGCATCTGTATTTTAATGTGGGAAGCATAATTTGTTTTAATCTGTCTATATATAGTAGGTGCTTTAAGGATATAATCAGCTTAGTAACTGTTTTGTACCTCTCAATAATGTTAATGTTTTCTTTTTTATATGGACACTGCACAGAGTTTGCATATTCTAAATGCATGACATGTTTTGTTTCTGGTTACTACATGCATTCTTGTTGATGTTGTAGAACTAGCGAACTATGAGAAGAATGTGAATCGACAGATGCACAAGTACAATGCATACCGTAAAGCAGCTGGAGTTATTGCACGTTACGACAAAAAGATTACTTCTGGTGTGCAAGCAAGAAAGCTGGTGAATATTGATTAATTGGATGAAACTGTAATTGGAGAACTAATGCGATGTAGTTCTCTGTTATTAGTTGCCAGCTACATGTTGCCATTATGAAACGAAATAAAAAATGAATTAGTTATAAGTATGTAATATATATAAAATGAAAAGTCAAGGATTATTGGGAACAAGGAAAGCAATGAACTGCATGAAAATGTTGGTTAAAAACTTAACTTTAGAAGATATTTTATTCATTCTCATTCTGTGATATCTGTAAGTGAACGATGTCTTTACTTTCAAATCTGTTGTGTTTATTGTTTATGTGTCGTTATTTTAAAAATGTAGTTTATTTCATATTAATATTCATAATTTTGTTACGTAGGCATTTATCATGCACTTTTCTTGAAATTTATTTTGTGATGTCTTTGCAGAGCTTCAGCCACTGCTGCAAACCTGTCATTCAGGACTTGGCTCCATGCTTTCTGTGCCCTCATGGCTTTTTCAAACACTTGGTTTATCCAGCTGTTCTTCTTCTTTGTAATATATCTGTAAGCTACGTTGTAGAGAGTTTTACATGGTGTTCAGAATATTTTGTAGGAGGGTATTGGAGAGAAAATTGCTAAGAAGATTGAAGAGTTTATCAAGACTGGGAAAGTTGAGAAGCTGGAGAAGGTGAATTAGATTAAAGCAAAGCAGCTAATGTATTGAACTGCTGTAATGTGGTCATTGTGCTGTTCTTCTGTCATGTTGGCATTATTGTTTACTGGTAGTTTCTGAGTTTTAAAACTGATTATAAGTAGCACTTTGTTGACTGATCAATGTATGCTTTAGTGGACTTTGTGACAGCATTAGGTGACAACTAACCATCAGCATCATCTTTCGGTCCATTTAGGCCGGTAATGTGTGTGGCAGCTTCGTGTTGGCAGTTTTAATGGCAGCTGTGAGTTTTCCACAAATAGAAAAAGAACAACTGTATAGCTGATCTGACAACATTGCACTGCTGACATATGCACTGCATTAGAAGTTTCTATGCTAATGCACAATAAATTGACTTTGATGTTTGCTATTTGCTGGTTGTCAGTTACAGCAGTCACACTGTATTGTCCTCTGCTGTTCTGTGCCAGATACATGCTGATGATACCAATGCAGCTATAAATGAGTTGACTCGAGTTGTTGGCATTGGGTACGGTACACATTGTTTGTGAGATACTATTCAACAAATTGTGATTTTATACTTTTCACAGGCTGCAAAGTTTAGCAGTATCTTAACAGTATTGTTGTCATCATGTGTAAAGAGGACTATGTCTTCCTGTTGGATTTTGTTAGGTCGTTGTTACAAGATGGATCTTTTACGATTGGATTTTTTGTTTGTACAGGAATAACGGATGGAATGTAATTATTCTTAACTGATATTGTGCACTGTTAATGATAAATTACATGTTAGACAAATGCTTGTGGTCAGCCATAGATGACAAAACATGTATTTAGTTCTGTTGATTACATTACGTCAGTGATCGTGCAGTAGCTTGGCTGAGATATGTGGCAATGAGAGCATTCGTGAAATAGTAATGACTAGGTGCTATTTTGTGTGATTGTAGGCCCGTAGCTGCACAGAAACTAGTCAGTGAAGGCATTAGGACTATTGCAGGTCCAACCATTCGTCTCTTTGTGAACATTTGCCATCTCCACATATTGTGAAATTTGTGATTCTGATCTCACATTTAATAACAGTTATAGCTGTCATGCTGTACTGGTAATACCTAAATGTATTGTGTTGTTTTATACTGCTGAAGGTATGCTTAGTTTCACGTTGAGTCTAAAGCTTAGTTCCTGAGAAATGACTCAGATTTTTAAAGTGTGCGTTTTAACATGGAAGTCATTTGTGTTACTAAATGATACATGAAGTCAGAAAGGGTTGTACCATTGCTCCAGCAGTCTAGCACCACCATGATGAATCATTATGCCTCTGTTCGTTGGCAAGGAAATGGCTTGAGTTGCATGAATTTGATTCAGCTAGGCCATTGTTGCCAGTGTCTGTTGGGGGATATGTCGACAGGATATCTATATGTATAGATATCCAGTTCCCATTCTTAGCGCTGATTGCACCGTCACGGTTCAGCGTTGAACTTACAAGTAGGTTGCATGAACTGGTTTATGGCAATTGTGCATTGCACCATTTTTAAACCAATTCGTTCAGCCTTGAACTCAAGTTTTAAATTGAACCGCCGATTTTGAGCGATCAAGCGCTGAACTTCGCTTTCACAAAATTTAATAAATGGTGGTTTGTGCAGATAATTACATGATATTTCTTGAACTTTTGAGATTAGCGAACGCAAAGTAAAAGAACGAGTAGATCCACTCACGAAATATGATGACATCGAGTTTCACTCACAATTCTGCCTCTTGAAGCTGACCATTCACCATCTACTGTCGGACTTATGTCCAACAGTTTATTTACCGTTTTTATACAATCTGTATACTGTGAAAATATGGGAAATTTACATTGCCACAGTTATGAATGACACTTCAATGGCGTCCTTCAGGCACCACACCCTGCAGCCTAGGCCTGTGCCTGCCTGGCCTTTCAGCCTATGCCGAAGCCTTTACCAGTCACAGCCAGCGATACTGGCTGGCCTACTATTCACTAATGTCTGTCGTATGTACATGTATGACCACGGATCTGCAACGTCTGATTTTTTACATTTTGATGATCAAGTCTGAATATTGCGATTATTTTAGGTTATAAATGAAATACTAAGTCGATATTTTTTACCAAATGTATTATCAGTATATAGTGAAATGGCATTAAAGTGCAGTTATTTCGCACTTATTACACACATGATGACATGGCCATGATGTAGCAGCATGTTGAAATTAAAACACGCATGAGAAACAAAATCTGTTTGGAAGTAGGTAGCGTCGCATGTGATTCATCGGCTTGCTTGATGGTGCACTCGGCCTTAGTACAAGAGCCCAGTGAATGGACTGTTATGTAGTATAATGGTAATGATGAACAGCAACAGACATGTCTGTTTTTTAGTTGAATGCTGTCAGTGTATGTTTTGATAGTGTACAATGCTTGTATTTCTTGTTATTTTGTGAATGACTATATCTCAGATAATTCTTTCTTGGCTGTGTTGTAGATCTGCGTAAGAACACTCACAAATTAAACCATCAGCAGAAGATTGGCTTGAAGTAAATATTGCAGTGTGTTCTTCCAAGTTTTGTCGCTTTTGTTGCTTTATAATTATGAAATCATCTGACTTCATTATGTTCCATTTTGACTTATTTACATGCTAGTTTATATCAGTGCTTTTAAATAGGTATTTCGAAGAATTTGAGAAGAAAATTCCACGTGCTGAAATGCTTGAATTGCAGGTACTCATGTTGTATGCTTTTAATTCTTACTCTTGCGACTTTGTTATTAACTACAGACTTTTGTATGATTATTTTTTGCATTAGTACTAGTAGCTTGCACAGTTGTTTAATGAATGTTTTTGCAGTGTATTAAAGTATGAAACTTTGATGTAGCTGAAGCTTTCACTGTTATTTTTATAGTGAGGGTTTGGTTTTTTGGTTACTTTTTAGTTTTGACTAGTTTTTCCTAGACCGAACCCGTTTAGTACTGCGATGAGTAGGTGAGTGAACCTCTCAGTATGTAACAGCCATTCAGGTTACTGTACTTCTGCTCTGTTGTCTCAGTAGGTACAGTAAGTACTGGCAAAAGCTGAGAGTAAACAGACACACGAGTGTGACAGCGTACAGTGCACTAACATGACATCTGTGGTCTGATGTTTCGTCAAGGGCAGGGCTATATAAAGAGACGTAGTTGCTGGCCAGTGGGAACTTGTGGTCTGTGGAAGACTTTTCTGTTTTTATTTTACATTAACATACGTAATGATAAACGAGTGACTGGTGTGCCTGATGTAGGCTGTGGTCGTGGCTGAGCTGGAGAAGTTAGACTTCGAAATACATGCTGAGATTTGTGGCAGCTTCAGACGTGGTAGGCAGTTGCTGTTGCTGTACAACATAAGATCTAATGGAAACTGTAACTGTACATTGTTGTGCTGGCCTGGTTTGTCATGGGATGTGTTTTGAGACATCTACTAGACCTAGTGAGAGTAATTTTTGCTGAAAAGTCAGTACAGAAGTCATTATAATAACTGGTTGAACTAATTTCCCTTACAAACTTGTTGCTCAGTGTAGTAACCTTAGCTGGCTTGATTACTGTTGTGCAGAACGGAGTTGTGGAAACACTAGTATTTAGTATTATGCTAGCATTTTGAATAACAGTGTGGCCAGCATGATTGTTTTTTTGATATAGGCTTATTTAAATTCTGGTGTTTGCTGACTGTGCCTACAGGTGCTGCCACCAGTGGTGACATTGACGTACTAATCACACATCCCAGTTACACATCCAAGTCAAAGAAGAAGGTTGCGATGCTGTTTCCACAGTTGATCGGCGTTGTTCTACTTTCTGTTATTTATATGGTTTATATGCAGAGATTTTTTCTCATGATTCATGACTTGTTAGTTGTGGCGACTCTGTCTTGCTGTCTCACTAGCTGTGTTAAGATAAGTAAGTAAGTAAGTAATCTTTATTTGGCAAATGAAAGATGCATTTGCATTATATATGTATATATATACAAACAATCAATGCATATAATTGAATGACAAATGGTGACTGAACAGGCTGAACAGCTTTTTGCAAATTAGGCTCACAGTGATTTTTAGCTAATCATATAGACTGTTTGGATCGTGTCTGTATGTGTGTTTGTGTATGTGTCCATTAACCACTTTGTCGGAAATTGTAACTTAAACACAGAGACTTGTAGTCTTGCACACAGAGACATACTGGCCAGCTTTCATCACAGACCAAAAAGCTAGGTCACCCACTTACTTCAGGTGACTTTGTGCCAGCTGAGCGTCACTGCCCATGGGAACTTGTTATAAATAGGCTGCTGTTGATGATTGAATGATTTAATAGTTAGCTTTGCAGAAATTAATGATTAATTAATTGTTAATTTCAGTAATGGGGTAGATGATCTGTGCTGTAGTCGGACTTGTTGTGTCGAGTCGTGAAGTGCTTAGAAGACCGAGACTTCATCACAGACACTTTGTCTCACGGAGACACCAAGTTTATGGTGTGTTTACTCATTGCTGCATTGACTGGACTGATTGCATACTTTGTCTACTTGTTGTAGACTTCAACAGCACCAGCACAGTTGATGTTAGAGGATATCATTTTGAGCTAGCAATTTTGCCAATGTTTACCAAAACAAGTCATAAGGAACTCGGTAACTAAGTGAGTGAGTATTGTTTAATGTCTTACTCAGTGCGCTGCAAGTCATTTTGGCAATGATCTATGCACATAGTCATTTGCATTTGTACTGACGATCAAACAAACAACTGAGAAGGATACAGACCTGTGAACCTAAACAGCAATTTTTAAAACTACTGAATTATACGGAACAAAATGTAATGAAAACTGAAGCCCAGTTAGATTCTTTTTACACTCTCTGGCCAGGAAATGGTGTTGGCCTATTCTTCAGCTGGAAAATTTGCTGGGGTAACAGATCATTCTTTGTTGCTGGTCAGATGTGGAAAATGTGACGAGCGTTATTGCATTTTGTGAATAATTAGAATAACTAACACTGCTTGTGTAGTGGACATCTGTTAAGTTACATTCGTTTGTCTGAGGCCGCAACTCATACAGACCATTTATTTTGGACATTATATTTTTTTTCTTCGCATTTTTGTTTGTAATAAACGAATGTGCAGGGTGTCTGCCAGCTTAGTACAACAGCAGAAGGAAAAGACTGCGATCACAGAAGAATTGATCTGAGGTATTATGATTACTGCCACATTATAATACGAATACAAGGTTTGAAACTGCTATTCTTTTTATAAGTCAACTAGAGTTTGTCGGTTTAGGCTATGTTCCAATTGTGAGCTGTTGTTTACATTTGTGTGCATGTTTTGCAGATACAGACTGTTGTTACCAATGTTTGTGGTGTTCATCTGTCAGTCTGTCTGTCACGAATGCACTGAATGACCCCGGCGGCTCTGCTTCACTGTGTGGGGTAATTGGCAGCGCGTGTCGTGTGCACGGGGTCATTCGGTGCAGCCTTCGCCAAATGTCTTTCGCCTCTTGTTAAAGTTTTTTTTAGCATTTTGTTTATGTGTAGTTACTCCTGGTTTTATTGTTGAGTTGTCAGTACAGTTGCATGTCAAACGGTAGAGTAAACTTGACTCACTACGTCTAGTTGCTACTACTTTAATTCATCTACTGGGTGAGTAAGAAATATTGCTTTTAATTTTTGTCAAATTTTAATCGATTTTTTATAATTTTTTCTTTGCTGGAAAGAGTACTTCATTTGCAACAAAGGTCATGTAATGGTTCTCATCATACCTTAGATAGGGTGCTGCGCTACCTTGGGAAGTGAAAAGAGTTTAAATTTGCTGCATATCTGGAAGACAGTGCGAACGTAATGCATTGATTTTACATACACCCATTTTAACGGATCTTGCCTGCTAACTTCTTACTTACTTACTTACTAATTACGTCAGTTTATGGTTCCTGTTAAATATTTTTTTAAATATCAGACTTTTATGTAAACAGGTCTGAGTGTTGACAGTGACCCCACTCACTGGGCATGCGATGCTGTACGAGTTCTCGAGCAGGCAACACATCTTTAATTGGACCAGATCTGAGCAGCTCCGACCTCAACCTGGTCTACTAGAAGATATGGGGTGTCATTTAGCAGCATGTTTATCGATCACGCGTGCATAAAACCGATGAAGTGAAGCAATACTTACTGAACATTTGGCTTGGCATGGACCACCACATTATGACAATGCAGTTGACGAGTGGCGTAGGCATTCTAGAGCATGTATGTGGGCAAATGTGGACACATGAGCAATTGTTGTGACAGTATTAATATCTATTCAGCTATATCAGATGAAACGTTTTATTTCATATCACATGTGAATACGAGACAGCAACACAACAGGTACTTTGGCGCCAATAGTTCAGCCAGCGTGTACATGGAGGACAAAGTCCACCATCTACACCGTGCGACGAATAACGATCTTTAACTCGGCTTAAACGTCGCAGCATTATCTAAGAAACGTCCGACAAACGTACCGTCTAAGTCCTGAGTCACTATCACAGTTGTCTGTATCACCAGAAACGAGAAAAACAAGAACAAATGCATGAATGTCACTAAGAACTGACGTAGCATTAGTTTGCATGTGTCTCCCGCCGAAGCGCCTACATGCTGAAGTACAGGTAGTGCAGCGTTATAATTAAGGTGCAGTGAGAATATTACAGGGCATTTGTTGTAAATTTCATACTCTTTCCAATGGCAAAAGAATTCTGATAATTGTTTAAGGTTTGACAAAGTTAAGGCCAATTTCTTGAGGTCGATTACTTTGGGGATTTTTTTGACTCACTCGGTATATTGAAGTACGGTTTGTTGACAGGTTGCTGCCCAGTGATCAATTCTATTGTGCTCTCCTCTATTTCACCGGTAGTGACCAGTTTAACAAACACATGCGGGAGCAGGCACTCACTGCTGGCTTCACTATGAACGAGTATTGTATACGACCCGTTGGCAGCACAGGTAATGCAACTGTCACGTTCTCTAGATAGCTTGTATACAAGAACTTGTAAAACAACAATGGCCGACGAGTAAGACGCCATTGAATCACATTCTCATTTAATGCTAATTGTACATTCGTATGAAATATAACTCTTATAGCATGTAAAACATGGCCTTTCAACTATCCAGTCATGTCGTGTTTATTTCAAAAATCAAAACCGTAAAATATCGTAAAATCCACTTCTGAATAACGATCTTTCGTCACTAGGTCCATATCATAGTACCATCATTGGCACAACTGCACAAGTACCAGAAGTAGCTGTTTTTATATGGGTGTACTATTTAGGCCTATTCTGATCTCAAATATCTTTGTATATCAGATTAGTGATGCAGTAAAACATGAACTATTTGAGAGGCATTAAATTTCTAGAAATAAAGCATTAAATTATTGCAACAGAAAATTGTCGCAATTACAATAGATAATATTTTATAGTGAGCGGTTGGCCTGGCATCTAGTGAGTACAAGTGAACATTGATGGATACGAACAGATTACTGAATCAGTGATTGATTTTGTTGACATCCAATCAGCACACGTGCACCGAGTCATGTGATTGCAAGTTTCTTGCATCAAATAGAACATGTTCTATTTCATGCAAGAAACTTGCACAATAAAAATCTTGCTGCAAGTCAGTATGACAGACATGTGAGTTTCTTGTACAAGTTAACTTGTACAAGAAACTCACATGTCTTACTGTTGGCCTTACTAATGCCGGTGACACACATGCTAGAAACTTGTACAAGTTAACTTGTACAAGTTTCTAGCATGTGTGTCACCGGCATTAGTGAGGCCAACAGGCTCGAGGCTAAAGCCAAGGCTGATGAGGTCATTTTTTATACACATGTATTTGCTGTTTTGGTAACAGCTTTGATAATTTTAACAATTATAATCTGATTTTTGCTGGGTATGGTATTGAGTATTAGTGGAGTGCTGAATTTATTTTGCAATGTTTTAGCTCAGCTGGCTACAGCTCAGCTGAGCTTGTTATGCAGAGTGGGTTACTTGGTGTCTGTATGTCTGTTAACCAGGGCGTTGGAAATTGTAACCACTGGATATAAAGAGTTGTAATCTTGCATGCAAAGACCTACTGGGCAACTCTGATCGCAAACCAAAAATTAAGTCACCATGACATACTTAAGCTAGCTGAGCTTCACTGCCATGGTCAGCATGTTCTTGTTACAGTATGGTGCAATAGTTACTTGTGTTCAGGTGTGTTTGGTGAGCCACTGGAAGTGATGTCGGAAGAAGATGTATTTGACTACATCAACATGGACTACAAAGCACCTCATGAACGCAGCATGTAACAAGTGATACCCCGTATTACACTGTGCCTTTCATTTCTTGTTGCTTGCTGCATTTCACAAATGCTGTCAACTTCATCGGCTGGTTATTGCTTGCTACACGCATGCTGCTGTTTTGCATTTATTTATCTGTTGGCTTGTTTCTATTGCTGTGAATTTCTGTAGCTCATCACTGGACTTTAAGAGGGATAGTTCCTGCTCATTGCTGAGGGTTGAGAATCAAATCCGCTGACACACATTTCCTGCATTTAATGATTTACATCAGCCTGGTGCAGTTGGTTAATTTCAGTTTAGTTATTTTGGTCTGTAATTTTTGGCAGATGTTATATCGTACAGTACGATACTCAGATAATTAATGTACGTTCATAAACTGTTGAGCAGACAGCTTTGTTATTCATTCGTTCTTTCATTTTGATAATATTTAATATTACAGGGATGTAAAGCTTAAGTTTTGTATAGGTTTATTGCAATTATAAATTAAGTATCTATGAAGTTACTGTATAAAAGTAATTTATTTGCTTTCATTGATTATATTATATATTCTATAGCTAATATAACTGGCTTGCATAATGTGTGCCCCGATGCTCGAGTTGGAAGCATTTATAAAACCTTCTTATCAACTAATAATGTCCACTAAATTAATCTAAATTGCTTGCACCTCATGCATTAGGAACCTGTACACATTAAGATTAACGGCTGTGTATTTTTGTTGGACTTGACTCAGTGTGTATTACAATTTCAGAATAAACTAAGAAATAAATCTACAACATCCATGAGCAGAAGTCTGGTAACACTTCACCTCATATGTGTGCTGTCATGCAGTGTTGTTGTTGATCTTAGTCATTATTAAAAGACAGAATGTTTCATTTCATTTTGCTGTTGTTGTCTTAATGATGAAGTCAAACTTGACCTTTGTGTGAGTGGTAAGAACCTGTGTACAGTTTGCTTGTGTAGATGCATGTACAGAGATGTTATTGCTAGCAAGTATTACTAGGCTGCATTGAATGCAGAGATGCAGCCTATTGTTACCGATGTGCACGGTGTCTGTCACGTGGCTCAACTCGGCTTCACTGTGTGAAAACGACTGAACGGATCAAGATGCTGTTTGGGGTGAACAGTCTTGGGGGCCCACGAGACATTGTGTTACACGGGGGTCCTGATCTCCACACAGACGGGGAGGGGACCTACTATCAAATTTTGGGTCCCCGTCATATCTCTGGAATGGCTGAAGCTGGAGACTTGAAATTTTGCATGCATATAGAGGGCGACAGGACCTAATGAAAACTATGCAAAAGTAGGTCATAGGGGGCCTGGGGCGGGGTCACGTGACCTACTCTTAAATTCAGTGACTGCCTATATCAGGAACGGCTACAACTACAGAGTCCTGTGCATGCAGTGTGTGCGGCGCATTCAACGCAGCCTTTGCCAACTTACTTTGGTCTCTTGTTGTGAATCTGAATGCATGTACAGTGCAACTTGACCTCGTTGAATTAATGTCGAAACAGTGACAACATTGTTTTGAGCACTGAACATCCTAATAATACAATGGGTGACTATCTTTTGCTAAAACCTAAGTTTTAAACTGTAGTTTTAGATCGTAGTTTAATCTGAACTCAAAAATTCAGTTTTAAACCAATGCTCAGTTTGACTTGCATTTTAAACCATATTAAAAATTGCAGCTGATTCGTTTGCGGCTTGTGCAGTATTTGTTTGTTTGCCACATCAGACTGAATTATCTGCTTCTGATAGGAACGAAATGTGTGCTAAATTCGGTGCCCGGCAATTAGCTAGAGCACCTGCTGCGATGGCAATGCCGCTGTAAACAAAAACATTTGCCATATTTATGTCATCTGCTTTTATCAAAAGTTAAAGTGGTTTCAGTTTAAAACCAAAGTTTTGCTTTAGAACTGAGTTTTAGCGAAAGAGTTTGTTTTCAAACGGAGTTTAAAACGGAACTTCAGCGTCACTTCACTCTTTTATGCTAATTAGGTTTTAGACCTAAATTCGGTTTGATAGTAAGTTTTTAAAACTTAGGTTTTAGCGAAAAATAAGTCACTGAATGTATCACAAGCACCTTGAACTGTTCAGTCAGTTTCCCATGGCCATGAGTGATGGATGGAGAAATGGCCATGATGTACATAGTACTGTATGGCTACTGCACTTGCATCCAATATGCAACGTGCAGTTGCCTAAAACGAAACAGAAACGGCCTCACAAAAACGCGAGCGGAATGCAATAGTGGAACACAGAAAAGTCACTTCTGAAACTGATGTTAAAAGCAGTTCAAATCTGCAGACAATAATCACATGAAACAATCTTCGCATACTATAGATAAATGTCTAGATATAAAACAGCACTGGAAAGACAGCGGCAGCTAGTATGAACAGCTGTATCAGACGAGAAATTCATTATGCTGATGAATACGCTACTACATCACCACTGTGCAAAATGGCAGATAAATTACAATCACAGCAACGATTACTGATACAACCACCACAATACTGCAACTGGCAGCTTTGATTTCTATTCTCTTAATTTAAAATTTTTTATTGTTATTATGTCAAAACAGTTTGCTTACTCAAACGAGGTATTCTGCAAATAATGGTAGGTTCTAATCTCATGAGAAAATATTAAGTTGAACATTTCTTTGACTTTCATTAACTTCAGTCACAACAAGCTGCAAAACGCCTTCAGAGATGCATTCCCCACTTTGTGTATAATTCTCTACACTGATCCTGACAAGCTACATTACCGTGCTCTGCCAGTACTAAAACACGTCCAAAAATCAAAAAAGTCTGATATGTCACTGAAGCGAGTCAATAAATTACCACTGTCTGACTATAATGTAAAACAACAAAATAGTGCACTAAAATATGACATGATTTGTACGGCAAATACAGACACTGTACTAGACATAGTGACGTGGCATTAGGCAATTTACTGTCATAAGTAAATGCCTAAATGTTGAGTGCCTGCTGCTCAAATATTTAACTAAAACACTCTTGTAACGAGTGTACAATTACCTAGCTATCGTTTCATATAGCTATTGAGATGTTCCAATGACTACCACATAGCGAAAACGCCTGTGGAACAATTGACTACAAGTCGAGATCAGAGGAAGTAGTCTGGAGTATGTCTCGTGACATGTGGCTCACCGCGACGTGGTGCCGGATCAAACTGCAAACTACAACAACGTGCATAGACATTTCTACTTACGCTTTCTGTTTGTACATCCGTCATCCACTGACACAGGCTTAGTACATGCACACAAAGGCCGTCAAATTTGGACAGTACTTTCTTCTGAATATCAGACACCACAGACATAAACATCACCAGACAGTCGTAAAAATGCAACTTGAACAATGTTGTCCAGGGTCAACTCACAGCACTCTGCTAGAACCCCGAGCTTGAACTGCGGTCTGCTTCATGGCAGCGAAGGATAGAGGAAGGGGAGAGACAGACAAGGGTACCAAGGTGATGCCAGTAGATAGTGAATATAACAGAAATCCGTGAATAACAACTTTTATGTATTGCAATATGCAGCTAGGTCTTCTCCACATTATTTCCCTAATCACAATCGTAAAATTAGTTCTGTATTTACAATGGGCTGCAGTTACTCCAGTCTCCAGGCATAGAGATGGAGATAGTCATAAACCTGCCATGCGTGCGGTTACCTTGCCAGTCACAAAGAACCACCATTTGGCTAGTATACTGTTTGCTGAGAGGGATGTGTGTGTGTGAACAACTAGCTCAGAGTGAGCAGACCCGAACATTTACGCAATACAGGTCATTCTGTACAACTGTCCAATGCTGTTACATGAAATTAGAATTCTAAGAAGTTCTGTTGCCTAACCATTAAACCACTAGTTTCACCTAACCATATAAGCTTCTGCAATGCTTATGCACGCAAAATACAAATAACAAAATAAACACTGCAACCAATCTGCTGCATAATTTAATGAATTCCTAAAGACTGATCAAACTGTACAAAGTGGCAATAAACAATCTACGAGAAATGTGACAGTCGTCGGATGGACTCACAATGAGTAAGACAGAGCATCATCAAGTTCACAGAGTGCAGCCTGATTGCCACACCGATAGCAGTAGTTAGGAGCACTGAAGATTGTCACAACGTTGTGCTCATGAGACCAGTTGTAACCCTGTGCATAACAACTTGCTGCACATCTGAGACTGATATGGTAATCGACTAATTATGAGTAAGTCAAGTCATATGCTACAACATACCGCTGCTAACAGACCAAATAAGCCATCAACAAAATGTTTATTGTACACCAAGTACGACATACAATATGTATTTTTATTACGCCACATGCTCTGTCTAAAGTTACTTGTTGTTACATAAGATGCAGAATTGCGATCTGATCCTGCAGCGTGGATGTCTGTTAGTCTGTCAGTTTGTCTGTCACACAGGCGACTGCTCTTACACACTCATCAGACGGTGCCACTTCAGTGTGGCCATTACTATATTACTACAGCGGCTTATCAATATCTGTAGCTCAGTGTGGAAATGATAACCTCGTCAAGTAAATATATGACTCAATTTCTGTGCATAAGTAGAAGTAAAGCACACCAAGGCACATGCACTGATATCAATGTAACGACACAGAAAATGGCAGCAATAACCTCCATAACAAGCTGGTGTGCTCGTGACACAAGCTTCACATCATTACTGTGGTTGAACGTCTCTGAGATGTCCTGGCCAAAGGTATATCCAGCACCTCGCGGCGAGATGCCCCAACCTCCACGATCATCAGGGTCAGACCACAACAGATCACACATTGGACCCTTGACACAACATACACCAGGAACAGCTATTTGACAAACATAAATATGTAGGCCTAGTTGTAATTTTTGCACGGAATGTCGTCAACATAATGCAAAACAAAACTAACACAATAAGTGTCTGCCACACGTAAACAGTGTCACTACTCACTACTTCTTTACCTTGTGAATTAAACGATCGTCAAGTATTAAAATGCCACAACATTGCAACTGATAATTGCAAGAAAATCAGACCGGAATATCAGCTTGCAACAGTGTGATTCGACTAGTCAATGAAGGCTTCAAACGCCGCAGTTATTGCAAAAGCACAATGTAAGAATTAAAAGCAGTGCTCAAAATGACCACTGCCCACCCTGACACAAGCTGAAAGATGGCGACGCCACCGACACAAAGCTGCAGCAATGATGGCGTGATACAGCTTGGCCACTCGGTTCTGATTCTGATGCGATGTTTGAGGTCGTCAAGATCAGTGATGCATGTTTTGTACACCTTCTCTTGCAGTACAATATGCGCCACATGATGTAGTCAACCAGATTTAAATCTGGCGAATTTGGAGACCACAGTGGCAGTGAGATGAACTCTGGCGTTTCTCTTTCCAGGAACTCCATGATAGCATGAGTTCAATGTGCTGGCACACTAGCCTGCTGGAAAATGTAGCAGTCGCCAGAAACGCGCCAAATATCCGGTAACAGCATGATGCAGAGAACAGGCGGGCGTAGTACTTCCACCGTAACTGCCTCGACATCTGTTGTATGCGAATTCATAATGCTCTGTCTTTCGTCCTTTTCACCACTGACCAGTGCATGCTGCTGGCAACAGATGAGGCGGAGAAACAGATCTTTTCAGTTGTGTGCTGCTTCATGGTGACAAGTGGTAGGTACTGGTCGATGATGCCGGTGATAGTGTCATAAAAGTACGTGACTATATCATCACAGGTCCGCACTGCATACATTGCAGTAATACTCTCCATTAACTTTGACACCGGTTTGCAAGAAGTGGATATCGGTACAGCCGAGAGTGTACAACATGATATAGGCCTACAGGCCTACTTTTTAACACGTCTTCGTTGAAAGAATAACAAGGCCTGTCAGGCGACAGGATGGCCGACTGTGGCCAAGCAAATTAACCGCCAAGAAGTCAATCTTGAAACACTTACCGGAAAACAAGATTATATCACCTGCCGAATGCGGCGATGCTCCATGACGACATAACATAAAGGCGCCATGGCAGCCGCATGACGGCATCCATAAGACGCCATGGCACACTTTAACGCATCCCATTATCAACAATTTGGGTGGAAGTGACTGACCCCTCGGCATCCGATTGAGATGCCGTTTTGGCATGGACAAACTAGAGAGGCGTGGCTACAATATGCAAAAGGAATCTCGTCGATATCCCTTTCGGCTAGACTAGAGTTTACTTACCGGCGTGTTTAATGTTTACATTGTGG
>Ga0126335_1000688_pt1 | contig 16999 bp, 10 predicted proteins | sample OlaspJWI45metaG_FD_108409 | JGI IMG/M metagenome (GOLD analysis project Ga0126335, IMG submission 108409) | Marine gutless worms symbiont microbial communities from Oahu, Hawaii - Olavius sp. 1 OAHU.JWI-45 metaG | ecosystem: Host-associated > Annelida > Digestive system > Unclassified | place... | reverse complement strand
TGTCGGTACCTCTGCCTCCATTATCTTCCCCTGCTCCATAAAAATCCAGAAGACAGGAGGTGGGGAAACCCAGCCTGAACACAGCACAGCCCTATGCTAAGGCAGAAGGCAGAGTGTTTCTTCGGGTTGTCCCGGAACAAAGGCCGTTAAACGGTTGTTGTTGTTGTTGTTCATTGTTTTGATAGTTATATTTTACTGTTCATAATCAATACCTTTAGGTGCTGTAAATATCAGAAGGTGGTAGGTTATGCAGTAGCTAGGTAGCCTGTTCTTTGTCGCACAGTGTACAAAGCTGATGTCTGTTTAGATGCTATGGAAGTGGACATAAGCTTTGTCACATGACGTTTTGTGCTGATTACTAATTGCAGGAAATTGTTTCTGTCTGTGCAACTTGATGCTTCAAATTTTTGTAATAATGCTGCTGTGCAAAGTATGTAAGGTGTATTTTACAGCTAGAAGATTTGTAGATGAGGACAGAACTGAAGATTGTCTAGAATGTGTATGTGTAGAGTCGTCAAAAGTGAATCAGTATGGCAATGAGGCACCAGGAGCGCCAAGCCTTCAGGCTGAACTTGCTAAACTGCGTGAAGAAAATACTGTGTTGAAATGCACTGCCAAAGGTCTCAGCCGATTTCTTTCTTTGTTGATTTTTTATGTTATTGCATATTTTAAGCAGGTATTAAATGTAATATAAGATTTTATGTTTGATCTTGGCAGATTATATACCTTTTTTGATGTTATGGAAGACTGCTGCAGTGAATGGATATTCTTTCTTGCATACGATTCTTAGAATATGATGTGTGTAGAGGGATCAGCTACAGTGGCTGATGATGCAGCTGGTGACAAACGATCCAATCAGCTGCGGTCATACGAGCTGAAAGTTAAATCTCTGCAACAAGAGAATGAAGCTCTGACCAGGGTCAGTAGCATTTCGTTGCTTTTTTCTTACCGTATATGTAAGTGGTAATTATTTGTTCAGAGCTGCATTGATCTTAGACTGAAAAATAGACCACTAGTTTCTAATTGCTTGCAGCTTAAAAATGCAGTGTTTTAGTGGAAATACAATATGATCTGGTTATTTGCCAGTATTGCATTGAATACAGCTGTACAGTGGGCATGTAAGTTTGAGCTGTGCACTGACTGTAGTCATGGTATGTCAGGAATTGTGGATTAACATCAGTTGATAGTTATAGTAATTGTAATAAAAGTCGTTGCTATAATGCTACAGGAACATGAGGACTTGGATGAAAAACTGCGTCTGCAAAACAAAATGGTGCAGGACTCCCAACAAAGGTGTCGGCAGATGTTAAGTGAGATGGCGGAAGTCAATGACAGGTAGGCTACTGCTGGCTAATGTCAGTGTATTAATACCACTGACTTTGTTTAGTTTTAGTGAGCTGACTTACTGACAGCAATTCTTTGCAGTCCACTATTTGATTCAAATGATTTGAAACAACGTGGTTTTGTGCAGTATTATTTTGAACATATTTTATTAAGTTGCATTGTTGTTTCCTAATGATAGCACTAACACATGAATTGTGATACTGAAGAAACTGATGCTTGTTATTATGTCGTGAAATTAAGCTTTTTGTCTAGATTTAATCCACATACATGGACTCTGTGTTTGAAGTGACCATTTTACAGTTTATATGTGGTGCATTTTCTGTCTTTATATCTTTTAGCAATAATCAGTATTTTTGTAACAGACTGCTATTGTTACTTTTTCCTTACAGTATGACCAAAGAATTGTACTTATTTTTTGGCAAAAAAGAATACTTGTAATATTGTTAGGAGTCTATATGAAAATGGAAATGGTGAAGGAAGTCATTCATGATGTGCTTGTAATACAGTAGTGTTGATATATGCACTGTGCAGGTATTCTGAACTGCGGTTGACAAACCAGAAGATAACGAGGCAGCTGAGTGAAAAAGATGAGCAGTTGCAAGATTTACGACAGAAAGTCGACTCTGTTAGCCTGGAGCTGCGCAAGTCAGAGAAGGCTAAACGAGAAGTAATTTATGAACCGCATTTATAATTTTGATTGATGACTTTCTTAATCTTTTTGCATAGTTTTAACTTTTGCATTTGAATGTTTTGTAGTCAATTGTTTATTCGCAAGCTGCAACCGTACAACAAAACTGTACATCTAATGAAGTATTAAAGTTTGTTGTCATAGTTTGTTGAGTAATACTGCTGTTACAGTTGCTGGTAATAATAATGTTAATGCTAGTGAAATAATATTAAAGTAACATATATTGACATTTGATGTGTCATTGTCATCGAATCTGAAGTAATCTGGTTCATAATAGTATTTCCTATAAATAGCAAAGATATGTCTATTTTGTCTAACCTACATGTACTAACTAGTTTATGTTGAAGACAGCATTAGTTAATGTTTGTTATGACGTTAATTTACTGCCAGGTGCACTCACAGCTTGCCGAGGCCCAGGCTGAGTGCAGCCGAGAGAAGAAGCAGCGTCAGCAGCTGGAAGTCCAGTGCCGTGAACATGAGAAAGAGATGGAGTCTGTCAAGAGAAGTGGATCGCGGCCATCACAGAATGCTGAGACTGCCAAGGAAGTGGCCAAGTATGCAACCCGTGCTAAATTATAGTTTGTTTTTAGCTCCATTCTGAGTGAAGGTCAGCACAGCAGTTGGGGTGGCAGGATCTCTGTCATCATTCATCCATTCATTTGTCTACGCGTGTGTCCATCCACTCACTTTTACTTCAGATTATAATTACTAGTACTACAGCCTTCATCAGATTTTGACCAAAACTGATACCAGTGATCTATGGACCAGGAACAAAGTTTTAGAGCTTTTTGTTATTTGAGCTGTGTGTAAAATGTGCAAATTAGGGCTACTTTTAGACAGTGCAGCTATATCAGCCCCAGCAGGCTGCTTGATATAAATGTACAGTAGTACCGGGCACAGTAAGATCGCGCGTGTGCGTGCGTACTATTTGTATTGTGTGTGGTTGCCGCTGCTGACTAGTCTGCATAGTTGACCGTAACGATTTTCGTTACGAAAGTACTGAGTGACCCGTAATGAAATCTTGTTAAGTACTGTCAGCGAAGGCCTCTGAAGCTGATATTTTTACATGCGTTCGTCGTCGGTATTTGTTGTTGTATAATGTGACATTTGTAATAATAATAATTTGTAATAATGGGCACGAGTAGCTGTGGTATTTAAAAAGTCATCTTTGCAAAGAAATACCGCTTGGCCTTATAGCGTAAAGCATAACGCATTCGCATATGGAGGCAAAGACTGCGCGTTCGAGTCCCACCAAGGTCGTTTGTAAATTTTTTTCCTAATTTCTGGAATTATTGTACGTAAATCGTATGTAAATCTTCTTTCTTATAATAATACTAGTCAAATTCTTCTTTTTGTGTTAGAAATCTGAAATAAAAGTGTGGTTTGAGCGAAGAGCCACTTCTAATGAGCTTCGCTCTCCGGGTGCTCTCCGGGCTAGCACCCGGAGTTTAAGTTCCTACTGGGTTATATTTATCATCAGCTGTCTGGTTGAAGACAAGCTAACTAATTATCTGCATTATCGTTTAACTTTACGTAAGAAGACATGCAGACACTACAGTGGCTATTTGTGAAATGAATTGAATGATTGTACAGGCCAACTCAGCCTTCCATCCTTCCGGGGTTGGTAAATGAGTACCAGCTTTGGCTGGAAAGGTAATAGCAGGTTATGGAAGAAGTGTGGTTTCCTATCCATAACACTGAGTGTTTGCTCACTGTTGGATCAAATCCTCGGAAACAGGAGATGAGCACTGCAACACTGCACCCATAGTTGCAGAGCTGTGAAAGAGTAATGGTGACTGATAGGAACTTTACCTTAATTTACCTTACAGATATTGAAATACAGTAGTGTATTATATGCCACTGTGTGTATTACACAGATCAAAGGCCGAGATTGAGTCGTTGAGGCTAAAGTTGAGCTCTGTTCAGTCTACACACGATGCCGAGGTCCGTCGCCTACATGACCAGCTGGCTGAATGTGACAGCAATCGCCAGCAGCAGATAGAGCAACTGCAGTATGAGCATGTGGGACAATTGGAGGAGCTGCAACGTGAGATTGCCGACCTTGCTGAACGCAGCGAGTCTACACGACGCAAGCTTGAACGCGACAAGAACTCACTTGAAGCCGAGCTGACCAAGGCTCTACAGGATCTTGTTACGGTAAAGATTTGCCATCTCCGAAGTGACTTTCTTACTTACTGTAATGTCATTTTACATGCACATGGTATTATGTTGCATCTGCATTCATCCAGTTGACCTTCAGTGCTTTTTCATTGTATTCATTAATCATCAGGAAGAGGCGTCTTGCTTCAGTGATCTCTTCAGACTTGGAGATGGCCTCTAGATAACATATGTTTCTGTGGGCACATGCTTTAGCACTTATTCTGCAGTCATTGCACTAACTGTCACAGTTTGTTCTGAAGTCATGAAGTCTAGTCGTAATAATAATGTGCACAGGTTTATCACATCATAAGACTCTATAGATGTCCGTGTTTTTGTCTTTTACCCTATGTCTGTACAGTTTAGTGATAACTATCTGATAGGTAACTGCTGATGCCCAAGTAACCTAGAAGAAACAGAAACAGTTTCATTTGCAGGTTGGCACAGTCTAGCATTTGAATAGCACACAATATTACATGGAGAAGTGCATCAGCTTAGCTCTGGAGATATGCCTGACTGATGTCTTCTCTTTGACAGATTGGATAGCAGAACAGTTTGATGGATAGGATTTGTATAAAAAATGTGTTTGAAGCACATATGTTTGCTTTGTAACAGATCCAGGAGAGCTATGATCGAGTGCTGGAAGCTAAGAACGGCCTTGAGGATGAGAAAAAGGAAATGACTGACAAACTTGAAGCCATTACTCACTATGAGTCGCAGATTGCTGAGATCATACAGTGGTACGTTGTACTCATGTTGTTTGATAGTTGATAGTTGTTTAGTGAAGTGGGTTATTATATCTTGTTGAGTTAGGAAATCCCTGAAGCATTTATTGATGGAGTAACATATGGAAGGTCCTGGTGTATTGATTTTGCTGCAGAAGTTGTTAAACACAGACACAGTAAGATTATATAGGCTGCGTTTGGACAATGAAAATTCAGAGTAATGACTGTGGTACTATAGGGTGACATGCATCAGCTTGGATGGTTTTGAATGCAAAAATAAATGCCTTCCTTTCGTCACAAAATAAAAAAAATTGCTATCATTGTGTAAGGGATTTTATTGAAATTCTGTGTACAAAATTTCAGCAATGTCTGTTAATTATTTTGTATCGTTGATTTAGTAACATCGGAGGCCTAAAATCACAACTTTATTGTTGTATCACAGTGCGTACATCAACGTAGATGGTAAAGTAATCGAAATGGAATGATCAAATGAATTTCAGCTTAGAGCTCAAGCAGTGAGATTGTTTGAAGAGAATTTTAGATACAGTGTGATAGTAAAGAAACTAGGTCACAGTAAGACTTGGGTTGGTAAATGGGCGAGGCACTGGAAGACTGCAAATCTCTGCCAAATGAGTCAGTGGAGACTGGGTAATAAAACTGCTTTGAATGTAACTGCAAAATAATTATTTGCAAAAGCAAATATCAGAGCGGTCCATCCATCCATCTATACCTGCGGAGTGACTGTGGCACCAGCTAGGCTTGATATGCCACAGTCAGTGCTGAGGCCTTTTAGCTGGCCCAGTGCACTGCCCCTGGTGTGTGCGAGTTGTGCATCTGAGTAGGTGTCGTGCGGCTACTGTCACCATATTCTAGTGACAGTGTGTGTGTATGTGTAGTTAGTAATCGAGAGGCTTTGTATCTCTATATTTCCAGTGCCCGGCTTGTAGCCACAGGTTTCTCTGAGGCATTTTCCTACCTGCGCAGCTGTTTTCCAACCAGCCATAGCCACATCTTATACTACATGTTTACCTAGGCAGTGCAGCATAGTGTGCATCAAGCTGGTAGCCCATGCAGTGAGGTATCTTCATCTGTTATCCTGCAGCCAGCACCAATTACAAGCTCAGGTGCAACTAAACCTGAGTGTAAAAAAAAACTTTGACGGGAAAACAACTTTCAGGAAATCTGGAGTCGATAACAGTGATTCTTGTATAACAGACTTAAGTGGAGTCATTTCAAATGGCAGAAAGTTCTACAATTAACTGACAGTACAAAAAACACAGAGTAAATTTTGCCAAAAAGTACAAAGACATGCTTAAGTTTAGTGATCTCAACTGGTCTCAAGTTATGCTTACTAATCAGTTGCTGTTTAAACTCTGCCACATCATGCCATGATGATGCATGTCACCCTGTATTTCATGCCTCTGTCTGATGCTGTATTGTTTCAGGGTAAGTGATGAGAAAGATGCACGCTGCTATCTACAGGCTCTGGCAGCTAAGATGACTGACGAACTTGACAGCCTCAAGATGTCGGGAACTCCCACTGCTGTGCGTACATTTATCACTCCTTATGTTACGTATTTATGTGTTTTTTTCACATGTCTAGCATCCACACCTGCATTGGTATTTAGTATTGTAATAGTTGTAACAAGTGGTTACAGTAATGTAGTAATGGCCGCATTGAAGTGGCACCGTCTGCCGAACGAGTAACAACAGTCACATGCATGACAGACAGACTGACAGATGTCTGCGCTACAGGATGATTGATTGTAATAGTCTGCATGCAGCCTAATCATAGTCTTTGTGATAGACAACTGTGGCTGCTGTAACTGTGTTGGCAGGCATGGAAAAACCGTCGATCACAGAAGATCGAGAAGATGGCCATTCTCGATCTACAGTCAAATCTACAGAGTGAGATACAGGCCAAAGAGAACATTCGCAAAGAACTGAGTACTGCTAAGGCTGGCCAAGTGTTGCTTGAACGGTAAGCTTTTCATTGTCATATTTTATTTCTTATGCGGTAGTTTGGATTAGTGTTTTTGTATGGAGTTTGATCGTTAGCCATCACACAAAATGACTCGCCGTGGAAGGCCAGTCTGGTCTGATTCAACCCCGACTGACATCACATCAGAGTGGAGAGAATCCTGGTATGCATCTCTTGTGGTCAACAAAACACTAGTGTGTGATCCTACTGTCCTCTGTCTTGGTTTCCGGCTTTCTCTCCAGTTGTGGTGTCTGTTTAATTGTTTTCACACCAGTCGAGTAGAGTGTGCTACTCATACCTTTTTGACATCTTGACAACTTTTGACTGGCTGGTAGCCATTGCTTTCGGTTTTTATTAGCTGGCCTGCCACAATGTGGGGGCCAGCTATAGTAATGGTCTGTGTTGTCTGTCTGTCTGTCACATGCAAATATCCCCGAAACTAAGCGAGATAGACATTTGGTTACTAGGAAAATCGAATAGGAAACCGGGCTTCCCGATTCAGAATCTGCCATCAGATTCGTGATTGGAAGTACGGTTTTGCCATTTTGGGTGTTTCCAGGTTGGCACTATTCAGACAGAAATGGGCCAGTTGGCCAGTGAATGTAGTGATGCATCAGTGGGAACAGTCACCAGTCGGCACCACACTGGGCACCGTGGCGGGCCAGCTATTGTCACGTCCCATAACAGATGATATTTGTTAAACCAGCAAATTTATCTGCAGTTACTTTAGTAAAGATTGATTTTTTAAAACTCTTAGCTGCAATTTTTGGTGATTGCTACAGAGTGATATTTTCACAAGCCCATTGCAGCCATTGTTACCAACGTTACAGTGTCAGAGTGTAATTTGTTGATTGAACACAGTTCTACCCATAACTGATGCCATTCTGACAGACTTACTTTGACAGCTGGTAAATGTTTGTGAATTAGCAAAGTGAAAGATTTGGAGGCTATTGTCGAGCAACAGAAGGACGAGATCAGTCGACTACAGGAAGAGCAGAGGACAACAAAGACATCTACCATTAGTGACAGTGAGTTCACCTTGTTATTCATCTTGCCAGTATGTCTGCACTGTTAGTAATGATTGGGAGGATAAGATAATATGACGTCACATTTGTGATTGGAAGTACAGTTTTGCCATTTTGGTCATTTTCCAATCGAAGCTATGCCCAAAGGCAGAACTGTATTTCCTGTCGCAAATCTGATAGCAGATTCTGTGTTAGAAACCTTAAGTTTGTATTTGCATGTAATAGTAAACGTAGCTCTCTGTCTTAATTTCGGAGATATTCATGTATCAAGGCGAAGATCCCCTTTCCACCTGGAAAGCACTAGGTATGCAGGTGGGAACTTTCTTACTGTGTTGTATTGGCCACTGGACAGTGTTTATTTCTGCATTTATGTCAAGATTTGAAGTTAGTCACAATTATAGCAAAGTGTTTGTGCCATTGATCTGTTTATTTCCAGTGATATTTGGCCGGTCAGAGTCTCACTCGTCATTCTATCGCTTCATGTTCAACAACGCCAACTCTCCAGAAAATGTGTGTTACACATCTTGCATTGTTGGGCTTGCATTAATGTTGGCGTCGTTTCATAAACTTTGTTTGTCTTTCCGCTTAGCTAAATAATTTTTGTTTACCAGTTTCCCGCAAAAAAAGATGAAATGCTTGACATTTTGTAAACCAAATTATCAGTGGAAATGTATTTTGTTTGTGTGATAGGATGTAATATTTTTTTGCATTGCTTTATCGTGTGGCAGTAATGTGAATTGGTAATATGAATTGCTGCAATGAGCAAACACAGATGATCAAGTTCAAGCTGTGCTGCGATTTATTTGTTGTCAAGCATGTCCAGTCATTTTGTACTGCATGTTAGGACATTGCATTCTGCATGTTAGTATTGCTGTTAGTTTAATGTCGTATACGTACAGTAAGTTTTGGATATGCAAAGTTATTGTTTGATTACGTGTCAGGTACTGAATCAGGTGATAATTCATTTAGTTAATGTTGCTTTGCTATTAACAACAGTAACAAGAAGATTAATGTATCTGTTGTTGTGGTGTCGTAAAGTTATAACTTCATTAATGCTGGCTTACACTAACTAGCTTACCTGTATGTAAAATAAGCACCTTTGTCTCAAGCTTGCTTGAATTTGTACGCTGTACAAATTTTGTAATAATGACAGTAATAAGGATGAGATTGTGAGAGATTGGTGAAAGACGTGTGGATTATGAAGTGAATTTTGTTGTGTCTGGCGGCAGCTGGTTAACCAGAGATAACAAGATAAAAAAACTGGTACAAATCACTACAAAGCTGTACTGCAGGGCATGCATCAAACAAAGGGAAATACATGCAACGGAAATTAACAAATGAAGCTCAGACAGTTTTCTCTGTTGAAGCTCAGCCAGTGAGCATTTCAGTCGACAGCTTTTGTTCTTTGTGGTCTACCTGCATATATCTGCAAGAATTCTGCAGATGTTGAGCCATCAAGTACATTTGAGCTACGACACAAGGATGTGATTAGATGATTGGTGAAGTTGCTGCTGGGGGTGATTTATTGATTCTAGAGCATATAACTGAGATGGTTTGGTTTAGTAATATACTCCTGATCAGCTGTTATCACATGCAGTATCTGCACCAGTGGTAATGCTGTTGCTATTCAAGGCATGTTGTCTTGTAGATTAAGGATTCTAAGTCTGGCATTTTAAAGCACAGCAGTAAAGTGGCTGCCAAGGTACATCATATTTGCTCAAATTAGGATGTACGTTTACTTACTAAAACAGTTTTACCCACTGCCTGATTGTTTGATTTGTAAATACAACTTAGAGGTAGTGATATGATAAGTTAATTTTATGTTTCAACTAACTGTTTGCTTGCAGTTTGAGTTGCTACCTATCTCACTTGAACCTCGTAGCTAACAGTAACTATCTCTCTGCAGTTGGTCTGTGGTTCTAATTACATGTTTTCACCCTCTTGTTCCTCTGTCAAATTTGGCAACACTACTTTCTCATTTCATTGTCAAATAGAATATAATTGTTGCATTTATTCTGGCCTGATTGTGATCACTTTTGATCATAGTTGCATGTTTTGCCAAGTTTGACTTTGCATTTGCATTAATTATTTCCTGAGTTCTGTTTAACATAATTTCGTTTGATCTTTGTTTTAAAAGGTCAAAGTGTGGTTTTTATTTTTGCTGCCACGTGTACTAGGCACAAGCCCAGTATTGGCTTTGTTCTTTGTGGTTCTTTTTGTTGCAGTTTTTGTTGGCAGCTTTTTAGAATTTGGTTTTTGTTTATTAGCCACAGTTGAATACTAGCATGTGTTTGTCTAATTTTGTGGCACAGATAGTTTTTTTTAATATCTGGATGATGTATGTTGTATATGTCAGGTGTTTCAATTTTGTTTTTTATACATGCTCAGTGTGTTAGAAATTATAGAACTTGGCTGTACTGCATGCTTAGATATAAGTTGACTTTTGTGCAATATGTAAGTCACAATTAATGTGAGTGTGTGGTTTATAGTGCTTGTATCTAGTAACATAATAGAATTTTTGTGTTGCATGTTTGTGACTGTGTAGATATAATATGTAGCAGATGTAATTAAGTGTAGCAGTGCTTTTCGTCTATGCATTGAGTTAGTCCTGTTATACTCAAGCTTGATATCAATTGTCTCCAAAGTATAATAAATCTGCATGAATTGTAATGACATGTCTGGACACCATGTTTTTAATCATTTATACTGATAGTTTGCAGCATTATACAACACTTCTTATAGAATGTTGTTTTGGTGCCTTATAGCACTTTTAGGACATTATAGGACAATTGTGCTAGGGATAACCACGTGGTCATTTGTTGTAAGTCGTGAGTGTAATGTGATTGTAGTCAGAGAACGAGCAGTCGCCCGAGGATGAGAATGTGACGAGTGAAAGACAGCGATCAGACTGGACTTTGTCTACTAGTTCTCTGCGCAGCGGCGGCTCAGCAGCAGCTGCAGCTAACAGCTTGGTCTGTCACTGTCCGTTGTGTGTTCGTTAATTTCTAGTCTGTGTTAAGGCTGTATCGAATATTCTGTTCGGGCCGAATAGTAGTTTGCTGAAAGTAGACCAAATATGAATATTCATTCATTTACATTGTGGGTACAAAACTGACTGCCTTTTCACTTAACTTTGAATTAGTTTTCAGCGAGTTTAATGACTTTGTGGGTACATATGTATTTTAATGAATTTTATGACGCTGAACGTGAATGAATATCTAGTATAACGATGTTAACGTTAACAATGATGAATGACAATGACATTACTTCCATGTTTAAAGCAACTGTTCGTATTCTATTCGTATTCGGCCGAATAATAGTTTAATTATTTCTGTTCAGCCAAATAGTAAAGACCCCCTATTTGGTTCAGCCCTAGTCTGTACTGATTGTCGATGTTTACTGTTTGTGTATTTTGTAGACACTACAGTTGATTTGGTTTTGTGTTTAGGTATCCTATGTGTATTTTTCTGTTTAAGTTTTTTTTCTCTTTTTAGAGTATTTTCATTTTGTACTGCACCTATGCTCTGATGTCTAGTTTGTTATATGCGCATTACAAGTGTATGATGATGGTGATGATGATGATGCCAGTTGTTTTATGTGGTTTGTCTTCATACAGTGTTCTTTATTTGTACTGAGTATGATAGTATTCTGTTCATATGTTCATTTGTGATAATTTTTCAGCTTTTTGTGGTAGAAAGATGGTGTTTTTGTGCTATGTAGGTGGATAATGATGCTGACAGTATTGGGTCTGGTTCCCATGGACATAGCTTTGTCATCAAGACATTTTCGGTGCCGATAAAATGCTATCATTGTACGTCACTGATGATTGGCATTGAACGACAGGGCACAGTTTGTGAAGGTTTGCATCCATCGATCATCATATAGATCATTTAGTGATGTATTCATGACTTTATGTCTGCCTGCTGGGAACGATAAATGTAGCTTGTGATTGCTGGTCACTTTCAGTAGACAATAGCTGTTAAGATTGCATGTGTGATGTAAATGAAGATTATTGGAACTATTGTGTACTACAACTGTGCAGTCATATGCACACTCATAAGAGGAGCTGTTACAGATGAGCAGGATGATCTGCTGGTTCAGGTCTCGTGTTCTTTATATGTAGGATTAGTTTGTGGTGGTGGTAGTTTCTGTATGTACACTATGTATTTTTAGGCGTGGTGTATGTCCGTCAGTCTCTCCGTTTGTCAGTCTGTCTGTTACAAATGTACCGAATGACCCCACTCAGTGAAGCCGACGAGACTCAGCTTCACTGTGTGGGGTCATACAGTGCAGCCTTTGCCAAATTACTTTGGCCTTTTGTTCTTAATTGTTGTGGGCTAAGTTAGACAGTACCTGTGCAATCCGTCGCCTGCCAAGACTTCTCTGAAATGTGTTAAACTTTTTTAGCTTAGTGAGTTCTGATAGAGTGCTGGCAGCAGTTATTTTTACAATATATGCCATTATCAAGGCAGACTGACAACGAGCTTGTTTGTTGGTCTGCTGTAATCATCTCATGTCTCACCCTTTGCAATGGTTGCCATGTGTGTGGTGTTGCGTGTTGCCAGCATGTGGATATTCATGTCATATGCACTGCCTTGACCGAGCTCCTGAGATGTGTCCGGTGCCTTCTGACCAATGTACGTTAGTGCAGTGGCATATTAGCAGTGTTAACACTTATACACGTAGTGTCATTAGCTTCATCACGTTGCTAGTTTATGTACCTCATACATCGTTATGTGATGCATTCTTTGCAGCTTTTCCATTCAGTTGTTTTATAACAGATGTATGTATAGTCTTATGCACATGGAGTTTTGGTGATGTCAGATTTGACTGACTTGAGTGGTCTCTGTATAATTGCCGTCTTAACAGTAACATGTCTGACACATTCAGTACTGACTGTGTAGAGCTTCTCTGCAGTGTCTTTGTGTTAGCATGTCTTTAATTTTAAGGGACAGTGGAGACAGTGGCAGTGATGAAGCTGATATGAAATGCAGCTACTTGTGCATGTTATCTCTGCTAAGTTGGACCATGAAATACAGAGTAGATAGTAAATTACAGTACATTAAATTTGAGTTGTCTTAAAAGAGTTGAATATTGGAATCTTCTTGTTTATTATTGTGTTTGGTGGCAGTGAAACGTCCAATAGGCATTGACCCTACAAAAGGAGTGGGAACTGCCTATGAAGGCTACGTGCGAGTAAGTTGTGTTTGTATGTTTTTCTGTTTTATATTTACAGTTGAATGTTTGATGATTTGTAACCAACCAATTCAGTAATTAACAGAAGTAGATTAAGATGGTTTAGACGTGGAACACAAATCAGATGCATTTGTGAAAACTGATAAGTGGTGTATGTTTGATTGTTTTGTATGAGTTAACATGTGGCTGACAACAGTAACAGTCTTGTGTGGTCGGTAGATACCAAAACCTGGTGGCATCAGGAAGGGTTGGATGCGTCAGTTTGTCGTCGTGTGCGACTTCAAGCTGTTCTTGTATGACTTCTTCGCTGATCGACCATCACACTCGCCCGTGTCAAATGCCGTCAGTCAAGTCATCGACATGAGGTGTGTCTGTGTTCATATGTTGATTTGATTTGTGACTGATATGTGCCCACCCCTCAACCTCTGCGGCCTCATCTGATTACTGGAGTAAAAGAGGGAACATTAACACAGCTGCTCTAGTTACTATAGCACAGTGCAATACTCTTGTTACACGATGCCCCAAAGTTGTGCAGTATTGCTAAAGGCCAGAAATTGTCTACTGTAAATTTATTCTACTCACCTCAGTGACCTTATAATGTTTCAGAGACGCGGACTTCACAGTAAGTTCCGTTCTTGATTGTGACGTCATTCATGCTACCAAGAAAGATATACCTTGTATCTTTAAGGTATGGGACGTGTTGCACTTTGTTTTTTTGATCTTCACTTGTTTCATGTTTAGAATACACTTAACGCACTCATATAGACGTTGGACTGTTTGGTTCAGTTTAAGAAAGTAATTAATAGTAATTATGGTTTTGATAGTGAAGTCTGGTCTTGTAGTTTTAATGTGTCAATAGTTGTAGCTGCAGTGAATGACTGTTGGCATGTTGCTAAGTTAAGGGAAGATGGAGTGGAAGATGGACTGAATGGTGTTAGTTTGAATTGCTGTTGATTCCGTGTGTACATGTATTTGTGACTAGATAACGTCATCAATGTTGTCACCTCCGGGCACGCAGTCACACATTCTGATGTTAGCTGAGAGTGAGAGTGACAAGACACGCTGGGTCGGCGCACTCAACGAGTTGCACAAAGTCCTTCGCAAAAACAAGATCACTGACAAATCGGTCTGTACTTTGCATATGTCATAGAATGATGGTTCTTGTAGCTTGGCATTGATGAGAGGTTGTTTCTGACAGGTTTACAGAATTTCAGTGTTTAATTCAGTTTTTCTACTGGAATAGTGCATGGTTACCACAGACACTGAAGAAATTCTAGCATGTTTATGAAGTTGTTGTCCATAGCGATTTTCTTACAGCATATTGTTGTTTACTTTCTGTTTATAGCTGCAGTCTTTCCTCAGGTATAATGTGTATGTATTTTAACCCTCGTCATTTATTATGACCCTTAATGTGTGCATACTCATTGTCTGAGCTTTTGTTGACCAACTGCTATTTTATGCTATCATGTTTTAGGTGATGTTTACCAGAGTTTCTGCTGATTTATCCCTGTTTATTTTGGCGAAATCCGATTGATGACTGGTGCATGTTGATTAACCGTGGCTTGCAGGTGGTGCTCGCAAGGCAGATCTATGATGAACAGCTTCCAGTTATATCAAAAGTCTCGTCAGCAGCCATCGTTGGTTTGTCGGGTCTAATTGTTAGACAGATTGTAGTTAGCATTGCAACATTGTAGACCACAAGATTTATACAGTGTTTGTTCTTAGTTGTGCAATCACTTGCCTTTATTACAATGTAGTGAAGTTTACTATCATTTCAGTTTGTTAAAGGTTTTTACAACAATGCACTGTAATTATTGACATTGACAGAAAGTGTCATCGCTGTTTGCAGATCATGATCGGCTACTGCTTGGTACAGAAGATGGTCTCTGTGTTGTTGAACTGAACAAAGATAGTAAGTTCTTTTGTAGTGATAGATCATCACTGAATGTTAATTGATTGAATATAAGTAAGTAAGTACATTTATAAAGCATGCTAAAAGCTACCAGTGGCTAAAAAAATCAGTCATTAGGTGCCGCGGTCTTTAGCCAAAGAGATGCATTTTCAGTAATTGGCAAAACTCAAGAAGTGTTAGTTCAGAATACTGCAGATGAACTAATAGATTGTTCCTCAGGTGTGGACCAGCAGCGGTAAAGGATCAATTGCCCAGACTTGTGCGGGTTCTAGGAATGTCACACGTAGCAAAATTGGACGATCGAAGTCGTTATCGGCCAATGGTTGTGATGAGTTGGCAGGAAATATAGCTGAAATTCCTAGTATTAATAGCAATGAACGATGATTACTTTAATCATGCATGCAATTGCATGTTCTAAAGTGATCTTACATACTTTAGTATGGTATGTTTTGTGAAAACTGTGATGATTAATGTGTATAAATGCTGTGCTAACAATGTGTAGATATTATAAAGATCGGTGACAAGCGGCCATTCTACCATCTAGAAGTTGTGCGTGAAGAACATCTTATCATTGCAATTGCTGGTAATGGTTTGTCATTTCATATAATGCTGTCGAAAGTCATGCTTTTTAACAGACGTTTTCGTTCTTTGTTTCTTTTGACATCTTCTCTGTATTGTTGACTTCTGTATTGCCAGGCCTGCCAAGCTCAATGTTGGTCTTAGTGCTTGCTGTGTCACTGAAGATTCTTGTTATTAGATTGGTTGATTGATAGACTGATTCGTTTATTCACTCATTCATTTCTTTATCAATTATTGATGGTTGATGGTGTGACTTGTTGCAGTATCCATGTTAAACTGATTGGAATGTAATGTTGAAAGAATACAGAGATTTTAAAATAGTGCTAAATTCTGTTTCAGCATCTTAAAGGTGATTTAATACTAATTTGCTAGTTATTATTGATTTGTGGCATTTTTATACATAAGTGCAGTGTAATTGTGGCTGTGTGTGATAAAGACAAATGTTTCGATATTTGGTTGTTGATAAACAGGTCGACAGAAGTCAGTGCGGCTGCTACCAGTGGCAATGCTAGAGAATGACAAAGTGGAATGTATCAAGATGGAAGAGAACCGCGGCTGTTCACTGGTTTGCGCGGGACTTGTCGGCCAGGGAACCAGCACGAGTCTGTGCGTTGCTTGCAGACGTACGATCTTTGTGTATGAGCTGAACCGGACCAAGCAACGCTATCGCCGAGTGAAGGATATTACATGTCCAGGAACAGTCCAGTACCTCTCTGTCTGTAATGAGAGACTCTGTGTTGGCTATCCTTCGAGCTTTGCCATTTACAGCATACAGGGTGATGGAGCACCTGTCGGTATGTCATTTTTACTCTACTATACCAGATACATTTGCACCACTTTATGCTGACACTTAGTGCTTATGTGGCTGCCTGCTATCTCACTCCTGCTGACTGCTCTTGCTCATAAATCTTCTTGAAAAATTGACCGCCAAGCCTTCTTTGGTCTGCCTCTTCTTGTCCTACCACCGGCTGGTGTCCAAGCCATTGCATATTGAACTGGGTGTCGTTTGGTGGATGTTTTTCTACAGAGTCTTGTAATCATCTCTGTCCAGTTTGATTCAGTACTTTGGTTACCGTTTTCTTCCATGTGATACCAAGAATTTGGTGTAAATTTCGTTGATGGAGCACCTCCAGCTTTTTCTGAGTCTTATCTACTTTTCCATGTTTCCAGGGTGATATTGTGGTCAGCTTTTGAGCTGAGTGACACATATGGTGGATGGTAGATGTAGAAAATTGCAGCTAACAGTTAGACTAACAGATGAAGTCAACCAGTGAGTGAGTGAGCAGAGGTTTAACGTCCCACTCGACACTTTATAGGTCATTTTGGGGACGATTTTTACAGACCAGATGACCCAACCAACAGCGTCAAAGCACTGAAGGAAGCCAGTTGGCC
>Ga0126335_1000687_pt1 | contig 17006 bp, 16 predicted proteins | sample OlaspJWI45metaG_FD_108409 | JGI IMG/M metagenome (GOLD analysis project Ga0126335, IMG submission 108409) | Marine gutless worms symbiont microbial communities from Oahu, Hawaii - Olavius sp. 1 OAHU.JWI-45 metaG | ecosystem: Host-associated > Annelida > Digestive system > Unclassified | place... | reverse complement strand
TTTTAAATTTTTGAATTTCGTCCATCTTTCCGGAATGGCTACAGCTACGGACTTCAAATTTGGTGAGCATACTCGATAGGAAGACTATAATCTACAAACACAAAAGCGAGTCAAGGAGCCTAACCTCAGTCACGTGATCTGTCCTTAACTTCTGAGATGGTGGCTGGGGCGGTTACGGGCTAACGTTTTAAGGTGATGGCGAAGAGTGCGTGATTTTGCAGCATGGTTTAGTCACGTGACAGCTGAGTGACTACAAACGTTGAAGGTCATGAGGTCAAAGGTCAAGTTCATGGCATAAAAACAAGATTCATTACGTGTTAATAAGTAAGTAATGTTATGGTGTGTGACTAAGTCACGCTTCACTGCGCGTCATACGCATGAGCACGTGCGTGAGTTGATGACACGTGGCTACGTTGATGACAGCTTGTTAGCCTCGCTAGGCAGTGGAGTCAGTTTCGCCCGTCTGGAACCGAGGCAGTAGTTGTTGATGATTGCTGACATGAATTCAGTCACTACGAACGATTGTCGTAAATGTCACTTGTCGTGTTGCTGCGTATTACGATTTAAGATGGCGGATGTTTTGGGGCGACCCGAGCCGGCGGCTATAAGTGGCAATACATCTTAATTGCCGCATTTGTTAGTTGTTGTTAATGTTTTGACGGTCAGTGATATGTGATTGCACAGGCCCAGAAACCTGGTGGATCTACTACCCGTCAGCGTCGGGCGGTATGCAGTCGCCGATCGACGTGACAACCGAGGAGGTGTTGTACGACCCGGAGTTGAGGCACAACCCTCTCCAGCTGTCCTACTGGCGTGCCTCGGCCGCCTTCGCTGCTGCTGAGGAGGAAGAGGAAGAAGGCGGACCGGAAGCCAGTCACGAGAAGCTGGTTCTCGTCAACACCGGAAACACAGCTCGACTTGACGTCGTCAATGCTTCATCATGTAAGCCTGCAGTACGCAAATAGAGCTAAACGTGCCTCATGTATACTAGGCTCATACAGTCAAATGTAAACATAGACAGTCCAAAATTGTAAAAAGTTTGCTAATGAAATTATACCACAATGTATTGTTATTTTTCACCCTTTTCTTACTATCTTTCTCGCTTGTGCGACTGACAGAAGATCGGTACGAGAAACGGCAGCTCTGCGTTCTAAATTTTGTTTCAAATGTAACACAATGAAATAAAATATTTGACTGCGTGATGGCGGCCAGATATTTCAAGACTAGTATCAGTCATACGAAGATTAAATTTTATCGTACTTTTAAGTGCATTTACAGTCGTTCTAAAGCTGCTAATTCCGAAATGCAACAGTAAAACTGTTGAAGGCGTACTGCTTACCCCTGTTGTTGTATGACAGCTCACTGTACTCACTACTAGTCACTTGCATGATTTGAATAATTGTATTAACGGAACAGTTTTCAAAATTTTTGGTGTCTCCAATGGTGATACTGTAAAAGATGTACAGAATTTTGTCGGCTTGGATGGCGTGGCCATATTAGTGGAAAGAGACGTACACAGTTTATAGATCGACTCATTGACTCAGGTGAATGTGGTGACTTATTTTTAGCTACTAGGTTGTCTGTTGGTAGGTTGTATGCTGGTGTACGTGTGTATTTGTAACTGTAGAAATATGGTTATAATTAGTAGCAATTATGATTAGTCGGTTAGGTGGGTGACGGTCGTGGACGCGTAGTCAGGGAGACCGCGTACAGGGCGGAGCCTGGGAGTCCCCGACGTGTAGCGCCGTGCGCCTGTAAACCTATCCGGGCACTTGATTGACAGCATGGGTTTCTAGGGACGACGTCGCTGTGCATGCTACGAGTATATAACTGTATGCGTGTGTAAACTCTGGACATACTATGGAAACTGGTCACTGAAGCAACTGGTGTGACATTATTAATATTTGTTTAGCCACGTGATATGCAATGTTTTATTTTCACCGCACTTGTTACGATTATCACGTTTTTTTAGTTCAGCTCTTTAGTAACTTTTAACTTCCTAGGTAGTGTAGCAACATATACAGAGTGTGTTTGGAAATATTTTATGCTTTTTGTAGCAAATTTTATAGGCTTTCTAGCTCTTAAAAATTTTGAAGGTCGGTTAATAATTGGCAGAGTTATAGCCAGTTACATGCGGGAGGGGGGACGCGGTGTAGATAAAATTTGCTAACATCAAACTATTAGTTACTGTATAATTATGATTATTATTATATCTAGTTAATATTGTTAAGCAGCGTGCTCGGACTGGTTGTAGATATAACTGGAGGACCGTGCAGAGATTACAACTATGTTTTGGAGCAGATCTACCTTCACTGGGGAGAGGATGACAGTGAGGGCTCCGAGCATCTGATTAATGCCAACCCGTTTGCCGCTGAGGTACGCTACTGCATACATGTGGTGGTAAATTCTGTGGCTATACAGGTGTTCAGTGGTGGAGCAATCGGTAGTGCGACACACCTGCAGTTCGTAGGTTGCGGGTGCGACTTCCGGCCGGGAACCGTTGCGTACTGACTTTCTTGCGCACCTGTCTGCATCTGTCACCAGACAGTATAATTTACTACTGGCTGGGAAGTGAACAGACACACCACGAGATGCACTAGTCGCGTATCCATGGTCTTGCAGTGTAAACTGTTGTGCGGCTGCGGACAACAGCGTCGCCAAGTGACTAAGGAACAAGGCTCAGGAATAGAACGTTATTAGCATCAGCAGCAGGTGGAATATCTTTCTGAGAGCATAGCTGTCTGCATGTGTCGACGTCGTCTGAACTTTAAGCATCCAAAATTCGCTACCACCCACGTTGAATTGAGGTCACGACTATGTAATCGAAGGTCTAGTTCACACATGTGTTGCCAGAGTCATCGTGTTTGCACTATTTGCTGCCAGACAAACGCGACACGTCGGTGACGGGACGACTGCGCCAAGCTAGGACTTTCCAGTTACTGTCATGTAGAACTGTAAAATTTCAGAACTCTTTTATTTCGCATTGCCTGTTCCGTTATGATTAGGCCTATCATATTACATTACACAGATAATTTTACTATTGTTCGTATAGGCCCACTCTATTGGATGTATATTGTACATTGCGTGTACCAATCCAGCCTTTGGCTGCTATACGAAATAAAACCACTATTCATTCATACGCACGAAGCCAAGTTATTTTGAGAAATTGTCACACATTCGTACCGCTGTCACCAAGCAATAAACCTTTATTTATTTTATTTAAACATCCGCGGCAAAGGGCATAAGCCACTTACATGCCGGTCAAGTAGGTAAAATCAGTACAACGACATACATGCATACAATATAAAACAATGCAATCAAAGGATAAAATGAAGTTTATACATTCGGAAAACAGGTACGCTAAAAGCACTAATATTTGGTATATAATTACATATTTTAAGGTTTATTTTATTTATGGAATTTCTAAATCTTGCGAGAGAATCAAAATTAACAATACTCGGTAATACGGCGTATCACGGAGTTTGGAGAAGACTATGCTCACTCACTTATATGTGTTTCGTTTAGAGTAACTTTAACCACGTAAAATTACGGCGTCAAGTGTCGAAGCTTTAATAAACATGTTAAACAGTTGTTCAAAAAGAAATGTTTAGCATTATTGCTCTATGGCACCGAGGCTTGTCCTATGAAAAAATATCATATTGCTTCCCTGCAGTTTGTGGTTAACACTTGTTTTGCAAGAATTTTCAACACTAGATCTAAAGATGTAACTAATGATTGCCAATTTTACTTTAATTGTGACTCTGTATCTGATTGTGTAACAAAAAGGACAAAGAAATTCCTATGTAAATATGCTCAGGTTGAAAATGTCTTGTGTGTGACAGTTTATCTATTATAAGAGCATGATATTGTAGTTATGTTATATGTATATATTATTATTTTTTGTTGTATTTGTATTACCATCTTTGGTGAAATAAAGCTTTGTGTGTGTTAACGGACTCGGGATGACGAACCGAATCGTTGCATTCACTGTATCGCAGCAAGAAACGCCCATCTATAATGGTTGAGGCTGGACGAGAAGAATTGCGGGCGGACCTGCATCACTTGCAATACACAACTTTCCACGGTCTTAGCAGAAGAATTAGTTTGCGTGTTATGACTGTGGACCGTTATAGGCTACATTGATTTACGACATAATTCTTCGCACTGCCGCGACTAGAGCGCAGTAGCATCTCTAATATGGAATCAGTGGACTGTAGCAGCACCGGCAGCAGCAGCAACAACAACAACAGCAACATTGGTATGGATAACTTATCGATTGTCCATAAATTCGACTGACGACGAACTGTCCGTGCGTCTTCCGATGTCGGTTCGGCGCCGGCGGGCAGATGAATCAATCGGTCGGCTTAGTGACTAGCTGACACGGAGCTCGCTCGCTAAGACGGCCAATTACAGAGACGCAAATCCTTACCACCCGACTGATCCGAGCCGCCCGGCGTCGCTCGTCGGCCCACCCACGATACAGAAGCCCTTGCTAGCACTGATCCTCGGTCCAGAATGTCGGCAGCAACGCAATTTCAGCGACGAAATCTTTTCGGGTTATTTATAAACAAAGGCTATTCGTTTGTCCGCCCGTCAGTCAGTCAGCGGTCTGGACTTACACCGTAAGACGAGCTGGCCTGTGATCAGGTCAGTTTCCGTGTTTCTGAGACTGCACTGACGACGAGTAATTATTGCGATGGACGGATTTGGCCGAGACGAGTTTAATGAATTCGTCCTCGCCGTCCTATTCACAGTCGGTGTCAGTTGCGTTAGTCCGTCGCCAACGAGAGGTTGCTGCTAATAACCAACAACGATAATGAAAGCAAGCAACTGCTGTGACAGCGTGGCAGCCACTGACAGCACATAGGTAGCTGAAGACGGACACAGTATTCGGTTCATTGCCTTAGTTACACTAAGCTTGTTCTTGTATATGTATCGGACTAATATTAAATATCAGCCTTAGCTTAAAATGTGCCTTATTGGTTATCAGTATCTTTAAAAACATATTTACGTTAACGCTGCACTGGATACCATACCACATTCTATGTGTAAGTTATACTGTAACATTGTCAAGTATAATGCAATGTAGACATGTTATAACTTTCTTATTGCATGCTGCGATAAACGTCTGTCGGTCGATCGGTAGCAGCGAAGAGAACGCGTGATTGTTGATCACCGATGACGGTGGTCGCGTCACACTTTGTCTGGAGTGAGTTTATGGGCGGTTAAACACTCCAGACACTGTGTTGAAAGATAGGCGTCGAAAGCAGGGCATGCAATAAATCGTACTGAAGTTATCCGTGTGTGTCATGTAGGCCTACCGAAGCACAGCATTTGATGTGATCTGTGTACAGCTACACCTTGTGCATTGGAATGAAGACCTGTACGACAGTTTTGAAGAAGCAGTCAAGAGGGAAGAGGGAATCGTCATCATCGCTGTGTTTCTTAAGGTGAATTATAACCACGTTACATATATAGGCCTACTATTAGTTCAGATGATGAAATACTTCTAGAATTTATATAAAAAATCAAAGAGTTCATTACGTGGCGTATCGCATGAATGCGCAGTTTGTACTGAAGCCAGTCCATCTGTCTCTGTCTACCTGTGTGTCAGCTGAATGAAATATCAAACTAACACTGTCATCAATCTAGTTCTCTCGTAACAAACATCGTCGCGAAATTTCGGAAGGATCGTCTTTGCTGCAGATGTAAAACACAGGTTTGGTATGAGTACAATCAGCTTTGAGTTTCGTCTCGAAAATTACAGAGTTGAGCAAAAAACCGGACAAGTTTTTGCAAGCACAATGACGTCGCGAGGGCCAGATGCCGTCCGACATTGATATCCGAAAGAGACTTGGTAAGTAAGTAAGTAAGTAAGTAAAACGTGAATTTATATAGCGCATATCATTTTTAAAAACCTCTAATGCGCTGAATGCGCTTGGTGCTTGAAAGTTGCAAGCGTCTGCAAAAAGCAGCTAAAACAAAACGAATCCCAAGTCGTGTTTTAAGTAACAGTGTGACAGCGTGTCGTGTCGATTCGTCGGCCGAACATTAACGAGATTTAACGTCGCGACTGACCACGGCGCTCGTCGTGGTCGTGGTCGGCCCGGACGATCGCAATTCACGAATCCTGACCGCTGCCGTGAACCGGCCACGCGCGGGTCTGGAATTGTAAACGAGCGACCGACTGAGCGTTGCTGCCTCCGCTGTCGGGAAGATCGTGTGCATACAATGATCGACCTTTACCACCGGCACTGCAGAACGGCTTCCGGGAATATCCGCCATCGGACAGTCTCGAGGGCGTGTCCTGATATCATCGCACGGCGAAGCTGACCCGACTGACTCTCATCAACGTTGCTAACTTTAGGTTCATCGAACTGTAATCAGTTCGCGTCAGATGTATAGACATCGATCACTCTGGAAATAGAAAACAAGCACGGCCCGATTAAATATATGCCTCTTTCGGCTATAGCGGACAGAAGCATAAAAATCATAATTAGTAGCCGTTTGCTGTCGATCTCGAAATTGACAGTTGGCATGAGCTGATGATATCGTATCACATAGTGCGATTATCGGTCGCTCGGCTAATGGATGATCCATGGCACAGCATGCAGGTGTACCACCGCTCTTACCAACCAACATGCAATAGATTAGCTACCATCCGTCATTTTCTTTTACCCTGCGTTCATTCGAGTACAAAATACACTTGCACAAAGTTGCAATCATAAGCCGCTAAGCAACAGAAGGCGAGACATCTCATGCTGCCTGCCCCCAGCGCCTCTGAAGTTACGACCATATGGCGCTATACAAATCTGTTTATTATGTATGTACATGTATGTATGTATGTATGTATATCTTTATTTCAGGCATAAAACCCATAGAACAGCACACAGACACACTCACAAGACACAAAAAAGAAAGAAATAATACTGACAACCAATAACACGCATGCAATGACGTTTACGACCTTAGAAACTAAGCATGTAACAACTGGAGATTTTATTATTATTATTATTATTATTATTATTATTATTATTATTATTATTATGCTGTATCCGTTTAGCCTATGCCTTCCAACCTGCTAAACTCAGTTTGTGGATTTTTTTAGCTGTTTCGCTGTTGTTTTGCTCAGTGGTTTGGTTTTTGATTTCATATGGCAGACTAAGCTGGTTACGTCAGCTTGTGACTGCACGTTAAACGGTAGCAGATCATATCGTAGTGTATAAGTGTTTGTGTGGTCTTGGGCAGATCTCGGAGGAGAGATCGAACAGAGGTCTGCTGCACATGGTTGACGTGATTGAGGACATCATCTACCGTGAACAATCCATGCCGATGCCGGCCAGTCTGGAAGCCAGAGTTTTTCTACCAGGTTTGAGACACGAATCACGGTATACAGCATACATATATTTAATCGGTGTACAGCAGATCAGTGGTTTTAATTTCACTACAGTACGATGATAGTAGTCGCGTTTTGTTTCTGAGCTGAATCAACTTGCAGAAATAGATGCCTGAGAAAATTGCTAGCATAAACAGAAAACAGAAAACCTAAAATATCAAAAATGAAAAATATCAAACTAGTAGTGAATTAAATGGTGATATTTAAAAGATACAGATGCGCAAGCCTGCGAGCTGCTCTTCTTAGTTATGCTAAGCGATGTAAAACCCAAAACTTGTAACCTGTTGAGTGCTGAAATAGTTTGAATATGTCAGTCAAGATTTCCTGGCATAAATATTTAGTAGAACTGTTGTTAAATTAATATGCTAGACAAAAATTTGCATCAGCTTTATTTTTTCGTACGTGACACTCGATCAACAAAGAAGCTCACCGATGCCTAAGTGATGCGGTTCTGTTGTGCAGAGGATGCGACCAAATACTGGACATACAAGGGCTCGTTCACGACTCCTCCATGCTATGAAACTGTCACCTGGATTCTGATGCAGGAAACCATCTCAGTCACTTCTCGCACAGTGTGTATTCATATGTATCAGTTCTGTGTAAATCGTTAATTACTGGAATTATAATGACGTCGATGTGATGCTGATAGCTGAAGTTCTACACAGATTTGAGGTAATTAATTCAAAAACGCCATTAAAATACCACGACAAGTCTGAGAATTAAAACTACACACCTGCACAAGATTGGTAGCATGTGAGACGGCTGTTGCATGGACTGGTAGTACGTTTTTCGCTACATTCACCAGGTGGCACCTAGGCGTGCGAGACCAAACACGCTGCAGAGTGTAGCCTAATTTAACACAAAACTTTATTTGGTAGCACGCGAAATGATAATAATACAGTGCAATACAATACAAAGAATAGTGTCAGGCATTTAACGATGCAAACTCAATATCAGCTTGATGTCTACACAGAGCACGAATGGTGTTATTTAGCAAGCAATCTTTCTTAACATTTTCCAACTTTATTTACACGGGTTGTTTTCATTTGTATTACAAACATCGGAATAATCTTTCCTTTCCATGGAGCTGATTAGTTTAGCATAGTAGGCTAGTTTCATACAATATGCAGACTGAAACATCTGAGAATGTGCCACAACTGCTATGTCGGCAATTACGCCTGCGAGCTGTGGTGCTGTTGTCGTGTGCAGTTGGCGAGATTCCGTGAGCTGAAGTCTTACTGCGAGAACGAAGCTCGTCCGGACGCAGAGTTCGATGGTCTGATCGGTCGCAACTGCCGCCCGCTGCAGCCCAACGGCACACGTCGCGTCTACACCCCGGAGGACCCGCACGCCGAACCACTGGCCGACAATGATCCATTTCGGCAAGCATCATTCAGCCGAGCGGCATTTCCAGAGCCAGGGGTCATCGTGCGTGAGTCTGGTAGAGCTTGAGTTCGCGGCTGCCGGCGGCGGCGGCGGAGGTGGCCTCACCGGGCGCTTAGGAGGAGGTCTGGGAGGTGCCGGCGCTGGTGGTCCAACGTCATACGGTAGAGACACTCCCGAGAATTCTCAGCAATTCGGCTGCTGCGTCATACTTTGATAAGATCATCTTTTTATGCTGCTATCCCCATCTCCCGTCTCTTGCTCTGCTCGATAAACATTGACAGTTCATCAAGTTTCGCTTTTGTTTATCTTCTTATTCACACCGCCACGGCGCTACTCTGTCGCTTTTACACGTACTTGCAGTTTCCTTCTTTTAAAAACTAATGACAGTATCATGTTTTGGACTAAAAATAATATAGTATTTTTTCCTGATACTAACATCATAAAATTGAAATAGCATGCAAAAACTGAGAAATAGTATACACGTGAAAACGCATACGTTGACAAATATGCTAATATTTCGAAACTCTCGTGTCTTCATTCCGTTTTCAAACTTAAATGATGATGATGATAATGGTGACATCGACCCATGCAAAAAATAAAAGTAAAGTTTTAAAGTTCTTACTAAAAGTACTATTAATTATTATTGTTATTACTATTAATTATTAATTATATTAATTGTCAGAATTACAAGAATTATCTATACAGATTATGGTAATTATTGCAGAACATACAATCTACATCGACAACGTTAAGAGTCTTTCTGATTACTGAGGTTAAGGACAAAATCGAAATGTGTACAGTATGATATTTTTGTCGACACCTGTTTAGTAAAAATTGTGCTAAAAGCATCCACATGTAATTTTGCTCTACAAAAACGTGTACAGTCATACAAAATTATGTACATGTATGCTTACCTTTTATCACGAATAAACACAAATGTGTTTATAATTTTAGGTAGATATACAGAGTGTACACTTATTACGTTAACACGTCCGTACAACAAGCTTCAAAACACTCACCGCACTAGAGTAATAACTGCGTTTTCTGGTCCGCATGTAGGCCCGTACGTGCGCTAGTTTTTGTTGTGCTTGTGTGGTTTTTCGTAAACGTATTGAGTGACTTGAGTCGTGGTTATCCTTGTTAATGATGTGTGACCGGTTTTGCGAATTATTGTTGGTATTTGATTCTGTGATCATCCACCTGTTCACTCGCTTGCTCATGGACATTTGACACACGAACGTGGCGCGACGGCGATGATTATGCTAATCTTTTGATTCCTCGTGTGGGATTCAGTCTTAAATTCTAATTACACTGTTTCGATTTGCTGAACCTTACAAGACATCTACAACAAATCGAATAGTAGAACGTAAACTTTATTGCACTTTTATTATACTTAAAGCGCGGCTGTAACAAATATGCATGCACAAATTAATTGTAAGCTAACACGGTATCTTAGGCCATAAAGTTTCACAATTGTTTGAAGTATAACAGACGATTTAGTGCTGTAGTGATCATTGTTCTCCTGTTTCCCTACAAAATAGTCGCTTTACTATTACTATCATTACACTGCTGTACACAATCTTCTAAGACGAAATTTTTTGACAACTTATGGCGGTCATTTAATTAAATTTTAATTTAGATTTTTTTTCGGTTTTTAGCGATTGTACAAAAATTAGTTAAAATTTGACGAAGTTGCCGGTATGAGTTTGGTAAGGCTTCCTCTTCCATCGGAACATAGTGTACACTGAAAAAGTACTGCAGTGCTATTTGCTGGTCGTTATTCTTACACCAAATATCGATCGTACTTTAGAGAAACTTTCTCAACGAACATCCATCCAATTAGGCCTAGACTTTTGTGCTGCGTAGACTGCAGTGAGTGCGTCCAGGTCGTCAGAAGAATAGTGACTGACAGTTATCTGCACCTGCTTCACTGCGGGCGCGGTAGTGCGTTCGTGTAGAGTGTATTTGTGTATGGTCGGATACTTATCAAGTTCCATTGTTGTTACGAATGATCGATTAGTGGCGTACCGTGTACGTGGAGCGTTTTCATTCCAGTATGCTTCTTTCGTTTCGTGGCTGTTGTGAGGGTTTTCCTGGTTTTCATCGGTTCGTAAGTGCATGTTGTCAAACGGCGATCGCTTTTAAGGACGCCGACGTTTACGTCTGATGCTTAAAACAAATGTTGCCAGTCTCGGTACTCTCCGAAATTTATTTTCTTAAAACCTGTCCGTATTTAACGACTGAAACAAAGTATTTTTTGGACTTTTATGTCGTGCTTGGATATCTGTTTGCCGCTTAGAAACTTATTTGAGACAAAAAATGATGACAAAAGTAACGACAATAACAATCGATTTGGTACATTCTAGCTGGATTTAATATTTCAGTTGTTTACCTAGTTGTATACGCTTTTCAATAACGACAGTGGTTATAATAATTATAAAAGCAATAAAGCATAAATAATTCGAGAATAATCAAAAAACTCATACTTGTTATTAAGCGTCAATTCTGTTTTTTGCGTTGATTGAGCGCCCGCAAGATTTTTTCCATGTGTGGGTAAATTATGGGTTCTGGACTCTGGGTTTCCTCACTTTGCTGTCCCTTTTCTCTTTATTCCCCTCTTTTTCCATGCCCCTTTTTCATCTTCTTACTTCCCTCCTTTCAAAACAGAGGGGGTCTGTCGTGTTAAGCCTCAGAGCCGATCCAGAAGGAGCCTGGCCACCAAACGCTTTTTGGTGCATTTTTAGCTATCACTTCTGGTGACTGTGATAAACTATTAACGTAGGCCTGCAGTGAACGTTTTATACTAATACACAAAACATTTTACGACATTTTCAGGTGGGGACAAGTACCCCTTCTTGCCCATGCTTGAGGGCACCCATGTGTATACAGCCACAAACACTGCTATTTGTGCTGTATCTTTCTGTTAAATATAAACATGTTACTGCATTTCGTAATATTGCCATTTTGCACATTTAAGCAATTTTTGCTTATTTCTTCATTATATTATATTACAATAAATACGTTCCAGATTTCTTCACCAATATTTTTTCGTGTTTGATTTGGATCGATTGACCAGTTATTTTTACTGGACACTGTCACTGAGCTTAAATGGAGACGAAACACTGCGTAGGCCTATATGTTATGACATTTTCTGGTTTTCTTCTTTGCAGCTTTACATTTAACTTTTTGCTGTGTGCGATTTATTCTGGTCAGCGATATCTCTTGCGAGGACTGCGACGTAGACGAATTGTTGCCGCCTAGTCGACACACAATACATGCAGCTAAACTGTTCATTGTTAGGGCATGCGCGGTAAACGCAGAACCACAAACCTAGGGTATTTGTAGTTGTACTACAGGGTGGCCAAAATAAACTGCACATTTCCGTTTGCTTGGTGTTAAATTGATATAGCTTTGTAAAATCTCAACCGAATTTTGTAATTTTTTGGCTGACGGGAGGACATATTGAACATTGTTTGTAAACTGATCAGTACAATTTTGTGTGATTGACACCATTTAGTTGTTTGCCGACATAATTCATGAGCAAATTTCATCTTGAGACAGCACAGAAAACGGACAATATAATTTCTACAAGGTAGTGTAGGAACGCGCAGTAGGTGCTCTGGACAGTACATGCATTGTTTTGTTGGGAATCTATTCAGGTGTAAGTGTGCCAAAAATTATAAAATTTCGTTGAAATTTTACAAAGCTATATCAATTCAACATCAAGCAAATAGAAATGTACAGGTTTTTGGGCCACCCTGTATATACATGTACTGTACATTCAACTGCTTTAGAGCTAGTGCTTAAAATAAGCGACTCTGTTGTCATTTGTGACCTTTCGTGAGAGAAAAAAGAGAAAGTTCAAAGTGGACTCCAAAGTCGTAGCAGTAATTTTGCCAAATCTTAAGCCATTTCGTATTTGGAATATTTTCCCATGCAATAGCAGACAACATGCTTCTTCGTGGACTATTGGCCGACTAAGCAATGCAAACGACATAAGTTACTAAGGTGCAAATTTTGGTTAAGTGTCAATGCTGCCGTTGTTTCATATGCCGCCAATGATCCGCATATATATGCTTTCTTTCCTGTTTATAACGAACGCAGATCGAACAACGCGTAGATATTTAATTACGAACTTATCGCTAAAACAGCCGCAAGGATTACTCACAATTCAGTGCGTTTTAGCAGCAACTGCTGTCTTTGTTGAACTGACTTCAAGCCTCCGCGTGATGTCGCCACGGTAAACAGTAAGTTGTCAGAGGTGTGACTCAACTGGTAGGTGCCCTCATCTCTGACCGCTCGAGTCTTCTACCAGATCTTGACTGCATCCCTCATCGACGGCGTAGTCCTGTCAGACTCATGGGCAATGATTGTTGCCTCGCCCCAGTTGATGACGTGATTTTCTGATCTCTTCTAATTGCTGCTGTTGTTTCAGCTTTAAATTCGTAATTAAATGTTTTTTTTCGTTTCAACAGAAGTTTATTCAAGAAGGCGTTTTTTTTCTGAAATTCGACGCAGAGATTCGAGGTTGTTTTGATACAATTTATCGCCGTCTTAATGATGCATAGCGCTTCTTCTGTCCTAGTGCATGATTATTAGTTGCCGCTTTTTAAAGAACCACCGTACTTCATTATCATAAACGCTCAATTGTATTTTTCTATTTGTTATCACTGTAGTGAATTATTATTGTGTCCGGTTGCATTTGTTGTTTCGTCAATTAGTTGAAACTTGTAAACCGTGCACGTGTGTGTGCTGTGCAAAGTGTGCATATATTATATAGGTACAGTATATGTTAACTTGTACTGTGCACCGCAGACAGTTCTGTCGATACTTTGATAGCAGCCATTTGGTCTTCTCGTATTTCGTCGAAATATAATTGTCGTTCGTATTTGCGTTGCATTCGTTTGCTTTTGTGTCTCTTAATATCGACTTCAGATATGTGGATGAGCTCAAATGCTTGTCTGGCACTTGAAACATCGAATGGGCCCACCACCACAGCGCTGGCGATATGTCAGCGACACAGACAGCACAATAGGTATGTTATTGACCGCTTGCATAAATTGCTTAATTTCTACGATGCGTACTATGTCTATGAAGTACAACAAAGTACAACAATGATAACGTAAGCCTAAGCCTAACTCTAATTATAACCCTAACGCTAGTCGTATAACCCGGACCTACTTATCGATTTGTTGTGCATCGTTTTCGCGTTTCGTACTGTCAGATGTAATTGTCATTTTACACGTATCATTTATGACATTTTACCGTGGAACATACTGCTTCCACAATAAAATAGATTAAATTCTCTTATAAGTTATTTTTGTAATAGTGTTTACTATCTTAAGAATATGAACCTTGCTCTCAGGATATGTTTACGCATCGCTGCTGCTCAGTCGGCAGAGCGTTGCCTAGAAGCGCAAGGCCTTGTCTTGCCTTCAGTCATTCTCCATAAACTTTTTTGTCAAGGTTTTTGAAAGTTATCGTATGACAAAGAACAGGACAAGATAAAGTACACAAGTTTGACAAAATCGAAATCGAGTTAATCATTACGAGTAGGCGCATGTGCTTTCGCATGCGCAGAGTAGGCTAACAACAACAGCATATAGGCCTAGTCTATGACGATAGTGGTGAAGTAGTAGAGGGCCTTGTACAAGGTAACATTGTAGTAGTATTACCCGAAGAGCATATAAGTAAAGTAAAGTAAAGTAAAAGTAAAACGTGAATTTATAAAGTGCATATCATTTAAGAAAACCTCTAATGCGCGTACGACGTCTGGTGAAACATGAAAGTGGATTGTTATCGACGGCATTCGCCAGGTGTCTGCAGCTTGTGGACTCTGTTTACATCAAAGAGTAAGCACTGAGACTGTACTCCAAAACTAGCGGACGGAGACGATAATGATGGCCAAAATAATATTTTAAAAGATTCAAGGTCACGTACAGTGGCGAGATATTGTCGGTACTCGGTAGCCCATTTTTATCAAAAACAAAAGCCAACGGAAAATGGATAATTTTTGACGAACACAAATTCAAATGTAACAGTGGCTGCGATTTCTTCTGAATGGTGGGGGGACGGGGATGTGGGGGCGGAGCCCCGAGCTGGGTTCAGGGGCAGAGCCCCTGGTCAGGGGGTCAGGGTCAACCAAAATGTTGGGGACGTGTTTCCCCTCCCCCTATAATCGCCGCCCATGAAATGTAACGCTAAAACGTTAAATTCAAACGTTAAACTACATTTCAACTTCAGAAAAGCATTATTAAAGTTATAGTAGACGTATACAGTCGGTTATGTTTATACACTACAATTAGGCGGTACTCCCATCTACACCGTGTCACAAAAAACGGACTCCTACGATTTTTTTGGCATAACTTTATTAAAACAAGCCGGTTAATTTTAAGCAGAGAATATCGTGAAGGTATTGCTTACTAGTTATGCGTAAAAAGTTTGGTATAGGTAGAGAACCACCTAAGTGGTTGCTATAGCAACCGTAGCATTATTGCAAAACAGCGCGTCGGTCTACCGCGCAAGTTCAACAGTCGATTTTCTCAGGAAACACGTGTCACTATTCTGCATAACTTCACAAAAATGTTTCAATGTCAATATTATTTGACGTGCATAATTTTAACTCAACAGCATCTCGCATAAGTTGTTTTTAAACAGGTTACCAGCGGACCAGTGCGCTGGCGTTGTGCCGGTCCACCGTACACGTTAGAGAGTCGATCGAGTTCCCGCGTCACTAGATTTGTAACCGACAATCAGTCTGCACCTTAACACAGTTGAGTACAAGACTTGGGACTACATGCAGGAACATACATAAAGCCAGTACGTTACATGACCCAGAAGCAGCGACTGGCGGAAGTTCGGGCTGACTTTGAACAGAGCGAACAGACCATTGTTAACAAGGCAATATACCAGTGGAGCAAGTAAGCCTTTGTCAAAACTAAAGGACAACATTCTAAAGTTTTGAACACTCGCTATTTATTATATCTTGCATTTGTTGCCAGCTGAAATGTTTTAAACAACTTTAATTATCAGTGAAGACTGTAAGAAATTCCATTGTTGAACTTGCGCGGTAGACCAGCGAGCGCTGTTTTGCAATGATGCTGTGGTTCTCTACCAATACCAAACCTTTTAGGCACGACTAGTAGGCCATGATCTTTTCTGCCTAAAATTATTAATTACTGGCTTGTTTTAATAAAGTTATGCCAAAAATCGTAAGGGTTTATTTTTTTGACACACCGTGTAAAACCGCATTATGCGTCTGGACAATCAGTCTGTCACTCAGTCGCTCACGTCCTGCATACCAAACAGACCGCCAACAGCGTTCGTCTGATTGCATTATTGTACGTAATCAATTTGGTACTCGTCTGATCCAGACAAACTTTGCAGCATTTTAGCACCGGAACTGTTAGTTCCTTAAGGAACACCATGTTCGCCAAGTCCATTGTGTAAACCAGCATAGGCCTAAGTTTCCCACTTCATTTATATAATATTTTATTTTTATAATATATCAGTAATAGTTCTTATTTCGCATAAACGACACCACAACAGCGTTGTAACAAATCATTAATTTTGAGTGACGTAGTCTGGCCATTTTCGAATGTAAAAACGAAATTTTAGGTTTACATACGTTTGGTTTTTTGAGACAGAACTAAATTCATTCTTTCACTTAATAATTATAGTTTCGCCATCTAATATGGCACAGAAATTTGTTGTCTTGGTCTTCGTGATAGTAATATTGATTTTTTTGCGTTATTACCTGAACAACTGTTTGTGGCGTAATGTCTATGATTGTATGGATATAAATGATGTAAAATTTGAGAATTTTGTAGCAACATTACTTATTGCAGTGGGCTGCTGTTAATTCTAAATACAGAAGACATGACTCACATATGCCAAAGCATCTCTCAGCTGATTGTCTGAATGAATTCTTTGCCAAAATATCAACTGGTAAACAACCAGACTCAGATATTAATTACTCAGCTGCAGCCAAATCTGATGTAGAAATCAGTGACTATCAAATTGAAAGGATATTGAGACATGTTAAATGTACATCTTCTGGCTGGGATGGATTATCATCCTGGCTTTTCAAGAAATGTTCTGTAGAAATAGCATCTGTTGTCACACATCTGATTAGTTATAGCATTCATGTAGGACAGATACCCAACACATGGCGTACCCGGTACTGCCATAGCTACCCCAGTTCCTAAAGTGTCACAACCGGCTG
>Ga0126335_1000686_pt1 | contig 17016 bp, 9 predicted proteins | sample OlaspJWI45metaG_FD_108409 | JGI IMG/M metagenome (GOLD analysis project Ga0126335, IMG submission 108409) | Marine gutless worms symbiont microbial communities from Oahu, Hawaii - Olavius sp. 1 OAHU.JWI-45 metaG | ecosystem: Host-associated > Annelida > Digestive system > Unclassified | place... | reverse complement strand
GGACTTACCTTCGACTCCTTTAGAAAGTCTCTGAAAACCCATCTGTTTGGCGACCGAAGTGCTTAGTGACTCTTTTGAGTATATAGGCGCTATATAAAAAAGTTTATCTATCTATCTATCTATGTGTCCGGCGCTTAAAATCTCACCACCTCCACGGCCAGCCGGCGATGCAGCCTATTAGACGCGGCAAACTTATCGCTGACAAGTGCGTTGTGGTCAACTGAACAAACACATAGTTACGCTGCATCACTCACGTCACTGCACGTAATCAATTACAGCCGCAGAGACGAGTGCAGCGGCTGAATCTGCCAGTGTGTCACTCGGTTCGTTTGTCCCGCTAGTTAGGAGCAAACGTTCTAATGATGCACAAGAAGATCGGTCGATACGTGCAAAGAGTACAAACGGTTTAGAAAAGCAACGATAGACAGCACCGACAGTACGGACGCCGGACGGTGCTACGCCACGGCTTGCGATTTCGGCGCACTGGTGTTCAGCGATTGTGGAGCCATTCAGTGACTGTGCAGTTTCAGCTGCAGCGACATTATATCTGTTAGACCTAACACATGGTTCGTGCAACGAAGTGGCGCACAACTGATGCAAAGTGATGTCACCCATCATCACCATTCATTCGCAGTAATGATGTCCATTTGTTGCTGTCAACTTAGTCAATCAATCAATCAATCAAGATGCCAGCGGCCCAGCAGATATGACATATAAAAGAATAAACACCAGAACAATGTAAATCGAAAATTTAACTTTAAAAACATGCGTTAAACATATTTAAAATTACATCACTGAATCTAAACACACATCAGTCAACAACATTTTGTGAAATGCGATAGCATTATACAGAGTGCTGATTTTGCAAAAACGCCTGTTCATAATCTACCGGGTGGGCTGAAAAGAAAGCCCCTACTGCATTATCAATAAATCGTATTAAAACCTACCAACGAAGCTAGTTGTTTCATTAAATTTAAGGCCAAATAAGCATCATAATATTACAATTTGATATTAAATATTCTGTTGATTAAATATTCTAGGAAGGCCTATGACGTAATGTGCGACTGTATGCATTGTTTAACCATTAGAGCTGGGTTGACATATCGATCGCCGACATAGATATTATCGGTATCATATCGATATCGGTGTCTTAGATATCGTTTTTTCGATATATCTATATCGTATCGGTGACTGCACGTGAAAATGACAGAATTGCCCATCACCAAGACTGTGAATTCCACAGCCTGGACGTCGTAAATTATACCGACAACGTCGTCTGGTGTGAACAGCGAAAAACTTAGGCTCTTTTAACAACATCTTCGAGTGTGATTAGGCCAAAGAGCGCTGCAGTGAAGAATATCAGTATCGATACCGATATCGCCGATATTTTTTGCTCTCGAATATCGGTAAATATCGATATCGGCAAAGACGATATCGACCCAGTTCTATTAGGCTGCATCGAATGCATGAGTGCAGACTACTGTTACCGATGTTCGCGGTGTCTGTCTGTCAGTCTGTCTGTTACGCGGCTCAACTGTGTGTGGTGCATTGGTGCAGCCTTTGCCAAATTACTTTGCCTCCTGTTACAGTGGTAACAAGTCCGCAGTAACGGTTCTGATTGCGGTCTGTGACTCCACTTACAAGCACGTCTCCAGTGTCGTGCATTCAGCGTGCCGACTGTCTCTACGTGCTGATGTGCCGTTAAGAAACTGCTCACTGTCTCGAAAGGCAGAACATCTGCTAAATTTAAGCCTACCACAAGGACCATGATAAGCACTAGATTGTAATTTTACCTTCAGATGCAAACGCGACGCAGTAGAGCAAACCAAGCGACGCCACAACTCCGCATGCGACCACACACGACATCCTTCGCACATCTCACCCTAGCAACTACAAACACTAGAATGAGTCGGGCACCTGTCAGTCGCTGTCGCTGAGACACTGTGCGAGTGTAAGCTACTGCACGCGCTGTGCCCTGCTTAGCACTCAGCAGCGCTGCGGCAGTGCGGCCCTGCGCGCCTGCAAAATATGCATATGCATGTAGACCATATTCGTTGGAAGTCAGTTTGAGGTCTATGAAAGCTATGCAAACTTAGAGTGAAGTTTCTTAATTGTCAAGATTTGCGTACAGTAATTGGCGAAATCTTCTTTCTGTCCACGTTTTAGAAAGAAATTCACAAGAATGTTCAATAGATCGCAGTTGACCCGCGCTACTGCGTTCAAAATGATCTTTAGGATGACATTAGCGTCAGAACTACATTAATTTCATCGGTACTCTTATCTCTCTCCTTGAACAACTCTTTCTACTGATGATAGTCTTCATTCATTCATTCGATCGCTTCTCTTCTCTTTTCTGTGTATCTACAGGACCACTCTTATTCATCCTATTAGGCCTATTGGGCTGCATCGAATGTATGAAATGCAGACTATTATTACCGATGTGCACGGCGTCTGTCTGTCAGTCTGTCACGCGGTTCAACGCGGCTTTACTGTGCGGGGTCATTCAGTGCAGTATTTGCCAATTCACTTTGACCTTTTGTTGTTATTATTATTAACATTGTTTTGTACATAAAGTACACCAAAAAAGTGAAAAATAGAAGAATATAAAAGAACACAAAAACGCCTATTCAGTACACACTACTCTTAAATTAGTTTTTTAAATTTTCACATTTTTCTGTTGGCTACGTGCGGCTGCTAAGGGTCTGCGGCAGACTAAGCTGGCTACTGGCGACATCAGCGTTTATATTCTATTCGCAAGGCGGCGCCACTGCATTGGGCTAGACCGCATAAACCGTCGTCCTACCCTGTCTAGTCAACAACAATCGACATTCGATCATCCGCACCATAACAACATAGACCTATTAGGCCTACATTAATTAGACCGCGTAGCGACCGTCAGGCTGATGAATCATGTATTGTTTTACCGGCGTCTCTGTGCGTCTGTCTATCCGCGCAATTTCGCAAAAATACTTGATGTTTCTGACCACAGAATCTGCCAGCAAATTTGCAAACGGAAGAGAACAGTCGTGGGCCAGCTATAGGCTTATTGGTCCGACCCATTCTTTGAAAGTGTATCAGTGGCCCAATTTGTGCCTCATGTTGTCATGTAATAATAAATAAGCTTACACAAACGACTGCATTCTGGTCAGTTGCCCCGTGAACGTGGATCGATGTTAGAGTCTTAAGAGTCCAAGTATTCTTAGTAAATATCGTAGTGTACATACCGTAGGCATATACTGTACATATAGTACAAGACCGAGTGCAGTGCTTGCAGAAGTTGCGGGCAGAAATTTGCGTCTATAGTAATCTCAAAGTTCAATTGCAAACACACGATAGTCTGAAGCCATTCGAAATGTAGCAGTGGAAGAACGCATAAGCTTAGGCCTACTATTCACAAAAACGTACTTGCTGATATTGGAAATGTTCAACTTATTTGAAATTTTTGAATATTTCTTTTATTTCTCTTATGTGTCAGCGTTATTTGAAGACTATAATATAGCAGTAGGCCTATAGAGGGTGTGAATACTGAATAAACACCAGCTGGTGATGAAACCAAGTAGAGTTCAGTCGTGGTCGGTCTTCCGCTTGATCGCCTCAAATGACGTCGAAGTGACAGTGACTGTCAGCAGTCATCAAAGCATCGTGACGGCTCGTGCACCCGTTGACCGCCACCAGGACGCTGTAGCTCGTCTGTTGCATTCAGCGTTGAATAACAGATTACCTCAAAGACGTCGCCTCGAGGCACCGATTAGAAACGGCTGTTTGTTCGATGGTAGTTGGCCCATACAAGTTATTGTTCGCGGTGTGTACAAAAGAAGCAGGAAGATTAATCTGTTTGTTGCGACTATGCGGGTGGTTTAAAGATCGCAGGTTTGTGTACGAAACATCAGCGTCTGTGCACATATTTTTTGAGCCTGAGATGATCTCAGTTTTGCGGTACAAAGCGCGAGAGAAAGTTTCGCACATGCTCGAAGCCCATAGGGAAAAGACGCCAAGCACACGGCGCACGGACTTAGCCTATTCGGCACCGCCTCCCGTGCCAGTCAACGTCAGCTTAGTAATAACCAGAGGAGCACCCGTGGTGTTTCGCATACTTGGCTGTCTGTGCTGCAGTGAGGTCTACGTTGACGCTAACAGGTTCGTGATCACTGATTAGAACTTTTACTGTTTTCTACTATTAATCAATTAATCACAGCTTTCAGTTTTAAGAAAAGTACTTATTTAGTATCATCGATTTAACGCCATTCGTCGGCTTCGCGTTATGCATACATATATAGGCTACAGGGTGCAGCAGAAATTTACCCCTAGAATTTTTTGGCAGTTTTCTCAGGCAACGGCTTAAAATTTCAATGCAAAAACTTTACACACTTATTTAATCATCAAAATTTTATACAACAGTTATTGTAAAGAAATCTAGGGGTTACTCCACTATAATTTTTTAACGATAATCTGGGTTACTGTTATACCAAACCCTGTCCAATTGAAGTCTGTGAAAAGAGCTAAATGATGTGTTCTTTAAGGTATCAGATCACTACCATCGACTGTCTGCCGAGGAGAGAAGATGACGTTTCGTTGGGAAACTGTTGTCATGACGACGCTGATACTGGCTGCTATAGCACCAGAATCTGTCTGTCCTATCAGATGGCTGTGAGTACAAATGCTCTAGTGTGTGTTCTAATTGATACGCTCCATTGTTTCAGTAAAAGTAGGCTTATAGCGGTTCAGCAAAACAGGGATAATCGGGTTTAACTCTGTAATAACAGTGACTGCCAAATGGAAAATTGCAAGTTGAAAATTGTAATTAGCTTAGCTTCACGTCGTATAGCTCCCCAGTTATTTTGTCTTCGACCTCTAGTCTTCTTCGTTTAGAAAAGCTACAAACCATGTAATAATATTACTAAAATGTTTAGTAGTTTACCTAAATTTGTCGATAATAGCACCAATTGTTGCCGAAAACGTTAAAACGTAGAAAAAATAGATGCAAAATTAATCAGCCTTAACCAAATAAATAAGCCTAAATTATAAAGACCGTTACGGAGTACGGATTTTAATTAATTAATATTTTTACACCAAACATCGCATTTTTCGAAGAAATCTTGCCGAAAACTGAACAGATAAGGTTTTTAGCTTACGAATTTACCTACACGATAGCTGCCAACATCATCAACATGTACTTTTCTGTATCGGCGTAGGTCGTTGGCAACATTGTCGACGTCCGATCGACGACCAACTCCGGCGCGAGGTGTCCGTCATCTGCCGTTGAACACCATATCGCCGAACGACGTCGTCTCGCTCTCAGACGCCGAGTGCCGTCGCCTGGCTGGACTGACGCGGCGTCAGAGGCGAGTGTGCCGACGTAACGCCGAGAATATGGCAGGAGTGCGTCATGGCGCTCAGCTTGCGATCGGCGAGTGCCAACATCAGTTTCGACATCGTCGTTGGAACTGCTCTGTCATCGACCGCGTCAACGTCTTCAGCAAGGTCGTCACAGCGGGTAAGAAACATGAATTACGTCGTGCACAAAATTGTTTAACAGTATCATCGCCACAATGATTGATGTTGCTCTACATGTTTAAAAGCAAATTTAACGCTGTGAACGAGTGGACCTACTGACGACATATTTTGCTGTCGACGTTTTCGTGCTGATAGGGACGCGGGAAGCTGCGTTCGTGCACGCCATTTCTTCTGCCGGCGTCGTCTACGGCGTGACGCGGGCGTGCAGCTCCGGACAGCTGGATCGCTGTGGCTGTGACCGTTCCATCACAACGCGGTCGCCGCTGCAGTCGAGGAAGCAGCGACGACGGGCCCGCAGCGAAGACGGCACGAGGCTGGTCGCAGGCAACTTCAAGTGGTCAGGCTGCTCCGACAACATCGCGTACGGAGTCGCGTTTGCCAAGTCGTTCGTCGACGCCGGAGAGAAGTCTAGACGAAACCGAACGGCTCGCTCAGACCGCGCCGTCGTGAATCTTCATAACAACAACGCTGGTCGCAAGGCCAGTATGACTGTATAACCCATTAGGAAACCTAAACTCCGGTCGCAGCCCGGAGAGCGTAGCTCATTAGAAGCGCCTCATTGCAGCTCGTATTCGATGCGGCTATCTCTAAATTACTTTGGCGTCTTGTGTCTCGTTGCTTCTATACGTCGATTTGTGTATTTTTTCTACGATAAGGTTGAAGTGACTTGTACAATTCGAATCCGTTGTAATGTGACAAAACGTTTATCGACAGTCGCCAGATGGCGACAGGGAAATTTTTTAAAATCTTATGTTGGCTGTTTTTAGAATATTAGATAAGTTACACATCTTTAGTAATATATTATGTACCTGTAGCATTTTTGTTAAAATGTGAGCACAGATCTAATCTTTAGGCACATGTTACAGCTTATTTGTTATTTATCTATCTAAAACACGCGAATAAAGTATTTTTACCATTATAACTCGGTACTTTCGTAACAAGATTTCGTCTCGGTACATTTCGTCTCGGTGCATTTCGTTACGGTCAAATCTGCAGACTAGTCGACTAGTCAGCAAGACAACCACATACAATACAAATAGTACGCGCGCACACGCGCGATCTTACTATGGGCGCAGCCCGTAGAAGGCCTTACGGCCTACTACCGGGCTTGCGCCCCGTATTAAGTAATTTAGTATCATTTTGAGTTCATAAACAAAAATGGAAAAGGTAAAGTTCGTACACCTGATATAGCGCCCCTTAGTAAAGCAACCTCATTGGTTGTTGTATTTTTTGCTGAAGGTACTTGCTGTTTTGAATCAATTTCTAATAATGGTTTTTTAGAGCTTTGTTAATTTTCTAGTGTGTCCGGAAAAAAGTAAACCACTGTATACATTTTTATAACTCCGGCAAGCAACGCAGGATTTTAACCAGATTCTGCACCGACAATGGCACATCCAATTGCAAGCATATCACCAAATTTCAGTAAAATCTGTCAACGTCCAGATGCAATAATTACAATAACTTTAGCGATGTCACTCTAAGACATGAAGTGTCCACTATTGGCAACGTTTAAACGTGTGACTGTGAAGTGCAAAAGTCAAACACTTACACATCTAAAGTCTGTGTTCTAAATATCCTCCGCGTTCGAGAATGCAAGCTTGAAGATGTAAACGTTACTGCCTGACTGCTTCGTCGATGATTAGTTGATCATCCGGTTGAAATGTTTCCACTCTTCGATCAAACGCGACCTCAGCTGTGCGACGTCATAAATCCGGCTGCGGTACACACTCTCCTGCAGCTTCACCCAGATCCGGTAGTCTAGCAGGACTGTTGGCTGGTCAGAGAGTTGGAGCGATGAAGTCTGGAGTTTCCCGGGTTAAACGTTGCACGGTCTCGCGTGCCCTGTGGGGGGAGCATGTCCTGTCTGCAAACGTCACTTCCAGACCAGTAACTATTGCGCCAATTAACGTAACGGTAACTGAATATTTTTGTCGTCGATATTTGAAGATTAATATAACTCCACTGTTAAAAAATATTTTAACTAAATTTTGTGGTTTGTTTAAAGATATGTTCAGAATCCAGTGTACGTAATTTAGTTATGATACGTTAAGATTTGGTTTTCCTATGCAATATTGTATATGGTTTACTTTTTGCCGTATATGTAACTGTAACATAATGCAATGTTGTGCACTAGTCTTTATAGAAAAAAAGTTTTAAAAGTTTATAAATGTATTGTATTTTAAAACACAATTTCAAAACGCAATAAACGTTTATAAAAACCACGATGAAAGTCGTAGTAATCTGTACTTAAGAACCTCAGCTCCCATTGCTGCTGCTGCTGCTGCTGCTGCTGCTATCGACACTTCCCAACGTGAACTCAATCAACATCACGTATCGATTTGGTCCGATGGGATTTCTCTACAAGCAATACCATGTTCTCGCCAACCTCGATGCCACACGAAGCAACATCAGAGTTCTTTAGGCGTGAAAGTTTTCGCGCGCGGTTTCCCGTAGAGTACGGTAGTTTGGTGGCGTTTTATTCGGCTTTTTAATTTTTATTCTCGTATAAACTACGCAGGACTTTTTAAGAAGCAGATGCCGTACAGGGATGGAAGATGGCCCGAAATGAAACTGTAATTGTAGACTTGTAAAGTTGTAATATAATAATTTTGTTCGTGTGTATGTATGTATGTTTGTTCGCTTATAACTCGGAAACGGGTGCATCTATCGCCTCCAAATTTTCATAGTAGCTCCAGAGTCCCCCTAGGATGGTTTTAGGCGCCAACGCTCACATCAGGGGGCAAAAAAATTTATTTTTGCGTTTTATGGCCCCTATATACGTTAAGCGTGTGCAGCCTAGCTTTTGGGCAACATGGTTATTGGAGCGTGACGACCGTGTAGCACGAGCGTGTGGCTTGGAGCTTGCCTGCAGGCGGTTAGCCGACCGGCGGTGGCCTGAGCCGGGTATGGGGACGGGCGTGTACGTGATACCCATCAGTGATGGGTACGTCCCTAGTATGTAAATACAGTAGTTTGAAGCCGAGTGACGGATATATCACTGCACTGATGCCCGTCAACAGTTTGTGTGTATTTAAAGCCGCGTGTCAGGTCTATCGAGACACCGTGTTCATCATGCAGTGTATCCGCATTCCGACGCGACAGCTGCGAATTTCAAATTTTTCGGCCATGGATGAAAGTTGAAAGGTACACATGGTGCTCGAACTGTGGGACGAGCTCGGTGGGGCGGTGGCCGCGGTGCATGTCTACATTTGTTAGCAATAAGACATCGCAGATTTCTGTGCTGAGCAAACCCGAACTCGCGTCGATGAGTGGACGGATAGAGACACGCCGCTTCATCCCTGAGGTGATGGATCTTGACCGAGCACTGGCCGTATGCCGTCTTTGACATCTCTAAGCGGCTTAACTACGTCGATCGTCACGGTCGAAGGTTTAGCTATTGATCGACAAGGTCGCTGCGTTAGCCTTACTTATGCTCCAGTACAAGTGCACAACGTTTGCGGAGATACTTGCGTGATAACGATCTGACAAAATACTTTCATCTAGAAAAAATAGGAACCTTATATAGCCGAAAACATCTCTAGCATATTAAATAAGTAAGTAAGTATGTTGCTTGGTTGGCGGCGTGGTGTAATGGTCAATGACGTTGGTTCGATCAACGAAGTTAGGCAACATCGGGCCCGGTAAGTACTTGGATGGGTGACCGTATTCGGACGGGTAAACCATTTAGGTATGTAACCAGCCAACTAGGTCGTATCAGCCTTCTATCCCTTTGGGGTCAGTAAAATGAGGACCAGCTTTGGCTGGGAAGGCAAAGGCATGATTCATACCGTTCTAGATGATAAACGCGTGGGTAGCAGGTAACACCGTGAGATTCCTTACAACGCGTGCCATACCTCAGCGCTTCTGTGATGAGGTTGCCCTATAAAGAGGCACTATATCAAGTGTCCTGAACCTTTACCTTTTTAAGTAAGTAAGAGACATCTTAAAACTCTCTTGTTTTGTAAACATTATGGCACAGTCTATAGAACAGTAGAATTCCATACTTTTTTCTGACAGTCATCCAGTTTTATCTACTTTAGTTTTATGTTTTTACCTGTAGTATTGTTTTTATATTACTTGCCACTTTTTATTAGTCTTGTAAGTCATAAACGATTGGTCAGTTTTCAGCTAGTCTTTTTGTTTAGTTTATTATCATTATCATTATGATTAAGTAAAGCATAGTATTTGTAGATGCGACAGAATTTGTCTCTGTAGTTTTCACTGAATCGCGTGAAGCCAGAATCGCATGAAGACTTTAGACTTAAGACATTAAGCTTCGTGCATGTAATCGAGACTCGAGAGTGATAGACGAAAGTTTATTATTCATTCCTTAGATGGCAGCACTGTAGGTGATAGTGCTATACTGTGAGTGTGAACTTGCCTGCTTTGCGCTGCTGACAGCGCTGGGGACTTGGTGTAAATTACAACCGACACTGTTCGACTCACATTTCGCCCATCACTTCGCAGTGATAACGAGTTTGCTGCTGGAGCTGATATCAATATTTGTACCGTAGATTCAAATTGTTGTTTGTCACTGAAGTCAAGTAATAGCTAACACAAAGTCCTACAGGCTAACTGTTGACACTTTGTCTGCTCAGCTGTCCAGACACGAAGGCATAACTTGCTCCATCGACTATTTCGAATTTGTAACCAATTTTAAGAGTAAAATTAGTAGTCTTTGTTTAACGTCGCATCGAGTGCATGCAACTGAGATGCGGACTATTGCGATCGAGGATTCCGTAGCGTGGGCGTCTGTCATTCATTCATTCATTCAGTCTGTCTGTCGTGCGCGCGACTTTTCTTACTCATTCGCCAGGTGGCGCCACTTGGATGTGGCATTACTACGTTACACCAGCCACAGTTGCATCATTTAGTTCAGGGAACAGCATTGTACAAATAGAACATAACACGTCGTGTGGCAGGCAATGTTAGCTAATTGTCAGCTGCTGATCAATGCGGTGTTCAATGCTAGCACATCATATCGTATCGTACGTTTACCGCAAGTTTAATAGTTAACCTTCATCCCGTAACGGGGCGGGGGCGAGCAAGTGACTCCCCCCAGCGCCTCTGAAGTTACGACCTTATGGCGCTATACAAATCTGTTTATTATTATTATTATTATTATTACTATTATTATTATCTTGAGTTCTACGCCACATGGAAGTGAAATTCCAACGGCTAGTAGCCGTTGGAATTTCACTTCCATGTGGCGTAGATCTACACTTACGTTTTCGGGGTCAACGGAGATAACGCAAGTACGTACGACCGACATCGCCTGACGTCGCAGTACACCGTAAATGAACATGGCGGCCGCCAAACCGGATGTATATCTGTAACTCAGCTTTGGGTGAACATATCTGCAAAATTCTAATGTATACACCTAGACTGACATATATGTCCCATGTTGTTTGGCTGTAAAAGTTCCGTAAAGACCAAAAAGTTTACGTTTAATGATGTTTCTTCAGCATAGAACCACAAAACCGGACTAATTCGACTTGTTCTCGCCAGTTTATGACGTCATAACTAAAACCGGAAGTAACGTGTTAATGCACCATAACACAGTTTTGTACCCCAAGGGGTACCTGACAATGTCCCAAAAACCGCTTTCAAATTTGATTTCTAACAGTCTCGTTTTTGACGAAAAGTCATCTAGAGGTCATTTTAACCCCATTCCAGTTTACGGGACAAAAGGTTAACACAGATAAATAACTAATTATGCAAGTGTCACGTGCATTGGTTTCGGAATAAAAGTCGATTCTGTGTCTGTGAGTAGGCTGTAGCTGATAACGTGCGTCTGCGCTGCAAGTGTCACGGCGTGTCGGGGTCATGCGAAGTCAAGACATGCTGGAGAAACGTGCCGTCCATAAGACAAGTTGGAACTGTGCTGCTCGACAAGTACGACGTCGCTGCACAGGTGTCCGCAGAGTCTTGTCTCTATAGACACTGGGCGAGTTCTACAGGTCCAGGAATAAAGCTATAGTAGAGTCTGGGAAACGGAGCATGTAAGAAGAATGTAACCTAGAAAATAACAGTTTTCACGAACTGCATAAATATCCTATATTTGACACAGAGTTAAAGTGGATAGCTGAGAGATGTCATCTGAAGCACGGGAATGTACCCATCGGGGGCGTAGACAAAACGCTTTATGAGTTACACATATAACGGCGTTTAGCACACTACAGCGATTTGGGGTAAGCCTTAGTATGCAAAAAACAAAATAACGAAGTTCAGCTAAGAAATTAATGAACCGTTGTGCGTCGATATTATAATTTTACCTACTTTTATTTGTAAGAAGTCTGCTAATTCCTGCAACGCGTGACAGTGGTTCGCAATACTGATGTCTGTGTGTACGTCAGGTGTCGTTGGTGCGTGAAGGTGGTTCTCGGACTCGACTTGAACGCTCGTCGGCGTTTCGGCTCTTTCACCGCACTCGAGTTCAATCTTCAGTCGTCTCCGCGAGCGGTCGTCCCGGGCTGTCAGAGCTCGTTTACGTCGAAGCTTCGCCTGACTTCTGCGACGCCGACGAGCGCACCAGGACGCCGGGAACTTCCGGTCGGCGGTGTAACCTGGACGCCAACGGCGCTGACAAATGCGAGGTGATGTGTTGCGGACGAGGTCACGCGACACGCCGGAAGTGGGTCGTCGAGAAATGCCGCTGTCGGTTCCACTGGTGCTGCGAAGTCCGCTGTGACCGCTGCCGCAAGCTAGTCGAAAAACACGTCTGTCGCTAGATGAACGCAGACACGTATTGGTATTTTCGTGTGATTCTTAGAGTTGGCCGCTTTGGTAGGGTTGCTTGTTATGGATGTGACATACGCGGTGCTGTCAACATTTTGTAAGAAAATGTCAGCAGCAGCATTTATCGTCATCGCATGATTAACGACGATATTTGCAATACATCACCAAACTGTACAGCTGTCATGCGTCAACTCGACGGTATGTTAGCTCACGACTAATTCTTGTCAACAACTTAAAAGTACTAAAGTGCCGTGAGTCTGCCAACTGTTAGGCCTTTATTGTGCGACTTCTACACCATGTATGCAGTACGTCTGTGCCTATAGTTCGTGACACGAATCCAGAGAGTTCCCTTTCTTGTCACTGAATGACGTGTCGAATGACGTAATGTATGTAGGCTTGTTGCGTTCCGTTGCGACTCGAACTGCTGACCTATCGGCAAACGATGACGTTCAAAGACACAAGCTACAAGTCTTTATGGCTCTTCGCTTTGTTGTTCGAGTGTTAATCTTTCGTTTGCTGTTTTCTCGTCGTCGTGCACGACAGCGGAAATTGCAACAAGACTTTCTTTTATAGTTTTCGCAGACCTGCCGTGCACTTGCTGCGGTGCTGTATGTTACTGACTTAGCAAATGTCAGCTTGTTGGCTGCATGACATCTGGTGAGCGAGTAAATCTGGTCAAAACACGCTTTAGGCTGCATCGAATACATGAAATGCGGACTCTTGCGATACATGATCCCGTAGAGTGGGCGTCTTTGTCAGTCTGTCTGTCATGTATCTCTCTCTGTCTGTCACGCGGGTCGGCTGTGCAAAACAGCTGAACGGATCGACGTCCTATTTGGGTGGAGATGGGGACCCAAAAATTGTACTAGATGGGGTCCCCATCCTCACGTCAAGGAGAGAGAGACGGCGTTTGATGCGGTCTTTACCAAATTACTTTGGCCAGTTCTTGTCAGTAGGTGGACATCACACAAAGTATCGTGTATACTGCAGCATAGATTTGGCTAACGCGTAGACGTAAGAGCTGAAACAGCGCAACCGTAGTAATGCAGTACGCCGTTTGTTAGTTACGACTTCGATTACCACGTCATAGTGTTCAATTGACGAAACTAAACAAAGTATAGATTATTAAATTCGATTTAGATATCTGGTGATTGTCTCTGTTAGCGTCTGTTGTCTACATGAATGTTACATTTGCGACGTCGAGATTACACACTGAAGCCGCGTGAGGCCATTTAAAGGTGCAAAATTGAGTTTTCCGTCGACAGCGCAGACATAAAGTTATGACCAACATTTTTCGATTTTAGTGACATATTGGCAACGATATGCTACAAATCATAATGTCATCGTTGTTTGGAGCATCGGAAAAATAAAATAAAAACGTTTTTTAAATTAAATCATACTTAGCTCCATAAGTCGCACGCGAAAGAGGCGCTTATAAAGTTGCGAAATAAAGTACGTAGGCCTACGTATTAATTAAAGGTTTAAGTCCATCAATCACACTCATAATCATCAAGCAGTTTGTCCAAGCAAACTGTCAACAACTAAACCGGAGCATAAGTTTTATTAATTGAACATTGCTATTGCTGTTGCAATTTAGAATGAATGCTGTGTGTGAATTGGCGAAATTTTGTTTCATCGGAAAACCAGATAGTGTCTATTTATATACACTGTGCTACAGAAACAAGTGAGCTAAAATGTTTATATCACATCTCATACAAAACCTATCCAATTCTGATAAAATTAGGCATATCTAAAATGTCGTGAATAAATTTTGATACACAGCACTGGGTAGTTTTTCCACCTCACCGAAATAGTGTCTCTACACTACCGTGTTAAGCTAAAAGTTGCGTTTAAGTGCGTAAATGGCAATGAAATGCCGTGAACTCGTTTCTTTCGTTAAAATTTGAAGTTTTCGTATAGCAATAAAATATAAAGTAGACAAAGTTTTAATTTCCACAATAAATGTTTTATCCTACAGCAGATGATCAAGATTGTGAACGCTATCTTCATAATCATCCACTAGTGAAGAACTGAATCGTTAATTAGCCGAGAAGACAAAACTTTGACCAAGAACTTGGTGTTGTAAAAGATCAGAGCAGTCTTCTTCTGCTAAAAGAGTTTTAATTAAATTGTTAAAGCAGAACTGGTGGTGATAAATTGATCAAATGCTAATAATGTATTTAAAACATTCCAATTCAAATAAATAAATTTACAGCATTCCATTGCCACTGACACGATAACACGAATTTTTGTTTCACGCGGTAGTGTAGAGACATTATTTAGGTGAAGAGGAGAACAAATACAGGTATACTGTTGCAATGCAGATTTATTTAGGATACTACGTACCAAATTTTATCAGTGTCGGGTGGGTTTTGTAGAAGATATGATGCAACGTTGCAAAACATCTATCCCTGAAGGCATGGGTTGGGCGCTTCTGCTGCTGCATTACGCAGACAGACAAATCGGCGATACGCTGTCATTTATCGTGATGAAGGACGCTTTTCGTTTCATGTAGTGTGCTTTAATCATTGATCACGAGCAATGATGGCGCTATTACGTGACTGATGCTGTGGTTGAGTACACATGCAGCGTATGGCCCACCGGGGGTTTCTGTCGTCGTCGTTCGTCGTCAGTAAATTATTTTCGATGTATGCCACGCAGTTGATCATAATAATAACAACACTGGAAAGAAATATAATAGTGCAGCAAATACAACAATAGCTCAGATATGATGATGATTATGATGATCATTACAACGACGACGATAAAGCGACAACGAGTAAAAGACAAAGAGTATGTGGACACACAATGTCGCCGAATTGAGGCACCGCTTGCTGCATATTTACAATACAATTGTCGAGTGAGATGAGTATTCTAGAGCACGTGCGTGTGGACACATAGGGGAATTTTTGGGCATCTACTGTGACAACATCAATATGCATTTTCTCAACCACATGACTTGAAACGTTTCATTTGTTTGTTAAGCACGATAGGCCTACGATTTTTAAAGTTGTGTTATTCATATTTTTTTGAAATTTGGACTTAATAAACGTCCAGAGGCATGCGACGATATGCTGAAGTTGTGGTGAGAAATATTATATGATATTATTTTATTGCAAATGTTATAACAGAATTTTGAAAATTGTTTGAGATTTGACAAAGTTAGTGCGGTTTAAATAGTGGGATGTTTTTGAGATACGGTGTTCACGGGAAAGCAGTAAACCCTGCAATAATGCAGTGATATTATTTTACACCAGCTATAGGTTTCTGTAAATGCATTTGTACTATTGTAAAATAAGCTGTTAAGTCAGAGAAAACATTCGCGGAACGATAAGAGTGGACGGTAGCTTTCTGCTTCATTTAAGAAGGTGACATTTTACAAATGATGCGCATAGAAAGACACCGAGATGAAGCACTGTAAATAATTCAGCTGAAGCTCGGTTCGTTTCAAACATAATGCATTATTTAGAAGACAATCTAACACCAAAGGTTGCTCGGAACGACACGGGCGGCCATGCATCACGTAATATATGTACGTGCATCCGGATCGTACAAGCAAGTGGTTGAATTTACAACTTTCTAGCGCTCATTGGTAGCAGGTGCTCAAGCTGTGTCGGACTAAAAGCCTGCCGGACAGAAAACAGTCACAGGTGATCAACAACCACTGAGACCGGACCAAAGCCCACTTGTTGGCCCCGAGTGACGATCGTTATTAGCTGGCCCGCCATAATGTATAGGCCAGGCTGTCAGCTATAGCTATGTCCGCGTTGTCCGTCTGTCTTTCCATCTGTGAGTCGCAAGCAAATATCTCCTAAACTAAGCAAGATAGATCTATGGTTACTATTAAACTCGAATGTCAAACAAGGCTTCACGATTCAGAATCTGCCATCAGATTTGCGACCGGAAGTGCTTTTGCCATTTCCGGTCGAGGCTTTGTGGGCCATTATCTGACATTAGCCGTCGCGGGCCTTGCCAGCTATCGTTTCGTCCCATCGCTTTTATCTCATCTCGGCCGCGGATGAAGATATCTACACAACATTTGTTGCGTGGGTAGGAAATAATTATGGTCCCGCTTTGTAACACAAAGCATGAACTCGTAGGCCTACAATAATTTGCTATCTAGTTACTGACATTTCATGTACTGGACATCACACACAATACATGCAATGCAATATCTTACACGACATTATGATTATAACAACGTTCACTGTTCGACTTTGTACTTGTTCAACTGATCTTCAAAAGCAAATAACTAGATGCTTAAACGACGTTGCAGAAGATTGGACTCCACCAGGTCCAGTCGTTGTCATAGACCATGTCGGCGGAGTTGGCCACGAGTGGAGTGTCGTGTGTGTAGAACTGGCACGTCTTGTCAGAAAGACGGTAGTTGTACGAGTCACAGATCGGTGACAGCGTACAGTTGAGCATACACTGCAGACGATGGTCCACCTGGATAGTGCTCGCCACTTTGCTGATCATCTTGTAACCCAAAAGTTTCGTCCATAGCCAACCTGAGTTAACAGTGAAATAATAATTTGAATTTGTAATTTTTAATGAAATTGTTTAGCACTAGCAATATGGAAATAATTACATATTGCCGGGAACAGTTTGACTTTGAACTGCCGAGTGTTATTTTGGCTCGCTACACTAGTTTATTTTTGGATAAACTGCGTCACTGCGACAACTGTTTAATAAAAAACGTTGTGTCATATTGGTGAACGAACTGCATATATATGTATGCATATGTGTATGTATGTGTATATG
>Ga0126335_1000685_pt1 | contig 17022 bp, 11 predicted proteins | sample OlaspJWI45metaG_FD_108409 | JGI IMG/M metagenome (GOLD analysis project Ga0126335, IMG submission 108409) | Marine gutless worms symbiont microbial communities from Oahu, Hawaii - Olavius sp. 1 OAHU.JWI-45 metaG | ecosystem: Host-associated > Annelida > Digestive system > Unclassified | place... | reverse complement strand
GGTAGATAACTAACAAATACGCTGTAACATGTGCCTAAAGATTAGATCTGTGCTCACATTTTACTAAAAATGCTACAAGTACATAATATCTTACTAAAGATGTGTAACTTATCTAACAGTTAAAAACCTTTCCGTGTCGCCATCTGGCGACTGTCGATAAACGTTTTGTCGCATTCGCCTCAGTTCAACGTTATCATAGAAAAAAACACAAATCGACATATAGAAGTAACGAGAAACAAGACGCCAAAGTTATTTAGCGATAGTCGCATCGAATACGCGCTGCAATGAGGCACTTCTAATGAGCTTTGCTCACGGTCTGCGACTGGAGTTTAGGTTTCCTAATGGGTTATACATTACTAAGTTTGAGTTAGTAGTATATTTATTATAAAAATCATACACTGAGTATGTGTATGGCAGATACAGACAATCACAGTAAAAGCAGTCAAAATACTAAGTCAAAGAGGGAAGTCTTCGCATAAAAAGAAATACTGTAATCAGTAGCAAAAGTGTTACATGTAGCAAACATGTTGCATGTTCTGGCCCAAGTTTCCTTGTTCTGAGATTGTCATTTCTGCATGATATTGTGCTGTAGGTTGCCGAAATGGTAGTTTTCCTCTGCTCTGATGCTGCCTGTCAAATAACGGGATCTAACGTCATGATGGATGCAGGATGGAGCGCCAAGTAGATAGCTTATCTGTAGTTTGATAGTTTGTAGTCACATGGACCAACTCCGGCGTTTTTCGTCGTTGCCGACCAATTTAAAAGTTTACTAATGATTTCTAGTTGCTTATTTATTTTCTTATTGAGCATAGTATGCACATGTCGCTCTTGTTTTTTGTTTTTCCTCATTGTTGATCACACTGAAGTCTGGTGATTATTTAGGTTTAGTGGCTTATTTATTTTTTGATGAATGTAACATGTACACATTGCTATTATTTTAGGAAATTAATGAAGTGCAGTTAATATGTTGTGATATGTAGTTGTTTTTGAAACACTGTATGCATTGGCAGCCACAGTGGCGGTTTTGTGGAGTGGGATTATGTGGTCCTCAGCCAACAGACAGAACGATGTTCGTAGCCACAATAAAACAGTTTGGAGGCTAAAGCCATGTTCATAGTGCATGCATTTCCATACGGAACCATACTGTACTGCACTGAATCTGGACTAAATGAACACATGAAAACGTATTGCTGTGTTTACACAGTGCACAACACTACACGGTTCCACATGCGGCAGTATGCAAAAACTGAACGTTTTGAATATAGTGGACACTTGTGTACATTTTGCACAAGAGTCCGCAGTAGTCTGTGTGGCTCCGCATATATGCTCACCCATGTATTTTACTCTTGCAGATAGGCGTATGTCTATGTCTACAAGCATCCACAGTGTTGCGTGGTGCTGTGTGTTTTCATGTGGTCATATGCTATGCAGACACGTGCAGTACTGTGCACAGTGTGAATGGGTCTTAGGTCACTATGTACAATCAGAGCCGACAAAACACTCAGGACTTCGTATGCAGGTGCCACTCAATACGTGGATGATGCCATGTACTGACTTATTTATATTTTCAGTGATTTGAGTTTGATGTCATTGGATAAAAAATTTGAGCAAGCAGGCATTGCGACTATGGCAGAAATTAATACTGGCTGGTGGTGCTGCCCGCCAGTTCATGAATATTGATGCTCATTAATATTTATGCACCGTTCTACTTTGGCACTCCTGTCTCACCTTATGTCATTTCATTTCTTGCACTGAATTTCAGAAATTTTAATCATGCCCATTGCATGCAACTTGTTGTGATCGACTGCATTGGGCTGGAGTAGTAAGTGTTGTTTTGCGCTGACTTTGGCTTTAATGGAATATTTGTCAAGTACGGTGCTTTGCTTATACTTTATTGTGCATGTTTTGAAGCTTATATATTTGTATGTAATAGTAGTCTTGTATTTTTCATTTCTAGTATATATATGCATAATGTTTCGCTACGTTGATGTGCCTTGTATCACCCAGAGTTGTCCAGTCCAGTCGTGAAACTGATACTGCAGTTGCACATGTATGCAGAGCATGTCATATGATCATGAAGCAAAATGCCGATTGATAGTTTAGAACTTCAGTGTATATTTGTGCTTTATTTTTTTAACGATCTTGCGTTCAAGTCTTAAGAGAATTTACACTGTAGTCTCCTCACTGCGAAGACAAGTTGCTGTATCGAACAGGATGATGGCATTATATTTTTATTATTTTTATTATATTATTTTCTTATTAGGCTGAATTGAGTGCATGAGCTGCAGCCTATTGCTGTAGATGTCGTCCCTACAAATGACCTACAAAGTGTCGAGTGAGATGGTAAGCCTCTACTCACTTACTCAGCATCGTTGTGCAAAAACGGCTTAATGGATTGAGGTCCTGTTTTGGTTGAAGACTTGGGGACCCAAGGCACATTGTATTGTTTTAATTCCCCCATGGCGAGTGTTGAGAGATTCAATGTGGCCTTCACCAGATTACTTTGGTCGCTTGTTATTGTTGTTGAAGTGTACTGGTTTGAGTGGTGCTGTTGTTAAGATGCTGCAGTTGCATGGACAATTTGCAGTCAACAGTGTTAGGCCTTGAATAAGACACTTTTTGTTTTTACATACTGTTGTCTGTATCATGTATCGCGGACCAGCTTAATTGTTGTAGTTAAAAGCTGACTGATCGATCTGTTGTTATTTTTCCAGTCATTTACTTTTTCTGTTTTAGTTGCACGATTATTAATCATATGATACTGGTGTTGTTGCAGAACCGGATCTGCTGGTGTTTGCAATTTTTGCTGTATATTTTTTGACGTTAGGTTTGATTGTGGTTATTCGAAAGTAATAGGATGGCTACTGCTAAGGCAGGCAGTGTTGTTAAACTGCATTCACTATTTCACTAGGTGGCGCCACTCTGCAGCGCACCATAGCGGCAGCTGGAGCTTTGCTGGCCGAAACCAAATGTAAATAAAATGCTGACATCATCATCATCATCATCATCATATTCGTTTATTTGAGGTTGTCAAACGCAACTGACAACATACGGTACAAAAAATAGATTAGGCATATACATGGACATACACACAATACATGCAGGCTAAAATACATTTATACACACAGTCGAACAGTTTTTAGACAGTGGACAGACAGACACTCAGATTAATACCAAATATTGCTGTCTGTTACTGTCAGGTGTTAAGTGCCGCATTGGGCAAACACACCCGGTGCATGATTTCAAAATTGTTTTGATACTGATTGATTGATATATATAAAATACCAGAACAACGTAATTCGGGAATGCCGTCACAGTTGACAAAACTATATGTGAATAAGCATCATTTTGGCTTTTATAACCTACAGTTACAAAAGTCGATGCAAAGTCTATAAAAACGAGATATATATATATATCTTTTGAATTTGAATAGAGTCTGTCTGAGGATGTTAGGAATGAACAGAGTTTATGCATGGACGCCTTTTATATAAAAAATAAATTTGGTATGTGTTACTGGTCACCCTCTCCCCTTATGGTATGCTCCGCTGTTAGCCTGTGTGGAAATCTGGAAATTATTAGCAGATCGACTCAACAGTCTTCGTCAGTCGTATCACACACTGCACGAACTATGAGCTCGGCTTCTCTCCAAGATTCACAGCACTGTCGATCTTTATTCAACAACGTCTAACTTGAAAAGTGTCGAGAAATCACGCCTCCCAGTTTGAACAGCGGCGGTTACGGAAAACAGGTCAACATTGCTGGAAAACTGGGTCGGTGGCGGCGCAGCAGGCCACAGCAACGCAGCCGCGGCGCACAGCCTATGCGTAGTTGCGTACACAGGTACAAACAGTGACTGATACAAATACATATGCAAATATGTAAATCGACGTCACTGGACATTACGATAAAAATAGTACAGTAAGCAAGAGGAGGCGAAGAGCCTATCACCACACATGCAATAAATACGCCGCTCGCATGTTTTACAACACTGAAGCGAAATGTAAATATATTTTCTCCCTGAATTCGTGACGCACACCTACTGAGTGTCAACATAAGCGTACACTGTGGCTAACCCACCGGGCAGAATACTGACGATTATTTATGGGGACATAAAATAATAGCACTGGCACAGCTCACCCCTTCGTCGCAATGCGCTTTTGCTCTCACAAAGCAGCTAAACTCTGAGAAGTGCTGTTTTGCTGGTAAAATGCATTTCGTGGCATTCGATGCGAGTCGAGGAACATACGCTTTGGAACAAATAAGTTGTAGTCTATGGCCACTTATAGCCGCCGGCTCGTTGCGCCCAAAGTATCCGGTATCCTAAATCGCAGTACGCAGCAAATAAACAGGGTTACACGCTCGTGCTCATGTGTTGATGTGCAGTGAAGCATGACTCACCAGTAGGCCTACAACATAATATTGTTTGCTTAACACGTGATAGATGTCGGTTTTATGTCATGACCTTGGCCTTCGACCTCATAACCTTCAACGTTTGTACTGCATCGGCTGTCACGTGACCAAACATGTACAAAATTTTAGAAAAATCCGCGGCGAGATTCACCGGAAGCATTATCCATGTGGGGCTTAGCTCGGACCCACTTGCGGAGCTTACAGCCCTCTCCTAGACCCCTGGCCGAATTTAAACTTCTTGTGTCTTCGGCGCTCGCTCCTGGGTGCCGCACTCGTCGCCAGCGCCATAAAACTTTAGGCCATAACCGCCCCAGTCTGTAGCTTCGCCATTCCGGAAACATAGACGAAATTCCGAAATTTTAAAAGTAAGTCAAGGTGACCTAGATTATGACCCATTTTGACCTATTTTTGTACTGGATATCTTCTACTCTTTACAATCTTCCTACGTGCTAAATTAGAACCCCATAGCTTTAGCCATTCGAGAGATATTCACAGGGGTCCGTTAATTTAAAATGTAGGTCGCGTAAACTGGGTCACGTCCCATCTGAACGAGTTTTCGCATGTTTTCAAAATTACTCCTCATAGTCGATGCACATACCCAAATTTGAAGTCTCTAGCTTTTCCTGAGATATAAGGAATACCAATATTGAAAAATTTGGGCGCCGTCCGCCATCTTGGATTTGACCGGAAGTAGATTTTGACGATTCTGCGGCTTCTGCGGAGCCGCGTAGTATCAATTCGTGAAATTTTAGCACAATAGGCCGACGCACGGCTGAGTTATTGTCGATTCAGCAAATTTCGCTTTTTAGGGGATCCCCACTCTAGTCTCGCAGTCTCAGAGTTGGGTGGACGGACGTGCCCCAAATTTTCAGGGATGATAGGGTTGTCATTGCAGCTTTTAAGCAGGTTTAAGGTTTGCGACATGTTGCTTGCTTTCGAAACGGGGGTGACTCAAATGCGAATTTTGTCAAAAAATGAAGTCAAATTTTTCACATTTTCACCCCACTGTTAAAATTGGGGGAGGAGTGGGTAAGAAGTCTAAGTAGATATTTCAAGCACGGCCTATAGGACCCAACCTCTGAAATGGTTTAAATGGATGGCTGCTCGACAGGCGGGCAATATACCCAATTCAAGTCGACCATTTTTGGAGCCCAGTTTAAACCGCGTGGATCTCAAAGTTGGGGGGACCGAAAGACCGAGCTTTACTATGTATGTGTGGCGTTATAGGCCATACCTTGTAGTTATCAAGGAATGATTTAGATTTTTGATCTGTTGCTCCGTTTGGAGACCCCAGTCCCTAGAAGGGTACAATTGGTCAAAATTTGGGTTTCTGACCCCTTGTAAAAATTTGGGGAGATTGTCTTGGCGCCTTTTTAGCCCTATCATCTGCGCATCCTGTGCATTTTTCAGATTTTCGATATATAGCTTCGTTTTGAAACCAGAGCGCTTATAATGCGAGTGTAGTCAAAAATCGGGCCAAAATTTTCCACTTTTTGAGCCCCTATAAAATAGGGGAGGGCTGGTGGAGATGTCTGTGGGAATTTGGTTCAAAGCGACGGTATACTTTGTATCCGGCAGCGATCGGCCGTTTGGTTAATTAAGGGCGGGTGACTAGAAAAAGAAGAAGATTCAGGGGTAAAACACATAGCCTTTGGCAACTTTGTTGCCGGCGGCTAAAAACAGCATTTCTTATTGTTGCCTTTCACTTTCATAAAGCGACAGCTTTCAATAATAGGGCAAGGACTGTTGGTGATAGCTAAGACTAAGAGACCGCAACATATTGATACGTCCACATGAGACCAATCACAAAAGTAAGAATCAACACAAGACATTGGGAGAAGACGGCTTGCAGGCTGGATGCCCCGTTTGTCGGTTGTCTTGCTGTTAAGGTTCTAGTCCGATAGTTGTCTGTCGCTGTCGCAGTAGAAGAGAAGCCAGGCGTTGTCCGAGGGAATCCAGGTGTTCTTCTGGTGACATCTGTACTGAGGATGTGAGAAGCAAGTACTTGGACAGCCGCCCACATTTCTTCTCCGACAGGCCGTATGTAGCTGGCTGGCAGCAGAAAGTGGAGTTGACCTCGGTCTCGTAGCTCTATCTCAAACGAGTACTTCACGCCGCCGACCCCTCGAGCCCAGTCGCCTAACCCTCCAGAAAACGTATCTGCAACACGAAATACAGAGACACAATTGACAACAATACCAGAGTTTTCGCGTGGTACAGTTTAAACGTGAGCAGACTCCAGCCTAGCGATTATTTGGCAGTGTATGATTACTTATGATTTGAACGCTTATGTCTTACTCAGTTTCAAAGGTTTGGTCATCATTTAAGAATGTCAGTCGGTAATTTTCGGTTGTTGATTGATTGTCTTGGTGTATACCGCCTGTTTCTCTTCGATGCATGCTTTTGTGCGAATTATCGAGTTCATATTTAATTCTTTATGCGTAGGCTATTGTACAATGTAGCCTACTACATGTGGTCTCTGCGGGCCTATTCAATGCACTTTCATGTATATAACTGGACAATTGAACCAGGTCGCCCCGAGTCTTCAATCAGTCCAGTTATGTCCAGCATGCGCCGTAGCTATGAAGTGCTCTATACCACTGAGCTTCAGAGACAAGCTGACTGAGTGACATATTTACAGTAATAATTATTTTTGTTATTGACGTAATAGTATAGCTCACACAGCAGTTCTGGAGCCGTGCCATATGTGTAGGTGACATTTCCGCTTTGATAAATGGCGTCGACCATCCTCGACATCAACTCGACCTGCAGTAAAACATATTAATTAGTCTGTACTTGCAGAAATGTATTTAATAACATGTCAGTAAAGCTTTGTTATGTTTTATGCGTATGTGCGCCTATAGACCAAAGACGTAAGATTCATTCGGGTCGTGTTGTCCGTTCGTGCTTGATCGGCCGGCGCGCAGACGCATGACGGGGTTGCCGTAGATTTTCTAGTTTATTAGCTGGCCTGCCACAATAAGGAGGCCAGCTATAGTATTGGTCCGCGTTGTCTGTCTGTCTGTGTGTCACACTCGAATATCTCCGAAACTAAGCGAGAGAGGCGTATGCTAACTAGGAAACTGAAATATGAATCCAGGCTTCCCGATTCAGAATCTGCCATCAGATTCGCGATCGGAAGTACGGTTGCGCCATTTTGGGTGTTTCCAGGTCTGCACTTCACCCATAGAGACTAGGTATTGTCAATGGAGCATTGGGAGCAGTCGCCAGTTTATGTGTCGTTTGGCTGCAATTTTGTATGATCACACATAGAAAGGTCTCGCAGCAAAACACGTGTCTATATTGGAACCGGAAGTAGAATTCCGCCACCAGAGACGTGTTTCGAATTCAGCTTTGAGGGCATATATCCGCCACCGATCAAGATAATTCACAAAATTTCGTATGCAGCTAGAGAATGGGGTCCCTTACGTGCCGAATTTTTTCTAGCATCCAAGATGGCGGACGGCAGTTAAATTAGTTAAATCGCTGCAATTCAGCCGCGGATTGTCCGATTCCGCTAAAATTTTGCACGACGACAGATATAAGGGTAACCCCAGACAACTCCCAAACCCTTACCACAAACGGCCCCCGGCACTACTCAGCCCGGACAGAACCCCTTCCACGTCCCCGGACAGACGGCCGCCTGCGCTAACCCCTTCCCCACACAATCTCCTTTGAACCTCCCGGACAAACACCCTACCGCAAGTCCCAGACATTCTCGATACAAACAAACTTTGGGGGCTTGCGGGCCAGCTATCGTTCCGTCTCATCGGAGGCTACATCTTTTTTAACATCAACGAGTTCATATCTTTCACAAGAACTTTGACAAACTGACGGAGACAGTTTTCCCAGAATGTACGTGACCCCGCGCCTGCGATTCGTCAGCCTTATGACCGACACGTGGCGCGTTAAACGCTGAATAATAATAATAATAATAATGAGTAAATAATTGGTCTGGACGCATCATCGTCGTCCGCGGTGGCGCTGACTGCCGCATCCTTTCTCGCTGTCGTTATGGCAACGGATGACAACAGAAATGACTTACGGTTTCATTGTGCTCGGGCAGGTACAGGTCGCCGGTGTAGCCCCAGCGCGTCAGAATCATCTGTCCGTAGTTGTGCATCGTCAGCGACGCGGCGATAGATTTCCCGTGAGCGAGAAAGAACGACGTGACGGCCTGCGTTTCTAGCTCGCTGGATGGCCTAGGACCACCGTAGTCTTCATAGCACGGCTCGATATTTTTCGACACTGCATGTCACAACATCACAACCACGCTCGACAGACTCATTGTACATACTGTACAATAATTTATGTGCCGACAACATGCATCTGCATGGACACTGCGACGTACCTCTAATTCGCAGCTCCACTATAGTACTCATTTTGCTTACCCCGGAAGAATGGCCAAGCTGAGTTGGCCAGGGTGGCTGATTAAATACCAAGAGGGCGCTAACGCAAAGCGAACTCGTGAACGTTACCCATCCTAGTACTGACCAGAAACAAAATCGACATTTATGCCTCATATTCGCGGGGTGCACGTCGGAGAGTGGGAAACACAGCGTTCAAAATAGTCACAGAACCTTTGTGTCGGATGAAGGGAGTTAATTGCAGTGTCGGGACGTTTCCTGTTCACGAAAACGTGCAGCTTGTTTTATTTTTTTGTACAGCGTTTTTTCTTAAAGCCTACAGCTAACGCAGGAATAAGCCTCAAAGCTTCCCACGATGGGTACCGCCCTTATATTTCTTGTTGTATCGGCTCTCACGACTTTCTAGCAGTTACCGCAGCTCTGATGACATGTTGACGGAACAGCGGTCTCGTCTGACACTTGCTAGATTGCGGCTGTTCTCAGGAAGCGCCGTATAAATTATATCGAAGGGATCAGCACTCCTTGGCAAGCGGATCACGCGCCGCGCGTCTTCACCTCCATCTTTCATCGGCAGAGGCGCGCGGCGCGCTCCGCTGAGCCCGTAAATTAAGCCCTCTTTCCATACTGTCGGCCGGCGAAGACGTCGATGTGATTAAACTAAGCGCGATAGATCGCTTTAAAGTCTGATCAAGTCAGCGGTATTGCAGTGTGATCTGTCATATAAACGACATCAAAGGTAGAAGACGCTGCGTCATGATGAAGTGAAATAATATATAAAAGTTTTCATGCAGAAATTGACTCGAATAATCACTACTACACTGTCCCCAAAATGAGTCGTCATTGCTTATTATTGCCTTCCGGCGCCATGGCGACGGTGTCTGTGTATCTATATTCTGGTGTATATATTCTGATTTATTGCAATAATTCCCAGGCTCTGCAGCAAGGGGCTGTGGTGTACCTGTTCCCCACTGGAAGTCGAAGTTGCGATTGATGTCGACTCCGATGCAAGTCTGGTTGTAGTATTTGCTGAAACTGATGTCGGCGTCGTATTGCATCCGATTCTTTCTCCACAAACGATTCTGTTTTGCAGCAGCAATATCAGTCTCAGTCATCAACTGAACAAGTGGCTGAAGTAACCTGGCGAAGGCTGCATCGAATTCGTGGAGGAAATCCGGACTCCCGTCTAATACAATGTTTCTGTGGTCCCAAAAGTCTCCATCTTAGGCAGGACCTCGATCCGTTCAGCCGTGTTAGCACAGCGAAGCCGCGTAAAGCTAAGGGATAGCCAGACTGATAGATATCCGGAATTATCGATTGCAACAGTCCGCATCTGATGCATTCGATACAGCCTAAAACACGTGTTTCGATAACCTGGACTAGGCGCAGAATAATGTCAACAGCTTTACGTTGCGAGTTATACGCCTGTCTCGAAAAACCGGACCCCTTCGATTTTTGGCACAACTTTACCATAACAAGCCGCTTATGAATAATTTTAGGGAAAGGAGATTCTAAAGTTACCGCCTTCCCATCGTAATGCAAAAGTTTGGTAGGCCAAAAATCACCTGCGTGGTTGCTATAGCAATTGCAGCATTCATTGCAGAACAGCGCCCGTCTACCGTACAAGCTCGACAGCCGAGTTTCTTGAGAAATGATAAAGTGTCACTTATATCGAGGAGAGTCAAAAATTAAAGTGCTTGTAAGGGCAGCTAATGCATTGTACTAAGTATCGCGGAAAATTGATTTTTGCTGTTTTATGTGTGATCCTAGCTATCGCCACTACACTAAGTTATAAATCTTCAGATTTTTATACTTGGATAATAGTAATATTCGAAGTAAAATTGTATTCCGTTTCTATAACGCATTCTTGGGTTCGAACGACACAGCAGTTAGCACCAACATGAAGGGTTTGTGGGCGCACAGAACGGAAGAATTACCGTATAGATTCGGTTGTAGAGTGTTTCACACGTGACAGTTGCATAGCGCTTGGGGCCCGTCATGTCACGTCATCTAATTGTCACTGTGCCTATTCAGCTGTCAGTATCATATGTAGCAACGCAATGGAGCTAACGATGACGACCAAGCCACAAACCTGTCTGCCTTCAGAATCTGAGTATCGCTTCGTACTGTATGTCCCCGTGCACTGCATACCGCATGTGGGTTATTTTGCACAACTGCTTTAGTCTGGCGACTTAACGCGATGGCAGTTAATTTTAGCAAATAGAATTATACACAATTTGTCGAAACACTCGTTTGCTAGTTGAATCGTTCGAAAACTGCGATAACTAGCTTGTGGCTTTCCTGAAGCCAGTGATATCAAGAAGCCCTACGCCTCAAGGCAAACGACCAATTCAGTTCGGAGCCAAAGTTTGAAATCTACAGTGCCTTAAATAAAGACATCTGCATTTAGTCTATAGCATTTTTGGGCGATGGAAATAAAGAATTTAAGCATCAGATTTTGCATACAATGGTAAATAAAAACATTCATTACAGCATTAGTACACTGCATATAGGCCTAGTTGTAAACATGCTTTCTCTGTTGGAAACATATTCGCTATAGTAAAAGACCAAGGCCAAAGATCGACATCTCTGCCTAGAGTACGAGTTTGATAGATGGGCAAATGAACGAGTGTCAGTAAAGAACGACGAGTGAACGCCCATACATGTGTCATACATTCGTACGACGATATAATAGACTCAGCTGGTACCATAAACAGGCGATACCAGTGCAATGAACAATACGTACACGTGCCAGGCTGCTTGTGCTACGCCACCTAGTAAACTGAAGGCACCAAACCAACGCCCGTAAAGTTGCTTTGTGTGTCTGAGCGTTTATGGGCCTTGTACAAATAGTAATAATAATAGTACTATGACTGCAGTAGTACTATATTGTCACAGAACTAGTTTATGCAAAACTTTCTCATATCCTACATCTCAGAACATGCGACCTCGAAGCGTAAAGCCTGCACTGCTGTGAACTTTGCGGTTCTGTCGTGTAACTGTGACGTTATTCGCTTCAGAGTATTTTTCAAACGTCTGTTGTTCTCGAGCAATGCTACTGACAGTTGCCAAAATATGATCGAGTTTTAAAACAATTGCGATAATATGAGATGTTCTTGTACTCATGCCATATTCGATTACGCATAAAATAGTAGATTTATTATAATTTTTCTGGTTCTCGTTGGCGTGAGGTTTTCTACTAGACAACTTCTTTACATTGCTGCAACGCTGCGCTGCTGTCGATGACAACATTAAGCAATTGAGTATTGATATTTCTTGGATTTGTCGTAAATTTTATACAGCAGCTAATGCTATTCTGTATCGTACTCGTTTTGTGAGTGAAATGACGCGCCTTTGTCTGTTTGAGTCGTTTACATTACAATATTGTTAACATATGGTTGCGAGGAGATTGATATGTCAGCTGCTGACATGCAGAAGTTGAATGTATGTTGGAATAATGTGTATAGAGGAGTGTTTGGTATGAATTTGTGGGAATCTGTAAAAGAGTTACAATTGTTCTGTAATAGACTAGATTATGTGAGAATTGTACACACTCGAAAATTGAAGTTCTGGTTTGGTTTTAAAATGTGTGACAATAAGATTTTATATGGGTGTTAGAAGTGGTTGTGTTATAATGCTAAATTTTTAAAGTTGTGCAGTGAGTACAATATGGACGTTGGTAGTAATTACTATATGAACAATGTGTATCTTAGATTTTATCATATTGTGATGGACATTACTGTATAATGTTGTCACAAGTTACCGATTATTATTATTTTTTCTCTTTCTTTCTCTTTCTTCCATTTCTGCATATTATTGTTTAGTCTACTTTCGTGGTGAATAAACTTATTCATTATCAAACGAATGAATGAACGCAAGATACGGTCTAGATAAGTGAAGTAATAGACACGCTCACTAGTCGAACGGCCGGAGAGTTCAAGAGTACACCTGGGCACCTCGTGCTAACCTGGACTAACGTAGAAAATCTATGTTGATCAAAACCGCCATATAGTGACGCATACTACTGGTTGCTCACTAGTTCATGTATGACCGCCACTGCTGTTTTCTGCATGAATCACGATGTAAGGCACGAATAGATTAGCTAGGCTTACCAAGTACCTGTTGCGCCACAATTACGTCGTGTTTCGCAGAAAAATAAATGTCAGCCGCCGTCAAAATGCGAACGCCGTAGCTGCAATTAGTGCGTAAAAGCACTCTGTGGCGATCGTAAAGCGGGCGGGCGGGCGATTGGAAGTCCGTAGTTTATCGCTGATGACCGCCAGCGGCGACGACGATCGTATATTAAACTCTTCGTCGCTCGCACTGGATCCATCTGGATGCAGCTCGCGGACTATCAATGATCCGGTTACACTTTACTGGATTTCTCCGATCCTGAGTAAGGCAGGATGCTACATGTAAAGCAGCGAGTGAAGCAGGCAATGAGTGACACTGACATGTGCCATCAGAACTCAATAAACAAAATATTGGCGAATATTTCTTCGCATTTCCATAACACAATAGCCTATTTTTAAGTTTACATAAAATGACAGAACTAAAAAATTGTGCACACCCGATCATCCTGCATACAAGATAAGATCAAATAAAAGAAGATACGGTAAGAGAAGTGTTCTATGTTGTATGTGTTCCGCAGTTATTGTACCACATTGTATATGCATCCGTACACGCATCTACAGATTGACAATGAAATGTTAATCTAAGTTTAGGCATAAGTTTAGTGTTGTTTTTTAACCGCGGGCCATTATGTTTGATATCAAATTGTTTTTTGCGTAGGTTTTTATTCTGTTGCAAATGGTTGTCAGTTTCAGTGCAATCGATAGCCTGAAAGTAAAAACTAATTCCAAAGTGACATACTTTGTGTAGGCTTTAAACTCAGCTCACTCGCTCACTCTTTACATTGCCCAAAATGTCACCCAAGACCCCGAGGCGCAGAACTATCGATCGCCAACTTGTCGCCAGCTGCTGGATCACTCACCCCATCTTTGTGATGAGCGTACGCGTATCCATCAGGGTTCAGCAGCGGCGCCACATACCAGTCGAGCTGACGTACTGTTGTCCAGTTTCTCGGCGGTGAACTGAATGTCGTCAGAAGCTGCATGTGCATGCATCGCAACAATCGTATCAGTAACGATTTCACACCACGGCCGCTTACGTTGTCATTTACACTGTGTCTAAGTTAAAAGCTTAAGTTTTACTTTTGTCTATAAAAACTGCTTGTTGTCACGAAACTTGGTAGGCAAATTGATCTATGTTGCAGTTCAAATTAAACTGAAGGGAGCACAGACCTGCGCGCTATCGCTGTTTTGCAACCGTGACCTTGAGATTAACCCCATGACCTTGAAACTCCTAGCGTTTACCATGGGGCATATTCATACCAAGTTACATCAGTGGTTTTCGAAATTTTGTGCGGAGAGACACGCAGATAGACAGACACCGGCAAAAACAATACATGCTCGCAGCATGCGCGCAGTTAAAAATATCTATTGCTTTAGGTATACTGTGTGAAAAGTTTATCATCTAAAACCTTGCGTATAGTGTATTGGCCGGAAATACAAATTACAACTTTAGCACTGTAGTTCATCGCAATGGAACATTTTGACGGCATTTCTCTGCCACTCATTTCGGGCTACCAGCGAAGGTGATTTCACATTTCCTATGCATTTTGTTCCCCAATCAGTGATCTTGCCGGATAAGTTGTGGATAAGAGATGTTTCAACTATTTGGCTTGGCTGCACAGTTCTCGCATGAATATGAATAGGCCTACATTATGAAGCACACATGATCGGTCTTACTTGATGAATGAAGTAAACTGCAGTTGCGACCGAGATCCATTCACGCGCGTGTATCCCAGCATCAATCCATATCGCTGGTCGTCTTGCGTCACCAGTCGAGTCGGCAGAAATCTGCATATGTAAAACAAGTCTCAGTAAAAGCACAACAGAGTAATGAATAGCTAGCTATTCACTTCGCCGACAGAAATGCGACTAAGGAATAGATGAATGGTTAACGCACACTGCACAGTGCACAACTTCTGATTGATAACATTTTTCTTGCAGGAATGTACACTTTGCATAGCCTTAGTGCAATTTTATGTATTGTCAGTTTGATTGTTTCAGTTAAGAAAAATATATTATTTGATGATAAGATCAAGATAGCATGAAATCGGAGAGACGGCTATGCTCTTCTGCGACGAGTCGGCCTCCTGGTGACGAATGACGACGTGATGGTGATGATAGTTAACAATGTCTCCTGGCAGTGGGCACAAATACTCGACACCTGGTGATATACTATTACCTTGATGACATATATGTGGCGGTTTTCAACTGTGCGCCCGATCTTCTGCAGAGTACAGATGCTGGCGTACTGTTGAGCCATCTCTTTCAACCACGTGATCAGCTGCAACGTTTAACCAATTGATCAACTCGTTAGTTAGTGTTTGAACCATTATCATAATCGTCATTATTATGGTAAAGGACAAATTCAGCTTGCCAAAGTCTAGTTTTAAGAAAAGTCTGAAAGATGCAAAAACTTCTTTTTAGCAAAAAGTTCTTACTCTTTTTCCTGTAACTCCTGGAGAAGCAAAAGCCTCTGACAACACCATGCCACGCCATGCGATCTTGATCAGCCTTATTCTCCATTTCTCTCCAGGTCGTCTTCAGTCACTCCATTTCTCTATCCAATGTTTCTTTCCCACGAATTGTTGAAAACTTACAAAAATGATGCCGATTACAGATAGCAGTAGGTAAGAAGCAAGTTGCTTTACGGACGAGGTGCAGCGATGCTGAAATCGCTATCACCAGTCTAAAGCATCGTTTCTACTGCGTTGCGCTGCGCTATGCGTTGCGTTGCGTGGCGACTGAAAGTACTGCGACTCGCCGTGACTCGCTCGCACTCGCCACGCAACGCAACGCGCAGCGCAGCACAACGCAGTGGAAACGACGCTTTAGACCTACACCGCAACCGACGCATACTCTGATGCGTAGTCCCAGAACGAAATATGATGCATTCTGGCTGAAAAAATAATCAACCGAAATATGCAAATTTCAATTCTCGTCACAGGCAGCACAGTAGCGCTGCACTGTTGTAATGGCCATTCAAAAATCAATAGGAAAATGGAAATTTCGACCCGCTGTAGAATTGCAACCCCTCAAAATTTATCTGAAATTTGGCACATGTGATTACGTCCGGGACATGGCCACACATGCAAATTTTGGGCAGATCGGTTTGGCGGGAGGTTATCCACAAATACGTGAAATATAACACTTTTGTGATTTTGTTTCACTGTCCTTATTTTTTATCGATCCTATCCACATGTCAAACCGCGGCACTGGCGCACACGCTTAATGGCTCAAACGATGTGTTTCCGTGCAAGGAGGTACCTTTTGGGGATTAGAATGACGGGTAACGCTATTTGGGGAAAATATGCCCCAAAACCCCCATAGAATGGGCGTAAATAGGCAATTTCAAACCTAAACGCCAATATTTAAAAATAGCAATATCTCAGTCAAATTAAAGCTGGTCATGACGACATTTTGTGCACGTATTGAGGGCTAAAAGCCCTGACGAAAAATATGCAAATTAGGTCAAATGGGTCAAGGAAGGAATCACGTGACGTACTTTTGAATTAGGTCAAATGAGGGTCAAGTGACTTTCTTTTAAATTTTGGGACCCCCTTTGTTGTCAGAAACCGGAAGTAGTTGTATCTCACCATAGATTGGCCGATCACTTCGATATTTGGCAAACACATAGAATTCAGCTTTTATTAACGAATTATGTCACCAAGCAAAAAACCTCTTTGCTTTGCCGTTAAATTTTGACCTTCCTGTCTAAGTCACACTAGTATTTAGTTCTAACAAAATCATGTACTAATGCGAGCATGTAGATTAATATGGTAGAAAAGCTGCAAATATTAATGTACAAAAACTGTCGTTTTATAATCACTGCGTAATGGCCACTGTTAAATGACACATCAAAAATAGCAAAAATTAATTTCATCACCTCAAGGGCCATAAACACAATAAGAACTGTGTATTATGTCCATGGCAAGTGCAGATGACACTTATCTCATTGTGCCGGCAGTTAATACGGACACGTGTCAAGAGGAGATTGACCATCTGCAAACGTGGGCGTGCAGAAATAATCTTAAACTAAACAAAGACAAGAAGAAGGAGATCGTTTTCACAGCAAGCCTGAAGCGTGCCCCGACACCGCCGCGCTCGGACATCGATCG
>Ga0126335_1000684_pt1 | contig 17037 bp, 8 predicted proteins | sample OlaspJWI45metaG_FD_108409 | JGI IMG/M metagenome (GOLD analysis project Ga0126335, IMG submission 108409) | Marine gutless worms symbiont microbial communities from Oahu, Hawaii - Olavius sp. 1 OAHU.JWI-45 metaG | ecosystem: Host-associated > Annelida > Digestive system > Unclassified | place... | reverse complement strand
GCGTTGCCGTCTTGTTCAATTTATAAACTGTCATTTTACAGACTCGTGTGTGTGCATCATTGATCATTCGCTGCAATAGCAAAATCGCTGTAGCTATTTTGTTGAATTAAATAAACTTAAAACGCAGATATCTACATGTTATGGGGGCCAACCGCAGGAAATAAATTCTATTTACGCAGTCAAATAATTGATTTGTGCCCATATGTAAAAAAAACTACTTTAAATTCTGGTGGGATCACAGTCTGGACGAACTAAAGCAGAAACCTATAACATCGTGCGATCTGTGGAAGGCTGCCCGACGACCTCGATCGGGACAGCTATTATAGAAGAGACAAAGGAGCGTACAGGCAAGCGATAGGCCTATGCAGTAGACAGAAGGAGGAAAAAGAATATTATACGAATAATCTCCACGAAGGGCTGTTGAAAAAACAAGGCCTATACTTTTTGGAAGTGCTCGAGAAGCAAATTTGAGAAACGCAATCGTACAGTCACTAGCGTTAGGCCTACATGTATTCTTGTTGACTAGGTGTCAGTGTTCAGATTTCAGCATGATTGTCCCTATAGGCCTCTGTATAGTTTTTATCTGTGCGGTAAATATGCTGATAAAGCAGGTATTGTTTTTGGTGGTGTTTGTATGTCTGTTTGTCTGTCCCCGTCTGCCCAAAATCTCAACAAATAGGCTACCCAGTTGATATTGGAACCTCGTCTAGTTCGACTACCCTATTCCGGCAATGCTTGCCTGATCTGAACTTCTGATCTACCGAGCATCGACGACATGAATGACAAAACGTTTAGCAGCATTCTCTCAGACCAGCATCTCCTATCTGCTGCCACCAGAATGTCATGACTGTGGCTACTCACTCAGACCACGCACAGAGACACGATTTTTGTTTAACTAACAAGTCCAGACTTGATTAGCTAAACTCTATTATAAGACCTATGTACAAAGACATTTTAAATCTTGATTTCTGATGTTCTCGTATGTTTTAGCTATGTTCTGTTCGTTGCACTCTAAGCTGCATCGCGAGAACTTTTCGAATGTGTTACTTTGGCGTTTTTTCTATCTGTCGTGGGCGACGTGATAGATAGTTTTTTTTCTGCTGGATGTTTGCCGATTAATATTTTGTCTTATTTGACTGGGTCTACTGTCTAGTCTTTCGCTGACCATACTAGAATTAGCAGTGGATGGAACAAGACACGAAGGAGTTCCCCGTATGTCCTGGACCCACAATGTGCTGAAATAAAGTGGCAAGACCTACGGGAAATTAAAAGCGCTGGCACGAGATCGAAAGAAATGGAGGAGGTTGTCGTGGGAGTTCTCATCAGCCGCCGAACTTCTATAATGAAGAAGGCACCCAAAGGAGAACTGTCTAGTTAAGACATGTGCTTTTGGGATCCGAAGCTCAGCGCGAAAACGTGATAGATATATTTCAACTCTTCAACTCGACTTACAACATCACTTTACTATAGTACAGCATACTGTGTATGACACAATCTGCCGATCAATAGTACTTACACAATATCTCACAATTCACACAATACACTGTAAGCTTTGCTATTGAACTCTAAACCAACTGCAGAGAGCTGGATCACTTTACAGGAAAAAAGAGGTAGCTACTGCAGAGAAAAAATCGTCAGACTAACAGATATAACATATAACACTATCCACTTCTGTACACGGAACGACAATAGCAATATTATTATTATTAGTAGTAGTTTTATTAGTATTAGTACTATTAATAATTTAGCGTATAGAAATATATGTACAGCAGAGGCAAAGCATATCTGTGAACAAAGGTACCACAGTACACACAACACTGTGTAGGCCTACTCAGACAAACTGGCAGGATTCTAGCTTCAATAACTACTCAAAAATAGCACATCTGCCAACATACAACCGCGACGTTCAACTGAAACAAGCCGCTCGTCAGTCGTGGTTAATGACGCTCAGCTGGCTTAAGTATATATGAGTGACCTAGTTTGGGGGTTCTGATCACAATTGGTCAGTAGATCTTCGTGTCAAGATTACGAGTCTCTATGTCCAGCAGTTGCAATTTGAGACACCCTGGACTAACAGACAGAAACACAACCACGGTTCGAACAGTTTATATACTGTAATAAGCTCAGTTGAGCTGTAGCCAACTGAGCTAAAATCGTCGTCGACAAAGATAAGCGTTCACTAGGTCCGAGCTGACACTGGTCAGTAGTTTAGTAGTTTACTGGTCAACTTGGGGTCAGTGCTTCTGCGTGGCTAGCTGAACCATCTATCGTATCTATGCTTTTCAGAAATTTGCCTGCTAGTGGGATATAGAAGCATACTTTATACTTATCACTTTTTTTACTTATTTCACTTATTATCGCAGACGACCGTCCAATGTGAGCGCTGCAGACACACAAGATGACAAACGAGAGAATACAACATCGATCACATTTGTGCGTCAAGCTCGGCATCCGCCACTGCAGGCCACCAGCATCGCTTACACTCTACACAGACCACACATGTTGGACCCGCCGCTGCGTCCGGCTTTTTAGCAGTTCCAGCTAAGTAAACTTCAGCAGCAACATCTGCTAGCAGCGATAGCGCCATCTGCCTTCAGCGGGTGCATTGTTAGAAAATCTCGAAAATGGAAGATTTGAGAAAGTTCAGTAAAAGTTTAGACCTAGTAGCGGTACTAAGCTAAAATTAATAACACATTTGTTTGGGGTGAACCCCTAAACTTACGATGATAAAATATGGCGCAAAAGTGGGAGTCCTCAAACGTCATAGTATCTTACGATGCAAATCGTATCTCGATATCTCAAGCTGTTCAGGAGTGGTCCACGAGTGTGACAGACAGACAGACGGACGGAATTGCGGTGACAATAGTCGCGTCTTACGACGCGCGCTATAACTGACAAAGAGGATAGCTTCTAAAACTACCAAAAATAGCGCATCTACCAATAAACAATAGCGATGTTAATTTTAAAAATATCGTTGTTGACGAAGGTAGGCGTTGAATTCAGGTTAAGGTTTGATAAGAGGAGTGACCATTTGTCAGTTGGTGGTAATAAATGTTAAATAATTGCCTATTTTGCTACACGACTGAGGCTTATTCACTGACACTCTCTCTCAGGCCGTTACGACGCGCTTCAGTACAGATAGCCACGTTGACATTTGGTTTATTCGTCGTTGTTGTTGTTGTTGTCGTTGTTGTGGTGGTTGTGCGCCCTTCGCGACCGACTTCGTCGTCTTCTCCTCAACACCGACCTTCTATGCGCCTTTCTTCGCCTGCGGCAGAAAATACACATGCCGCTCATCGTAAATTTTCGAACAAAAATAGGATTATAAGCCAAGCGTCGAACAGCGAACCGGTTACAGCCACGTTAAAGAATGTATAATTTGCAATTGTCTTAGTGGCGCACAGGAAAAGCCTTAGACTTAAGATTAACTGGTGGCAAGATGCAGCCGCGGTAAAACCTTGGAAAGTTGTTCACACCCTTCTGTCTTAGTCACCAAACAGAATACGGACAGTTGGTAAATAAGTTGATAATTTTAAAGTAACTATAGCTACTCGAGTTCCAACTCGGATTCCGCGTGTCAGATTATATTTGTTTAATTTTAAGAATGGATTATTTACACAGTGCTATACATGAAGCCAAAGTGCTCAATAAATTGTAACTTAATTTACGGAAATAATAGTTAGAATCACGAATGAACGAAACAGTTAACCGTCGTTGTCGTGAAACTTTGAGTCGTTTGCGACGACTGAGCTTGTTGCTGTTGACAGTGTCCTGTTCACTGAACGGCCGATTCAACGCTACCACACACATCAGCACGTTATCATTATATATATATATATATATAAAATTACTTCAAACTCAACCTGACAATAATTATTTACCTTGATGTTTTGATCTCTATCGGAGACCTTTGTCAGAAGAAGCTTGTTTAATACTTTTTCCGGTTCTTGCCACGCTAGTGATGCGACGTGGAAGAAATCGATCGTATATGTGGCTCAGTATGTAGCTGACCTCGTCCCGCTTCACAGAAGGCCACCCCTCCTTTCCTCCTTGTACATGATCTAGCCTTATATTGTATTTTCTTTCGTAGAATTTTAATCTCCAAAATTATTATAGCTTTGTAGTTGACAAAGTTTTATTAAAGAAAGTTAATACGTAGTACTACTACTTTCTTGTAATAAAGTGAATGATATATACTTCTGTTGCAGAGTTTTCCTCGCCAGCCGCGATAGCATTCGCACCGGTTACTGCCGACACATTTGCCGTGTACGCCACACCAACGGTGACAAATCGCTAATTAGCAACATCAAACAGACTCCGCACTAACTTATGATAACGACATAATAAGTAATAAAGCCCCACAAACATTATAAATCGTACATTAATTTATAACTATGCTTCTTTTTGAAACCACAAAAATGACGTTAAGTTGATGTTGAGTTTTGAGCATAATTGTAAGAATCTTTTCGTAAGATATTATTATTATAAAGGTACCCTTCAAGATAGATTGATGACTTTAGACTTTGTGATAAAGTAGCGTATTCTTACGCCAGTAGATATTCTAACATAAATAAATTTGACAAAATTATTGCCATGCAGACACAAAAGTTATGCATTATTTGTTTCACATGATGTTTCCATTTTCCTATTCTATCAAAATGTCACGTATTGAACATCAGCAAATACAGTTAATGTTTTAAACCACAACTTTGCTTGCAAGTAAAATAAGATTAAAATTAACTAGAAAATGCGGCAATTAAGACGGCTCGAGGCGTCCCAAAACATGCGGCATCCTAAATCGTAGTACGCAGCAAGTTAACACGGTTACACGCATTGTTTGCTTACGTGACCAAACCATGCACCAAATTTTAGAATAACCGAAAAATCCGCCGCGAAATTCACGGAAAGCATTCTTCACGCAGGCCTTAGCTCGGACCCACTTGCGGCCTTACAACCCTCTCCTAGACCCCCTGGCCGAATTTAAACTTTTCATGTCTTCGGCGCTCGCTCCTTGGCGCATCGACTAGTGCCTTCGTCACTCGTCTACAGCCCTCTAAAACTTTAGGCCACATAACTGCCCCATCCGACATCCCAAAGTTTAAAGACAGGTTACGTGAATTAGGTTTCGCCCCTCTGACCAAGTTTTGCATTTGTAGATAGTACTCTTCGTACAAAGCATGCGCACCAAATTTGAAGTTACTAGCTTCGGCCGTCGCAGATATGTTGAAAAATTTGCGAAATTAAAAATAGGTCGCGTGACCTAGTTTATGTTTTCTTTTGACCTACTTTTCTATTGCTTATTTTCTACTTCTTACAATTTATCTACATGTTAAATTTGAAACCTGTAGCTATCGCCATTCCGGAAATATATGCGAAATTCCAAAATTTAAAAGTAGGCCATGCGACCTAGATTATAACCCCTTTTGACCTACTTTTGCACTGCTTATCTTCTGCTCTTTACAATCATTCTACATGCTAAATTTGAACCCTATAGCTTTAGCTATTTGAGAGATATTCATTGAGGTCCGTAAATTTAGATTGTAGGTCGCGTAAACTGGGTCACGTCACCTTTGACCTAGTTTTGGCATGTTTTCAAAATTACTCCTCATAATTGATGTAGCACCAAATTTGAAGTCTCTAGCTTTAGCCTTTCCGGAGATATGAGATACAAATATTAAAAATTTGGGCACCGTCCGCCATCTTGAGTTTGACCAGAAGTAGGTTTTAACAATTCCGCAGCTTCCGTGGAGCCACATACTACCAGATTACCAATATGTAAAATTTTGGCACAATAGGCTGACGAACGGCTGGGTTATTGTCGATTTAGCAAATTTCGCGTTTTTAGGGTGCCCCCACTTTACATTCGTAATCTCAGAGTTGGGTGGACGGACCTGCCCAAAATTTTTGGGGAACAGGCTGGTCATTGTCATTTCAGGTACATGTTTAAGATTTTCGATATTTTGCTTGCTTTCGCAATGAGGTTGGCTCAAATGCGAATTTTGTGAAAACATAAAGTCTAATTTTTTTATACATTTTTCACCCCCTGTGAAATTAGGAAAGAGTAGATGAGAAGGTAAGTAGATATTTCAAGCACGGTCTAGGGCTTAATTTCTGAAATGCCTTTGACTAAAGGGCTGCTCGACAGGCGGGCAATATGCCCAATTCAAGTCGACCATTTTGGTGCCTCTGATCTCCCGCGTGGATCTTCTTGGAGTTGGGAAACCCAGCTTTACGGTATTGGGTGGCCTTATAAGCCATACCTCGTAGTTATCAATGAATGTTTTAGATTTTTGATCTGTTGCTCCATTTGGAGACCGAAGCCCCTAAAAAGGTGAAATTGGGCAATTCTTGGCCACTGTTGAGGCCAATCATCTGTGCATCGTGTGCGTTTTTCAAATTTTCGAGATATTGTTTTGTTTTGAAACCAGATCTCGAGCGCTTGTAATGCGAATGGAGTCAAAAATTTGCGTATTTTGGCCCATACAGAACTCGTATATAGCCTCTGTAGATATAAAAGATCATTTTTCTTCACGAGTAATTAAAACTTTTAATTTATGTAATCGATTCACGTACGTTTCTGGCAGAATATTCCTCGGTAGCCGTCGGGACAAGCACAGACGTTGAGACTCGTACACGTGCCTCCATTGATGCAAGGAATGCGACATTCACCTACGCGTATGAATTACACATGTTACACTGAATACTGAATAAGCTACTGGATGTCGATATTGCCTTCGCTCGATGAGGCTAACGCGTAGCCAAGTAGGCCTAGTGGTGAAAGGCGCTCAGCCTCGAAAGTATTCTGAGTCTATGATATTACTTTCAGACTTTGCAAATTAACGATATTTTTTATATTCAAATAACAGTTTGTGACCACATGTTTGTGATTTTCGTGTGTTTCTTTAATCACAGACAGCGCAGTAGCGCTGCACTGTTAGAATGGTCATTCACAAATCCCCCTGTAGAATCGCAACCCCTCAAAATTTCATTCTGAAATTTGGCACACGTGATTATGTCCAGGACATGACCCCACATGCAAATTTTGGGGCAGATCGGTTTGGCGTGGGGTTCTCCCCAAATACGTGAAATATAACACTTTTGTGACATTTTATACTGACTTACCTTTATCTCGATCCTCTCCACAGGTCAAACCGCGGTTCTGGCGCAGACGCTTAAGCTCAACGATGTATTTCTGCGCAAGGAGGTGCCTTTTGGGGTTAGAATGACGTGTGACACCATTTGGGAAAAATATGCCCCAACCTCCGCCACTAGATGGGCGTAAATAGGCAATTTCAAGCCTAAACGCCAAAATTTAAAAATCGCAATATCTCAGTCGAATTGAAGCTGATTATGACGCCATATTGTACACATATTGAGGGTTAGAGACCCTAACCGAAAATGTGCAAATTAGATCAAAAGGATCAAGGAACTGGATCAAGTGACCTACTTTTGAATTTTATATTTCCAGAACGGCTAAAGCTAGATACTTCAAACTGTGTATGCACTGAGAGGGCAAAGAGCCCTAACGAAAAAATGTGCAATTTTTTTCAAACAGGATCAAGAGGCAGAGTCACGTGACTTACTTTTAAATTTTGGGACCCCCTTATATTCCAAAACGGCTAAAGCAAGGGGCCCTAACTAAAAATATGCAACACACAACCACCGTATCAAATCGGCGCTTTTAGTGCTAAAAATCGATCGAAATCAGTTAGTTTGTGCGCACCAAAACCAGTATTTCGTATACAATTTTAAGCAAGCTTTTGATGTCTTTGCATAGGGCAAAGAATGTAGTTGTGCATCTATATTATAGTTTTCAGCTACGCCCCCTAGCGGTGGCTATTTTTGCGTTTTTTGGCGCACCTTGTAGGACATCAGCTATCTGTGTAGAATTATGCCCATTTGCTGTGAGTTAGCCTTTTCTGCCGGTTTGCATTGCCAGCGGTCAGCGATGCCTTGTGTTTCTAGTTTATAATTTGTCGTTGCTTTGTGTCGTATTTTCATTAATGCATTCACACACGTGACGTCACTGACTTTTGACGGTCGTTACGGTCGTTTTAGTACTTAGTTCGTAATTCGACCTTTTGGATTGTATAGTTTTGGCCCACTGCGTATATTATTAAGGACAACATATACGAGGTCGCAGTAATGACAAATAGAGAAGCAACGGCGATGTCTGATGGATGACGCGCGGTGTTGCAATGATGACTATGTTACAACATCCGAGAATGCGGGCCGCCCGGTGCCGGCGTGGTGTTATCGCAGCTATAATGTCATCACAAACGAGAAACGACTGCAGTTGAACGCCGTTCGGCCGCCGGGATGATGTACGATCCGTGCGGGTGTGGTGAGCACGTGTTGAGATGCTCAGGTGCCTGCACTTCACGTCTCAGATCGAACCACTTGGCGTCCGGCGACGTTCGAAAAAGTGTATGGCGGCGCGCAGAGATTGAAAATTGACGGATCCCAATTTTTACTGATCTATTCGATTCAAAAAGAGTGCAACACAACACATTTGGAAAATCACTATTTCTTGCCAAAAACTGTTCTCAATAGTGACTCTTTAGCAGTTTTTAAGTCCAGGCTAAAGACTTTCCTCTTCTCTCAGGCTTTCCCTTCTTTCTCCGCTCACTAACACGCTGCCTGCCCCCAGCGCCGCTGAAGTTACGACCTTATGGCGCTATACAAATTGTTTATTATTATTATTATCATTATTATTTTTATTGCCGCGTGATGTAACGGCAGATTCAGTTTTAAACACCTCCAAGACCAAGCAAACACGCTACAGCTAACATTAGGCTCCGTCGAACGAATTAAACGTCACTTCCATACACGCTGCGCTGTGCGCTGCGTTGCGTTGCGAGAATAATCACTCGGACTCGCTGGCACTCGCTCGTTGTAACTGTTTTCTTTACATAACGCAGCGCACAGCGAACATTATGTAGAAACGATGTTTTAATTCGTTTGAACTACACAGACTTCAACTTCTTACTTTCACGGTCTACTCGTATTGAGAACGTCATCAACAAAGTCTGCGTCTACAGTGAGATACGCACCTGTCCTGTACTGGCAGAGATTACCGTAGACACCAGCCGGACACTCACATGCGTCGCCACTGATACATTTCCCGCCATTTTGACATGTGACACGACACGTCACTAGAACACACATACATGGACAGACGCTGTTATACCGGGCGCAGCCCGGGTCGGGCCGAAGGCAAAAATCTCTGTCAGGGCTTGCAGAGTGCCGGCACATTCCAGTTAGTGCTGTGACCAGCGCTATAGAACTGAGTTTAAAATTAGGTTTGGAGTTTTAAGGTTATTTATTCTGTAAACCTAACTTAATGTAAATTATATTCAAATCTGAATAATTGTAAATTGTGACGTTTGCGTGGCACTCTTCGCTCATTGAATTTGTCTGTGGTAAATGGTTGATACACTGGGTATGAAAAAATAGAATGTCCTCCATCACTTCGTACCTAACCTAATAAAACGTTTTAAACCCAGGCATTTTTCATCCATGGCTTTAACATGTGCAGCATCTCACACTGTTGTTACTGCTGCTGATAATGATGATGACGCCGACTATGCGATGATAGTGAAAGAAGACGAATACGGCGGCGGAAGTGGAATTCAGACGTCATAGGTAAATCTAAAATTAGACTTTGAGATAAAATTGAAATTCCAGTTCCGGTTTCATCCGAATCGGAAGTGGATTATTTAATCTTAAGTGTTGACCGAAAGTGGATTTCGTGACGTCATCAAAGTATATTTATTTAGTGATGGGCAAAATTTTAAAAAAATAATCATTTCTGGAAGTGTGAACTAGGTCGGACTGGAATTGGAACTAATGACGTCAGCAAATAATATATATTTAGTGATACATTTATCTCTTTTGATTCCCGATCCGAAGTGGAATGCAATTCCATAGCATTGTGGAATACGGAATTTTTTTCTGGACTTTTTTCATGTCCGTATCTGGAAAAAAAGTTGGGACTTACTTTTTTATTTGGATACAGAATGGAACCGCGAGTTCCAACGTCCATCCGGTGACGACCTCCAATGATACGGCGATCGTTTCCGTGAAGTTATGCTAGCAGCAGCTATCTATACAGACAAGTACCCAGAAGTGATACGCGTCACCCCATGAAGTAAAAGTAAGTCCCGACTTCTAGGATTAAATAATCCACCTCCGATCCGGATGGAACCGGAACTGGAATTTCAATTTCATCCCAAAGTCCAATTTTAGATTTACCTCGGACGTCGAATTTCACTTCTGCCGCCGTATCCGCCTTCTTTCACTACTGATGATGATAGTGTTACCTGTCGACGGCTGCTGCACGTGTTTCTGCTGGTGCATTCGTAGTTCACACCTGGCTCCGCTGTAGCCGACACGACATAAACATCGTCCTTGCGCGTCGCACTCGCCGCCGTTCTCGCAAGAACATGGCGGCTTTCGCTTCCGGTACGATATGCCTGCAACACAGTAACAGCCGACATTCGGTGATAATACTCCACTACCCTGGTCAGGGCCCCGGGGAGCTGGGACAGCCGGCAAGTGCACTCTGGGCCGTGAAACATAAACATAAGCTTAACTGTTTTTAAAGGTGCGGAAAACCTCTGGTCGACCGTTGGAATCAATGGCTGCCGAACACTGGAAATGAAAAAGAAGGTTTATAACGAGCGCCACAATTGATTCTTGGTCACTCGAAGAAATCTATTATTTTGAGGTGGCGGTCGACTGTGACTTTAAAATGGTCATATTGCGATGTTAGCAGCGGATTGAATGATTTTGCCGAAATTTGATACACTGATGCACCCGAGTGTCCTAGAAAGACGATACTACGGTTCTACTACCTATCAAAAGCTGAACCGGAAGTAGAAATAAGCCGTAAGTGGCCGGCATTTCAAATTTTGTTTTGGAGCGACATCTCGGCCTCAGTTGTTAATTGCCACATTTTCTATTTTTCTTACCGTTTGCAGTTTCTAAGTTTTATGTCAGCACCAAATTTGTTTTGTTTGTAAAAATTCGGGTCGCTGAAGACATCGAATTGTTTGCTGTACACTCGTAGTAGAAAAGCATATCCCCTAATAAGTTAAGTAGATATACATATTGTTCCCGCTTTCAGCGGCCTCGAGTAGCAATACAATATAAATTGTCATATTTTCTAACTGTTATCATTTTGCCCCCAAAATAATAAAATCAACAGTATCTCGTATTTAACCTTTTATATCACCGACGTGGCACAATGCAGAGAAGACTGGTACTGAATCTGCCCAAAGGCAGAGCATCAGAAATAGATCGCTAAGGGGTAGCGGTACCAGTCAACTCATACCGAAGCGAACATGTTCCAATGATTAGACTTAAGGTTAGCTTTGAGGTTCATGCTTGGGGGTCAGGCAGAGGTTTAACTTGGAACAAGTTGACTGGAAACTGATAGGTAGTAGCGATAAGCATGTTCATTCCTCGGACCGAGACAGCTCAGCCGACGGAGTTTCCACGTCGCAGCTCCAGTTGTCTGGAACTCACGCGCTCCATTTCCGTCAGTCGTGGGCAGTTTAGGGATAGGTTTAAAAAATCTGTCTATTCACGCAAGTATACACCTGATGCCTCTGAGAACGTGCGTTTGACGAGCATGCGCATGTTCACCATTGGTTAACGTTTAACATTATAACATTTTTCTGACCGGTATTAGGCGTAGATGCCTCACAGCGTTTACGTAACGAGAACGCTAGTGGAGACCCGTTGACACGTCGCCCATTACTGGCATGAAGATGAAGCACGATGTGCATTGTTGCTATTGCAGTTACGTTCATTGTACACGGAAACGACAAGTGAAAACCTGTCGCATAGCCACAACACTACATCATCATGTGTTAACTTTATAATTAACCTTGAAGTAGTTCTGCTACTTAGGGAATTCTGATTGATTGAACACTATTCTCTGTTTATCATCGCTACATCAATGCCAGAAAAATAGCAAACAACAAAATAAAATAATTAATTAATTTAATTAATTAATAAAAAATAAACAATGCGTCAGCATATTTACACATGCTATTTAAGCTGTGACATTGCCTCGGACAGTTTGTATTTTTTTATTTGAAAATGAAAATGTGTAGTTATTATAGAATTCGAAAATCATATCTGTTTTTATCACGAGACTTGGCTTATTTCAATCAAAATGTTGCATAGAACATAAATGGAGAAATTTTACCCCTGTATTCACGAAAAAATACCCCCCTAAACTTTTTGCATTAACTTAAGATCTTGTACAAGTGCAAAGCGACTTTTCTTTTCATTGTCCGTGTAAAATTTTTAGGAACCTCTCATCCCCAGTTAATTTTTTTCATTCTTTAGGAGTAGTCCATACATCAAAAATGTCAATTTTTACCACACTTCTTACATAACGATATATAACACTGCCTCAGACCCCCTCTAAAATTATATAGCAGTATCCTAAACTCCCTCTTCCTGTCAACACACCGAATAATGATTCTGTGTATATGATGTACAAACGTGAATTTGCGGTTTTATTTTTAATGCCAAAGTGTAACTGCACTGTAGACAATACAAGCATAAATCAATATTTTCATATCCGGCTTTACACTTTTCACCAATATTTTCTAAATGTTGCTGTTCTGTTAGCTGGAAAAAATTAACTCTTAACCTTTGACACATTTTCACCTGGTAAAAAATTCATTATACTTTTATCCAGCGGATGCATGTGAGGTAATGTCTGTTTGTAATATGCTACAAAAATAAAAGCAGCTCGGGGCATGATAAAATTGTTTCTTAGGTAGATAAACAGAGTATGAATGCTGTTGTTAAACCACTAGCTAAAATTATAAGGTGTTCATTAAAAACTGTAATAATACCTGATGAGCTAAAAATTGCTAAAGTTATTCCAGTGTATAAAGCTGGGGCAAAAAATAAGTTTTCTAATTATAAACCAACTTCTATATTACCATTTTTCTCAAACAGTTTTGACAAAATAGTTTATGCTCGACTCATAAATTGTCTAAATAAATTAGACATTATCACAGCAAGTCAATATGGATTTAGAAAAGAGATCTACTGAGATGGCTTTAATTGGCATATGTGAGCAAATAGCAAACTCTCTTGACAACCGTGAATTTTTTGCAGGAGAATTCATTGATCTGTCGAAAGCATTCGACACAATTGATCACACCATACTCCTCAAAAAATTGGAACACTATGGGATTCGTGGTATTACTCTTGATTGGTTCAAAAGTTATTTAACAAATAGAGTTCAGTTTGTTACGCTTGAAAGCTTTAATTCCAATAATGGTCTTATAACATGTGGTGTGCCCTAAGGGTCAGTACTTGGTCCTTTATTATTTCCAATTTACATAAATCACATGTGATGCTCATCATGTATACTTAAGTTAATTTTGTTTGCAGATGATACTAATTTATTTCATTCATTTAACAGTAGAGATGATTTGCAACATGTACTGAATCACGAAATGGCAGCATTGTCAGAGTGGTTTAAAGCAAATAGATTATCATTAAACATAGAAAAAAAACGTCATATATCTTATTTTGTGCTAATTATGCCCGGCTTGTCCCCAAGCCGTTATCTGAGCTCTTCGTAGCGTCCACCAAGGTAAAAAAGAGTAAAAAGTTGTAAATTTCTTGGCGTATACTTAGATGAGAAATGGCTTGGAAGACCCATATAGAGCAGATAACATCTAAAAACCAAAAACAATTGTATAATGTCTAAGACTAAACACATCCTGCCAAAATACGTGCCACAAACTTTTTATTATACTAAGATATATCCTTATTTTTATTACTGTAACATTAGGCGTCAACCTATCCATCAAGGATGGAAAAAATAATTGTACTACAAAAACGAATTATTAGAATAATATCTGGTTGTAAATACCGAGATCACACATCTAATTATTTCAAAAATTACATATATTGATATTTCCTGATATTAATATTCTCCAAACCTCTTTATTTATGTTCAAAGTACATGATAAATTATTACCACTACATCTTACAAAAAAATTTTATCGGAATAGCGAAATCCATCAGTATTGTACTAGATTTTCCGAGAATTATTATTTGAAATCAGTAAACACTAACATTAACCAGTTTAATATTAAATGTAAAGATCCGAATGTATGCAATTCATTTCCAATAACAATACGGTCACTTAATAGTATTAAGAAAATTTAAACGTCAAATAATAGACAGTTTACTCCAAAAATATTAAAACAATACTAGGTGTTGAAATAAATTATGTATGTTTCTGATTTGTGTCATGTTTTTATGTTCGTTGTGTGTCTTGGTCATAATTCTTAATTTCATGTGTTACATTGGACTCTGTTCTAATAATATTGTTTTAGTTACTGGGTAGCCCATAAGCGGAGCATTTGCTGTTTTGGAACTACCGTCGCACCACATTTACTATACGCTGCGTATTTTGCTTTTGTATATTGTGTGACGAATAAATTTAACTGATTGGTCAAAAATTTTGACTGATTGAATAAAAACACATACGTCCTCGAAAATGTCTAGACAACACTTATAGAACAGGCTGGGATTTTTTTAAAGAATCTGCAAGTCTGCATATTGATAGACAGCATTATATAGCACTGGCAAAAAACCCCTCCCCATATAACGCACATTACAATTTTTGAACCGTTCTCCCCCTAAAAACGTTATATAATTTCAGTTTCTGACATGACTTTCATTGTAGGCCTATGGCAGGTACTTGATGACGTCATCGGTAATATCACTCAGTTGATAAACAAACAAAGTGTTATCAAAAGAAAACAGAGTTTTAGTTGAAAATGAAACGCTTAGGGTTGAAAAAGGATAGCTATAAGGTGCTAAAAATTTGTAAGTTTACATAATTGCGAAGATCTCATTGTGCCTATTGCTCACATCGTGGTTTACATACTTGTTGGCGTCTTCGGTACTGTTCCCTTGAGAGTGATGCTGGTCAACGGATCATAGAGAACAGCTGGATCAAGTGACCGCAGCTCCGTGAACTTGTAGTGATACTACACACACACACACACACACACACACACACACGTAAACCGTATTTTGTACAGCAACACAGCCAGTATAATGTTGAAAAAGTTGAAGCTGAAAGCTTCTTTTTCGTACGCAATATCAGCTGGTTACATCAGTTGAGGCTAGTGTTTAAAAACATTGTTGTCTATGCTTCACTTACGAACGAAAGCAGAGTTACCAAACACAACGGCTGCTCTAAGCGTGATGAGACACGACGTAATAGCAGAAAAATTATAACATGTGCATAATAGAAAATCTAAATTCTTAAGCAAGCTGAAATACTCTGAAATATATTATTGCGTAAATTGTTTTTGAAAAAACATACAGAAGGAATTATCGATATTACAGTGTTCCTAGTTAAGTTTTAGTTAAATTTCTTTGTTTATTTGTTGCTGTTCTATTGTCTGCAGTATTTGTGAAATATAGATGACAATAACTATTATTATACCACGTCGTCTTCTGCCATCCACGTGACCTCTATGCGAGTGACCTCTGGCGGTAGGACCGGCAGTTGTGCGTTGCGATGTAAACCATCCTTAAGGTACGGTATGACGGCGCCATTACGAACGATAAATATGTCTACACCAATCTGAATACCTGCCGCATCAACATATCAGCTTTCGTGAGTTAATGAAAATAACCTTGGGTCAAATAGTGAAACATGTGCTTAAAAACAAAAATCTTACAACACAAAATAGAAATCATTCAGATCTCCAGAAAAAAACTACAAAAACTATACTGAAGCTACAAGATAATGAAAAATACACGCTTAAGTGTTTTGAGAGAGATTACCAGTAAGACAGTCTGACGCGTTTATATTTAAAATAATTATATCTAAGCTTTTATTGCATCTATAGACCTATGACATTCAGTCCAGCAGTGCAACGTTCACAGCAGTGCCGAGTGACTCTAGAACGAAACAAGTATCGGCAGCCGTGAAGAATAAACGTCAAGATAAGCACAGCCGGTTGTAAAAATTCGGCCTGTAAATACAGTCCACGGATATATGCAGCAGAAGAAATTTAATATGAGATAGAATGTCGTAGTAAACTCTTCCAGTCTGTTACTCGCATTGTGGCGTGTCAATAATAATACTGAGTCTCTCACATTCCAGGACGTCGACATCAACGTCGCCGTCGGTAGAACGCAGTCGTTAGCCAGTTTGACTGAGTGGTCCAACAACTCTGTACCGGACTGAAAGACGCATTGGTCAGCTAAACGTAAATTTGAACACAACGACTTAGACACAGATGTCGGCGGTGGTGCAGAAGAAGAGGATTGTACTAGGTCATACTGAGCCGCGATTTGACGCCTGATTACAGCACTGTCGAATAGCAGCTGTGCACTATCTGCATTTGCACACTTGCTTACCCAGTGAGGCATGACAGCTAACAACTGCGAATATCCGTCACGGAACAATCCTTGGGCATCCATACGCGCCTGCGATTCGTCAGCCTTATGACCGACACATGGCGCGTTAAACGCTGCATAATAATAATAATAATAATAATAATACTGCAGAGTGGCACCAGCCAGGCTTGATATGCCACAGTCAGCGCTGAGGCCTGCTGCTATAGCTGGCCCATTGCACCGCCCCTGACGTGTGCGGTGAGTTATGTGTACGAGTAGGTGTTGCGCGGCTACTGTCACTATATTCTAGTGACAGTGCGTGTGTATGTGTAGTTAGTAATTGATCATGGGCAGAATGTTTACTCGCCGCTGCGTTGACTAAACCAACTTTTCAGTCCCTCCGGGGTCAACAAACGAGGACCAGCTTCGGCTGGCGAAGTTGTGCAGTGCCGTACTGGGATGGGATGGGTTCGAACCCCGTTCCCACCCTCTCGGTTTTAACCAGCTACCCAGGCCAACTCAGCCTGGTCATCCCTCCGGGGTAGGCAAAATGAGTACCGGTGTAAAAACCGGGAACTTTAGCGGCATTGAGTAAACCTAGCGCCCCCTGTATGGCTGTATTCCATGTAT
>Ga0126335_1000683_pt1 | contig 17039 bp, 11 predicted proteins | sample OlaspJWI45metaG_FD_108409 | JGI IMG/M metagenome (GOLD analysis project Ga0126335, IMG submission 108409) | Marine gutless worms symbiont microbial communities from Oahu, Hawaii - Olavius sp. 1 OAHU.JWI-45 metaG | ecosystem: Host-associated > Annelida > Digestive system > Unclassified | place... | reverse complement strand
GAAATTTTCTGGTATAGTAATAATAATCATCATCGAGTTCTGAACAGTTCAGAAGAATAAGACAATACTGTTCTTTTTCTTATTACTGTTATAATAATAAAACTGTTTATTTAAAACAAGGACACATATAATATGCTACTGTGGTCCTAAGCACAAACTTCATCTTATCTAGTACTGCACCATCATATTATCAGCTGATTAACTATACTATGTCAATATGTTTCTTCTGGTATCGGCCTACCCGGGTAATCCCAGAACAAAGGCCGCTAAAAGGTTGTTGTTGTTGCTGTTGTAACTATACTATGTCATAATATCACCAATTTAATTCAATCAAAAGAGCCAGAAAACTTCACTACACAGACGAATTCCATATTAACGTCAATACACAACGCAACACAAATCCAAAAGTTGCGAATACTTGGTTTCTCAGACGATTAATTTCACTGTCTCGGTCTTGCAGTCGTGATTGAAATGCTGTTTTCTGCTTTATTAGTTCCTCATGCACATACCTCAACTCCTGCAACATCAGCAATATTGGCTATTAATCATAAACACTGACAATGTGAAAGGACATGTTGTAAGCAGATAACTAAAAAACTATTATTAACAAAAAATAGGATGGAGATATTAGCAACTAATTAATCGACTAATTGTTGATGAATTATCAGTTGAATTTTTATAAGATGAAAAAGCCTGGTGGATACATATTTAGCAAACTGAGGTCTTCCTTGCAACATCAACGGCATGATGTGAGCAATAATTACCTGCTTCTGTTTGCTGACTTCAATTTCAGCATCATCTCCGCGACGTTTCTCTGCCGTAAACTGGTTCTCAAGTGAGCTGATCTGATCTCGAGATGTCTCATACTCCTGCTGAAGCTGGCCCTCAACCTCCTACGTGTCGGCCACACAGTGCGCAAACAACTGCCGGCATTCTGCACTTCTCTACATCGTAAGCTAAATAAGCCACCCACGGGCAGTGACACTCAGCTGGTTAAAGTTTGTGATCAGGGTTGGTCAGTACATTTATGGACACAAGATTACAAGTTTCCATGTCCAGCAGTAGCGATTTGCAAAACCCTAATTAACTGACTCGTAAACGGGTTAACGAACCACAGACACAATTTGAAAACTATATTCTGTAGTATTTTGTCTTGGTGCTAAATCCGTTAAATTCTTTTAATGCTAGAACATGCATAAAATTTCCAATGAAGTGATTAATATTTCCCACCACACCTTACACATGTTGCTGCATTACCTATTTAAAGATACTGTTTCAATTATTCATGCTCAAACCATTCTCCAATCCCCAATGAAGCAATAGTGAGGCGGTGAGTGACTTAATGTTGCACTGAACACATAAGAGATCATCTGGAAGTGATACTTAATAAGTGCATTGTCTCGAGAATTTTGTTGTTGTAACAACTGCTATTAAGAGTTCATACGAGAGAATGTTAATATGAAGACAAAATTTTCAGTGTCAGTCTATAAATAGTGACAGAAGCCACACATCACATATCCACATCTCACCCCCGCATACAACAGATTGCACACTGTGCCTTGTCTTACAACTGGCCTCAGTGCTGACTGTGCTGATGCTATGACCACCCTGAAAAAACAGAACAGATCAGAGCTACTAACGGTGAGTTCTGTGCGGACGCTGTCCAACGTATGCTGAGATGACCTCAACTCATCCTGCAGGATATCTCGTTCTTGTCGCACACTTTCCAACTCTGACACGAGTGCAGCTGAGTCACTTCCAGTCTTTCCACTGGAAGACGGATTTTCTTTGAGACTAGCAATCAGCTTCTCCTTGCTCTGTTCACAGCGATACAAATTTTTAAAAAAGTTCTAACAGGTAAATCCAAAGATTAAACACATTATCATACATACTTGTATATAAGCCGACAATGTTTGGCTGTTTTTGAGGGTCAGCTTATATGCAAGTAATGCCACACTGCCATACTTTAACAGCCAGAGTCAACAATTAGCATCTTGGTTATCACTCAGCGATGTATGGGTGCTTGGTGCACATATATGGGAGTGTGAAATTGTCTGGGAGCAGATATCTGAAGTTTGAAAGTCTAGGAGAAAATGTTCATGGATAAAGTCCAATCTGCAGTACCTGCAGAATGCGTGCAGCCTTGTCCTTGTACTCCGCCAGTTCCTGTCTAGAAGCTTCAGCCTGCTGACGTGCTGTTTTCAGTTGGGATGACAGATCAGTGTTGTATGCTGTCAAACAACAATAACACTGAATTTCATTAAACACACTGCATTTGTTGACTTGGTTAAAACTGACACACACTGTGTCCCAACAAACCTCACACTTTGTAATCGGCTCAAACTTTGTCAAACCTTAACCCATTTTAAAAATTCTTTCACTGTTGGGAAGAGTGAGAAATTTGCTAAAAAGTCCTCAAGTATTTGTCATCACACCTTAAGTATGTTGCCACATTACCTTGGAAAGTCAAAAGTTACACGACTTTTTAGCAAATTTCTAGCTCTAAGTTAATACCCTTTCCATCAGTAATAAAATTGCGAAAATCAGTTAAGGTGTGTCAAATTCAGAGCCAATTACAAAGTGGGAAGTTTCTTGGGGACAGAGTGTAGAACAATTACTTCAATACAATTAGAAAGAGACAACATTGTGTAATTGTCATCAACCTAACATGGCAAGAACAGAACACGCTTCTTCTCATGAAGGTGTCTGACAAAGATTAAAAAAACTAAATGTCTTGGCTGTGCTGAAAGCTAACGTTTTATGTCAATAAATACCAGTACATTACATGCCGGTTGGAATGCAAAATATACTTTTGTACTGCCTGTCCAAAAATGGGAGTGTTCGTGCACACATAGTTCCTATATGCTTTCTATCATCAGTCATGAAGACTGAAGAGTCAGTAACTAGAACTTTAACTCAGATTACCGAACCTTTCTCCTTCTCCAGGCTGCGCAACATTTGAGCTATTTCTCCTGTCATTTTCTGCTTCTCAGAATCAAACATATTCTGTCTTTCATTTGCTTCTTCCTGCAAACAGTCAGTTAACTACAGTAGGCTATTAGACAACTGTACCACTGTAAAAGAGTAAATATACACAATAAAGCATCAAAATTAATATAAAAATGCATGACATAATCATCAAATATCTATGAAACAAAACACATGCAGCTTTTATACTTGGATTAAAATTAGTTTCCTGCACCAATGTAGAGAAAAGAAATATGCAAGTGCAGAAAATATGCAGTAAGAAACTCCAATTTCCATGCAATTCCTTTTATTACATATGATAGCTCTTATATAATTTAGAAATTTACACACTGATTTGAAGAGCAAAATCTGAGGCAATGTAGAACCTGCAAATAAATAAATAAGAAAAATAATAATAATCAGCTTTTCAGTTTCTACCTCAACCAATGGCTATCGTCTCTCATGCAATGATTAAGTAGCCATTCCAGCTTTTTTATGGTCTCAACGGAGTGGTCCATAAATACACACCCCTCTGCATATGTCTATACCTTTGGCTGATCTAAACTGATTTTTATAATTTTTGTATCGTTTCAGTCGTGATGAAATTCTGCATGCAACTGTCACCATATCACCTTAACTGTGTGCGTATCCTGCCTGATAAAATACAAAACCACTTTTGCTGTTCTTCACAAAACACTGCAGTGTACATTTGACCGCAACTCTATCAAATCTTTACCAAGTGAGAAACAATTTTTACACGGCTAAAACTAAAAATAAATTTTACACATTACACAAGCACTTAATTACTTATATTAACAGCATCTCGCTAATGACGTCATAAAAGTGTCATCATTTGCCGACGACATTTGCTGCAAACCACGCCATCAATGAGTAGAAGATTCGTCTGTCAGACTGTGTCGATGTTGAAGGCAGACATCCTGGACACTGCTTATGACTGCTACTCTTGAAATGACAATGCTATAATAGCAGCAATGTTAGTAATATTTGTGTTTCTTTTGCTTTGAACATAAATGTAAAAAATTGATAGCAGTTTTAACTTTAAAAGTGTTGTTATTTCATTTTACAAAGTAAGGTGCGCACACAATTAAGGCACTGCAGTAACTTTTACTACAGTTGCATGCAAAATGTCTTCAAGATTAAAAGCATAAAAAAATTACAGAAACCTGTTAAGATTAGCAAAAGTTATAGTCAAATGTAGAAGGCATGCTTTTTATGGACCATTGTGTAATATTGTCTTCAACCCTCAGGAGATAAACAACTGAAAGTAAAAAAACAAAGAAATAATTTTAAAAAATGCAAATATGTTGTGCTGCACTATGGCTGCAATATCAAACCTTTGTTTTGCGATGCTGTTCTGTCTCCAGACGTAATGTAGCCTCGACATCTGTAAGTTTCTCCTGCACCGTATCAAGAGCTTGTGAGTGGAGACCCGCCACTGACGAGTGATCATGTAGAATTCTAGCACACACACAAACATTCAGTCTGTTCACTCACATCTATATCAATTTGTCACACTAATTACATGATGCTGACACATGTAACATGCTACACTCAAGACACAAAATCTTTCGCATATCTTTAGGGTATGAGTGCGAGTCCCACTCAACACATAACGTAACAGAGATGAGCCTTTTCAGGCAATTGGCTGCACTGCTACCAAAAACCAAAAAAAAGACATCAAATATCAGTAAGCAGGAAAAACAAAAAACTAACGTCACTAACGTCATGGAACCTACCATAGTCAAGAAAGACACCAAATTACAAAACCATGGTTTAGTCGCCTTTAATGACATCAGGCCAGGAAACAAAGCCGGCCTTCTTACACCATGAAACTACACACCAGCAAACTGTAGATGTTACCAACCGGTCTCGTTCTGCCTGCAGGTCGACAATCCTCTGTTTCTCAAGCTCCAGGAGTCTATCAGCTTCGTCAAGCCTCATTCTCAGTACATCGAACTGCGTCTCTTTGGCCGTCAACATTTCCTGTAAGTCAGACTCACGAGATCGCAAATCACGACAGATCTGTTCGCTAGCCACCAACTGACGTCCCTGCACTTCCAGGTTCCGCTGTAGGCTGTTCACTTCTGCAAAGATACAAATGCAAAGAAATGATTAATTGTAAAAATCACATATCAACGATACTAATACATCATAATTTTGTGCCAAAAAACTGTACAACTGAGTAACTGCAGTCGAACATAAAAACAGAGCAAAGCTAAAACTTGGACTCAATAATAAATATAAGGTCATCCTGAAAATGCTTAACCACCACAGTAGAGACGACACATACAGACTGACACAAGCTATCAAGTCAATACTCAGTCAATGTCAAAACCTTCATTCGATGACTGTATACGCTGTATCACAGACTGCATCTCTTGATTCAGTGATGCCACCTCATTCCTTAGTAGCTGATTCTCAACCTCCACGGCCGACAGCTGCTGCTGCAGGGTACTGCCATCCTCTGCACTACTGTGATAACCACTTGACTGACCATTACTGCCATCCACTGCATCATGGTTACCTACAAAACACATACACCCATTAGGTTATTTCAGACACAATGATCCATAGTTAACAGTATACAACTCCAAAAAAGAGTAAAAACATGATACTTAGCAGAGATGCCAAGATAGCACGACATAAATGATTAGCTATTCTGCCCATCCAGCTGTGCAATATCCCTGCTCAATATCTTTCCCAACCCATGCTATCCTGCAGCCCAGTCAAGAATACATGCTAACTGCCCACACTGCAGTGTATCATGCTTCCAGCGGCGAGGCCAACCTGTAGCTAATGCTGCCCAAGGCTCTGCGTTATAGCTTCCCAGTATGCCCAGTTGCCCACAACTTGCCAGCTGATGCAGTGGTTAATAAAAAGCATAATTTTCTGGCCCCTACCCACGACCTCCAATTTTTTGTGGCTAAAACCATTCCTTGGGCGTCATAGAGCTACCCTGAAAATTTGAAGACAATCACCCTACCCATTCCCGAGTTACGAGCAGACAGACATACAGACATAGCGCCTGATACATATACATACTGACCATTTGCTAGGCCAACTTCAGCTACGAACACTGGCAACTCTGGTGTCCTCTGACTTCGACCTGACGCTGAACTGGAAGGTCGACCATCTGACTTCTGCGACCCATTCGCCGATGTCGATGATTCTCCAAGAAAATCAAACAGTTCTTGGTCTGTTGCTGAGTCTTTACTGTTGCTCACTGCCATTGTAACATTCACCACTGAAGGTGATTCGGCATCAGTCGTGACCTGAAACAGTTTGCACAACAAAAAGTTATAGGCCTAATACACACATTTTTACATTCCACACTGCATGCTAATCGACAACATAAACACTTTCAAAAAATATCTATCAGCCGAACTGGAATCAGAAGTCACATAGTTTTAACATGTCTTGTGATGGTAAGCATTATATGGCCATAGCCTGTGGTAACTTACGCCAGCGGAGTCCTTCATGACCATGCTGGCATCCGTGAATTTGGTAAAAATAACCTTTTTTGCCACTAACAAACGATAGTAAATATCATTAAATACATAAATATGGCAAACTTACATACCGGATAGCAGAAATATTGACTCTACACTATTTTACTTGTACTAGAGTCTAGCTACTACTACTACTACTACTACTACTAATAATAATAATAATAATAATAATAAGCGGACGACTTATATCGCGCCGTAACATGCCGGGAGATATTACAAGGGCGCGTTACGCAAATTAATACAAGGAAGAGATATAACATGCTGTAACTGAAAATGAAAGGCCAGGGTATGAGACTAAAAATAAAAAGGATTTAAGTAGTCTTTTGAAAGTCTTAACGGATTCAGCGCTTCGTATAATGTCAGGTAGACTGTTCCAAGCTGCTGGACGGGCGAATGCAAAGGCGCGCTTGCCAAACTCGAGCCGAGTGCGTAGAACAATGAGGTGGCCCCTTGATGCTGAGCGCAGCGATGATCTTGCCGCGGACGACGAGACTGGTACACGCATCGACTTTATGTAACTGGAGCCAGGCCGTGCAGTGCCTTGTAGACGAGCAGACAGAGTTTGAACGTGATGCGCTCGGGAACATGCAGCCAATGCAGGTCGTCGCGAATCAATGGCGTCACGTGGTCATACTTGCTGCCACCAAGGATGACACGGCAAATGTAAATAAACTGTGACATCAGGTGTGCCACTGCCCAGCTGGTACTCAACATGGTCATTGTGTGTCGAGGTCATCATGTGTCGAGTGTCAACTGACAAAACTGTGCCACAAAAACATGCACTTTTCCGAATTCTATTTGCTGTTTACTCAGTTTAGGGAAAAATTTCTGTGAGTTTTCCCTAAATTTTTCGTCCGTCTTCAACATTATCTCTATCAAGATTTTATCGCTGAAAATAGTTTAGATAAATTCACCAGGCGGTGCCACTGTTCCATATGCTGATTATACAGTTTTTTAAATGATTTTTGGTGCGTTATAAATCACTTTTTCGTCATGTTTTAAATCATCCCACTCCCCCAAAAAACGTTTTATACAATGTCCCACTAGAGTGCAGAATGCATTTCTACTAGAAAATTAAGTCTTTTCTGTGCTGTCTTTCTAACATCATTTGCTATCTTTTGTAAGTCGCAAAGATGGTGGTTTACTCCAACGGACCTATCGCGCACCATTGCCGTTACATTTTGACATAAACACATTTACACAACAGTGTATATCATGAACATGATAAAAACAGTGATAAACGTAAATAAACCTACCACTCTTTCGTCCAATTTACTTGGGATGCTAGAAGATCGAGCAGGAACACCACTTTGTAGGATACTGTCAGACTTGTCTGGGCCGGGCGGTCCGTTTTTGGTACTCAAGAATGGAGAATATGTTGTGCTGGAAACGGTCAAAACTGCCGGCGGTGGCTGCCACTGTGATAAGGTACGGGAAGGTCCCTTTCCCTGTGTGTTCTCCTCAGCTGACTCCTTGTTATGAAGGGCCTGGCCTGCTGCCTGGTCGACTTTGTCCAACAGGCTTTCGACGTTGCCTGCTAGAGCACCGATCCACTTCGACATACCCTAGTAGTAATAAATGTCAACAGTCTACATTTTATGAATGCACTAACATAATGTCAGCTTCAGTAATTACAAAGTATGACTACAAAAATCTTCACATCATTTCTCGCAATCCACACCACTGTCACTGACGTGTGAGCGTGGCTGTGCGCATGCGCAGCCGTGGCGATTTGTTTACATTTCAGATGTAAACAAAGCAATGTGTTATGATGTTTGATTTTCGTTGGTCTTAAAAGGCAATAAAATGCGTGTTGTGGGCTTAATCAGGTTCGACGTTGATCGTTGATAATCTGTTGCTGTAAGGGTGTGACAGTAAATACCACAACGCCCCTAACGGCGCTAGCGTCCCTAACAACAAGGGAAGCGCCACGATTCAGCCCCGCACGTTTCAGCCCCGCACGTTACAGCCCCGTCTTTTGAAGGTGATAAGGCGCAAAGGCGATAGTCGATAAAAGTCAAAAGTGTAACATGACGTTTGGTGGACGAACAACCACTGCGAGGGTTGGCACAACCGATTCAGTCGTGCCATCAGCAAGCATCATCCGAACATTTGGCTGTTCCTCAGGTCGATTCAACAAGAACAGGCAGCAACAGAACTGTTACATCAGCAGCTGACTGCAGGAAGACCAGGACGTCGCAGGGAGAAGGCGTATCGCAGCCTTGAAAAACGCCTGGCAACACTGAAAGGACGATATGACTGGACAAATGTTTGCCATTGAGTACATTACCGGCGTCAGTCATAACCGAGCAGAACGTAAAAACAACTGACACTTTGCTAATGACAACTGTTTTCTTATAACGGTTCGTTCTATAAGTACAGTTTCTTTACTTGCAATTACTAGTTATTCATTAATCATTATGTCGTAAAATAATGTTAAGCAGTGGCTGAATCGTGCGGGGCTGGATAGTGCGGGGCTCGATCATTCGGGGCTGAATAATGCTGGGCTGAATCGTGGCAGAACTACAACAAGTCGCTAGTACTTTGAAAGCAGCAGTTCACCAACTTTAAGCTTGTGCAGCCTAGCCCTAATCCTAGCAGCAATAACACTGCTATTGCGAATTGGTTAAATTCGAAGTGCATTTATCAAGTTACTATGCTTCTGTGCACCTATAAGCGGAAAACGCAATATGCATGCTGGTTGTGCTGTGCATACAACGTACGTCCCTCCATCGGTAACTGGCTGACAAACCAACACTTGACAACTCTCTTGACAACCAGTTCTCTAATAAGTCCACTCCCAGATCACTAGCATTCACTGGTTAGTATTAGGGTCGGGTTTAAGGTTGGGGTCAGGCTTAGTACGTTTGCGATGGTTAGGTTGCTGAATTTTGGACCAGTGCTGAATTTGCTAGAGTGCTGTGAAATGTCGTGAGCAAGTTGACTGGTCAAAAATTGGCTGTCAGCAAAAGGTCCAGGAAGCCGTCCATCCATGCATGATTAACTGCCCGGCAGACGCATAATGGACTTGCTATAGATTTTCTAGTTGGAACATATTTTAGTGGTTATTGGCACACCTTGTAGTGACATTAGGTAAAAAATGCACCATTTTTGAAGGAAATGTGCACTTGGGTGTTCTTTCCTGTCATGCTTTGCTTTCATGCTGTTGAAAAGCGAAATGATTGTTACTGAGTTTGGCAGTTTTATGCTGCTTTACTATGCACAAGTTGTGCCTTTTTGGTGATGCATCTGATTTCTAGTTGAGTGTTGGCATAGAAAGTATAATGAGAGTAACTCAGTGAGAATACTGCTGTGTGTGGTGTGTTGCAGTGGTGGGAAAGACAGCTGCTTCAACCTGATGCATTGTGTAGCTGAGGGACATGAGTTGGTGGCCCTTGCAAACCTCAAACCTGCTGATAAAGGTTGATCTACTTTGAATGTTCTTATCCACACATTTCTCTCACTACTTTGGCTGATTTATTACCACCTGCATTGCAGCGTGGCAATATTTCTAGTTGCGTCATTTATCTGTGAGTCTGTGTTTACAGTTTATGCTTGAGCCTTACCTAGAAACTTTTTTATTGTGCCAGTATATCTTTTAATTATCTATATGTCATGTTCTAGTATCAAGGTTACAAGATCAACATCTCAGCAGCAAAAAAGTGTGTTCTGCTTTTGATTGACAGACAGTCTTGTTTCAAATACAGGCATCATGAGAACTTCACATTGTGATTATCGTGTTTTTGTGCTGTGTTTATGTGCAGATGAAATAGACAGCTATATGTACCAGTCAGTTGGACATCATGCTATTGACCTGTATGCTGAAGCAATGGGTTTACCACTGTATCGCAGAACTATTACTGGGTCGGCTCTCGTGACTGACAAGGACTACACTAAACATCCCGATGATGAAGTTGAAGATCTGTTTCTACTGTTACAAGACATTCAGGTGGGTGCTTAGCCTTCCTGTCTGCCTGTTGCTAATTGTGTACTGTTCCTTCAACTCGTGTAAGGTATAACAGAATGACCAAGATGACAGCAAAGTGTCAAGTTATGTCCTACAGGAGTGTCAGCATCAGCAGTCAAGTGACTGCATCTGCTAATGTTCATTGATCTCCAGTCATATTCTGACACAGTATTATGTTAGAAATAAGTTAACAAATTAGTACTTGTATGGCAATATACAGGCAATTATGCCACAAGCTATTGTATTACAGTTTGTTGCTAGTTACATGCTGGCGGAGTCAATCAAAGGTCAGTTAATTAATCAAAGCTCATTTCAATTTCTATTTTAGTTCATGTTTGCTGAACAATTATTATTTGTATGCATTGAATGCATGAAATGCGGACTGGTGTAATCAATGATGCTGTAGCATGGGCATCTGTCAGTGAGTCAGTCTGTCTGTCTGTCTGTCTGTCTGTCTGTCACACGGGTGACTTTTCTTGCTCATTTGCCAGATGGCACGACTTCAGTGTTGCCATTACTACAATACTGTGGCCACTCGTATAAATGCATTGGGGTGTCAAATTTGCATATGTTGTTGGCTTTGAGAAATTTTGCAACACATAATGTAGTTATTGTCGTTAGTACTGTTTGCATTGACACAGAATGCCGGCATTGAATTTGATGCAGTAGCAGTCGGTGCTATCTTGTCTGACTACCAAAGGGTCCGCGTTGAAAATGTGTGAGTGTCAGTTGATGTTAATGTGTACCATTTGTTGAGTTTTTGATACACAAAATGTACAGTAAAATATAGCAGATAGACAGACAACAAAATATTGACATGCATAGTTGTCTACTTGTTGAGTAATTATAGTATATTGCAGTATAGCATATTATATTATGCTATATGCTTCTGTTTTGTATATTATGGTATAGCAGTTTGTGAATGCACCTCACTGCTATGGGAAATCACATACCATATGGTATCACACAGTGTTACCTGCCACCCAGCAGAGGTGACTTTCCCGCGATTACCGCAGCCGAAACCATTACTCGATTTAGCGACCCTGAAGGGATGCAAGGCTGAGTTGACCCGGGTGGTGGTTACATCCCAAGATAGTTACCAGCTAGAGATGGTTACCTACCTCGGAAAATAACCAACAGTGTCATGATCGAGATTTGAACCCACGACTGGCGACCGTGAGTTGCAAGTTTGATGCCCTAACCACCACACCACCGAGCCACCATAAAGTAAGTGATAAGCTGCTTCTTCCATCCAATAACAGTCGGAACTGTGGTGATTGTCTGGAGAGAAGATTGTCTACAATCATCAGCACAATCATATGAGCAGTTCTTACAGTTGACTGGAATATGTTGGTTCTTATTTGGTTTGGTTATTTTTTCTGGGATTTTCTGTGTGTGCATTCTCTTCTGGTTAGTGTGAGTTTGTCAATAACACCATTGCAGTCGGTTGTCTGGAGACTTAGACATTATACAGCATTCCTCCATTGTGATGTTTTATCTCTGTTTGCATCTTGCTTAGATAGACGAGAGTGCAGTTGCTAACCAAGTTATCTTTGCACCTCACCTCTTGGAGATGACCACTTGGGTGGCCTTGTACTACCTAGATTAAGAATGTCCAAGATGATCTAAGTTGGATGTGCTTAGGGAGGTTGGAGATGCAGCTCAAAATCACTTTCTCTGGGGACTGTTGGCTTCTTACAGCACTGCACATTCGTACTTTGTAGTGATGTATGCTACTGTTATAATTTGTCAAGTGGGACATTATGCATTTACTCGGACTAGATTGTATGAGGAATGGGATGCTTTACTCTACATACTTATGCAGTAGACAAGTTGTGCATCTTGTTACGTTAACGTAAATGTGATGTGCTGGTTCTGTGCTGTATGTTAGCTGCAGCAGGTTGAAGTTGACTGCACTTGCGTACCTGTGGAGACGCAACCAGCGGGAACTGCTTGCAGAAATGATTGAGTGCAGGTTGAAGGCAGTTATCATCAAAGTTGCTTCTCTAGGTACTATGCTTGTTACCACACACAAACGTGGGATATTAGTGTTTTCAGTCTCATCTGTCTCTGTGTAAGTGTCTGTCTGTCTCTCTTGTGCTGTAGTTTTTGAATGTCATTTCTGATGTGCAGAACCCTTTTTATCATCAGACTTGATATTTGTTATGCATATTTTTGTCATAGCTAAATTTCCTGCATCATTGTAAGGCACTGAATAGACTAATATATGCTGATATGATGTTAAGAAATTACTCGCTCACCCCTTTGGTGTGCAGATATATCGTCAGAATATCTAGGCCACAGTTGAGGATCAAGATTGTGAGATTGTGGTCAGAGTTGCGGGAGCAACAAAAGGTTTAAATCTTGAATACAGTGACCTAAAACTGTATTAGGGTGAAATGGTGCAAAATTCTCACTCACACATGGGAAAGGCAGTTCTTATGTCAGAATATTTTTTGAGGTCTTCTGTATTGCAGTTATGTGAAGAAGTCACAAGTGAACATACTCTTGTGTTTGCAGTTCAGTGGTGATAAAACATCAGTTTGATTGTTTATGTTTCAGGGTTGAATCCAGATGCTCATTTAGGCAAATCCTTAGATGAAATATATGATCATATGATAGAAATGGTAAGATATTGCTGCACGTTTGTCTGATTTGTCGTTTTCATAGTTTTTGCTCATCATTTAGCCATTTCAGTATTCAATCTGCTAATTATTGCACTTTTTCTCGATTTTTGTGTCCACGCCTATAAAGGTAAAAGACGCAATATGTAATCAAGTTGTGATGTCTGTTCTTCTGTCCTTCTTTCTGTCTGTCTGTCCTTCTGTCTGTCTGTAATAAGCCACGCCCCCTGACGTCACAAGCTATTATTAGCTCAGGCCACATCTCGCCATGCCTCCTATCGTCATAAGCTATTATTAGCTTGGGCCAAGTGGACACAGCTTCCCGGTGACCAGCATCTAGTTTGTTAATAGCAACAGTAATTATTATATTAATCTGGCAGAAAATTAACTCCAGTGTGTGGTGTTTGTGAGAAGAGTAAGCAGTTTGGTCTGAATGTCTGCGGAGAAGGTGGTGAATATGAGACATTCACTCTCGACTCTCCGCTGTTTAAGAAGAGAATTGTCATGTATGCGAGCGTTTGTTAACGTTGACTTCTTAATTGTTTTTTGTTATATCACGATCTGAAATGTGCAATTGCAATTGATCAAATGTGCATCACGTGCCGTGGGTAAAGAACTAATATGCCCTGCTAACCAGGCATAGAGGGCTGGGCCAATTTGCCCGGTATTGGTGATAGTCACTCGCGATAGTTTTTTTAATAAAATAACGCCAATTTTTCTGATAGATATACGCCAAACATAATATTGATGTTTTTGCTTCATTTATTTTCATAAATTGTGCCTTAAATATAAAAAATCGCAAAAAGAAAAAGTGCAAAATTGTTACTTCTTTTAGGTATTTCTGTAATTTGACATACATATTCTTTGGTTGTTGATTTGCCGTTTTGCGATGTGTCATTTCAGAAATGATATTAATCTCATTTTTGTGCATTTATGGACTTTTTAAGCAATTTTAAGCAGTGAGAATTCTATACACATTAACTGAAGACGAATTTGTGTCTTTCATTTGCTGTAAGTACGATGTATGTTTCGTTTCAACTTTCCATGCACTGTTGGTCAATGTAAAATGCGGATACAGATGTACAGCTGTTCCAAACTAAATTTTTGACAGTGAAAGTATAGTACTCGTTCAGTAGAATTGCATTTTAATACGTTGCTGCGCGAGATATATGACTGGTTTGTTGATAAAATTGATTCGGTGCATAGAATGCCTTTCACAGGCTCACAGCTAATTTATTGCATTTCAGATTGTGATATAACAAAACAAATTAAGCCTGATACCTTGAGCATTATGCAAATTTGTTGACCCTCAGTTGTCAAATATTGCCCTTGGGCCTTCAGCCCTTGTGCAGTATTTAACAATTTCGGGTCAACAAATTCTCATAATGCCCGTGGCATCAGGCATAATTTGTATAGTGTTATTGATATGAAAATAAATTTTATAGCTTTTGCTTTTTGGTACAGAATTGCTAAAGGATAGTTTTTGGGATAGCTATGCCAAATTACAATAAAAATTTCAACATAATTAGTAATGTGAACTGTGTTTGTGAGAAACTGAGCTGTTATTAAGAAACTACATGTTACACAGTAGCGTACAATCAGCTTCTTTTTAGGCTTCTTAATGCTTATTAGCATCTTGGTGTGCTTTTGTTGCAGATATGTTACAGTTTTGAACCATAATAAAAGACAATTAAACCAGGTTTTATCTGTGTTAGATTTAGTTTGTTAGTAGTTTTTTTAGACTGTTCGTATAATTTTTTTGCATTTAAGACTAATTTGCAATACTACAACTGCTACTACCACTACTGCTACTGTTTCTCGGCCGCCGGTCCCCGACTATGGAACGAACTTCCACCTGGATTACGGCGGCCAGGACTTACCTTTGACTCTTTTAAAAAGTCTTTAAAAACACATCTGTTAGGCGACCGAAGCGCGTAGTGACTCATTTGAGTATATAGGCACTTTATAAATATGTTTATCTATCTACTGCTACTGCTACTACTACATGTGTGCTGTATGTACTGTGCCAACAGAGACGAGATGAGACAAGTTGTACATTCCAACGATGCATTTGCTCCAGTTGCGTATCTCAATCTCTGCAAGCTGCATCTTGAACACAAAGCGGAAGAACAGCAGGTTTATGTCAGAAAGATACAGTCCGCACATACTGCATATATTTGTAACTACTAAGGCTGTATGAGCACTGTGTTAGAAATTTTCTCATACATATCAGGCCCTATGTGAGGCTTCCAGTTGTAAGAATAGACCTCCATTTTCTTGCTGGATGTCGCATTCTATTTGTTGTTTGTGAGTTTGTCTCTGGCAGTTTCTTGTGTCATATCATATTCAGTGCACATTTGTAAATGTTTTTCTAACAAAAAGTTTTAATAGCATGTTCTGTACTTTCTTCTTATTGGATGACTTAGTAACTGGGCTGTAAATTGAGAATATGTATTGATATCGTTAGTCTGTCATCTGTTTGTCGTTTACAGTAATTCATTCAGTACATCTCTGTTTTGTGTGATGTTGCTGTTGCTCTTACTGTTAAAGTTTCATTTCTGGCTGAGTCCGATATTTATGCTGTTCAGCACTCTTGAAAATCTTTCAGTTTATGGCTTTGACTGCACTTTGAACCCTGAAAAGCATGTGAATGGTTTGGCTTTGATTGAAAGACATTTTTGTTTTATTTGTGGTTTAGTTTTATCATCTGAAATATGCGTGTTCAGATCTCAGTCAGTGATCTACCTCTAAGATGCAGTGGTGACATAATGAATGAACTGCAGCTGCCGGACCAGACTGTCTGTACACATCATACATCAACGGAACTGCCATTGCCATGTCAGACTGTGGACACAGCATCAGGTTTTCATCTTTGTTGTTTGCCAGTTTGTGACATGACACAGTGTAGTCATGCACACAGACCAGCTAGTGTTTATACAACTGCAGTATCTGAAAATTTCTAATAGAGCAATGTAACAGTCTGCCAGAATAGGCAGATGTCCGTCAGTTTCTGCAGTCTTCTAGCAGTTTGGAACAAAAACCTACATAAACAAAGATGGGTGTGGCAGTTACCAATTCAAGCCAACTGCTGGCTGCAAATTTTGTAAAGCTCTGTCAGTCAGATATGTGCATTTAAACCCATGGTTGTATGAGCAGAACTGCTTTGTTTTGTGGCCAGGTGTTGTAAAAGGCGATAAAACCAGAGTATTGCATTGTTATTTTTGTTGTTTTATGTATTTGTGTAGGGATCTTTTATTGTAGTAACCATCGGCACTGTGCCAGCAAGGAATTGCACAGTACCATGCACTTTGTAATTCAGTGTCAGCAAGAGTTGGACCGATAGAGATTTTCAGTTAGCTGTTGGATTTCTTCTAACAATTGTTTGTTGTGACTGGTTGAATTGTCAGATGACTTGACCCTAGTGCCAAGTGAGATGTCACATCTTGTGTGGATTTCTGGGATCGAGGCAAGACTTGAGGACGGCCGATCACTGACTGAATGTGTTACAGAAGCACTTGACACTTTGAAAGGTGTGTAGTTTTTATTTAATTTGTTTATAATAAGAAACTTTATTCACCAGCAAACCGGTAGCAGAATAGAAGAAAACGATTAAGAAACACAGCAAAATATATAGGCCTACTACAGAAAAAGAGTCACGTAAAGCCTAGAAGCTTAACTAAATATGCTATGTACAAACCTATCTAATACCACATTTCTGGTGGTTCTAGAAGACATGCTGCACACATTCAAGTCATCTATACCCAGATTCAACAGGCAATCATATAAATCTCTACGTCCAAAGCATTCATATATAAATTGTAAAGCACAGTTATTTATTTTACAACAGTTTCTCAGAAATGTACACTGTCTCAGTAACAGTTCACTCTTCAAAGGAATACAATTGGTGTATGCATAGATCAGATGCAGCATGTCACCAGAAACACCATAGAT
>Ga0126335_1000682_pt1 | contig 17040 bp, 9 predicted proteins | sample OlaspJWI45metaG_FD_108409 | JGI IMG/M metagenome (GOLD analysis project Ga0126335, IMG submission 108409) | Marine gutless worms symbiont microbial communities from Oahu, Hawaii - Olavius sp. 1 OAHU.JWI-45 metaG | ecosystem: Host-associated > Annelida > Digestive system > Unclassified | place... | reverse complement strand
TTAACGTTGCCCAATAGGCTTAAATTGGTTTGGATTCGCTACTCGGCGACTATTGTCACTCAGCAGATGTACAGCACTAGTTTTGCAGTGTAGTTAATGGGCAGTTAATTGTTTGTGTAACACTGATGTCTTCTGACTGCTGGAAAAAGGTACGACGGAGCTGCAAGCAGCGTACGGCGAAATCTGTTTCAGAACATTATCGAACTTAATCTCTTCAGACGGATTACGGACTTGCATTAGACATAGTAAGTAAGTAAGCAAGTAAGAGCTTTTCTTTGGTGCTGCATATAAGAAAAAATCACAGAGTGCGGGAGCACCCGATGAGCAGAAATGCAGCAAACAAGCTCTGCAATAGGAATTAAAGGTACTGACGCTGCGAAATCACTCTCCTGTACTGTAGTTGTGACATAAATAAGACGTTAAACAGTGCTAAACGGATGTTCGGTTTTCTCTGAAAACATATATAGGCTCGTCTACCATACGCAGTTAATAGCAGTGCTTGCGTGGATTTAAGCAGTCATCTGGTAGTGACATAAATGTTGTTTGTACTCGCATTGCATTGCTTAAAGCGCCAGCGTCGATCTTTTTATGTTCAGTGGTGAAGAAAGACTTGGGCGAGCATTCATCAAACGCACATTTTATTCCTGTCGCGAAGCGTAGATCTTAGAGGACGGGCAAGGGGGGGGCGGACAGACAGTCTCGTGCCTGCGGCAGAGCGGTGACGATTGTCTCTCCGTGAGTGCGACGACCGGCCAGCACCGGCACCGGCGGGCAGCCTTTTCTCTCGTCTTATGCCATCCAATCTCATCCACGTGACTCGAGCAACCGCTTGTCGGTCGGCCGACCACACACAGTCGAGAATTCAATCTAAACATGTCGTTTTACATCCCGGAAGCTGTCGCGAAGCTTGACGAGCTGTTATTTGTGCCGTGTCGCGTACACGGTACATCAATCAATTACCGAGGTCTTAGCTGCCTGATGGGACTATATGAGTACATATAGGTCCTCATACATGAGCAATATTACTAATATTACTTTATATAGGAAATTTGATACATATGCAATTGGCCCAATCCTATCTGTTCGCAGTATCCACTTTATATGGTTTCACTAAACGAACTCAGTAAATCAACAAAATATTGAATTACACTGTGTAATAAGTTTCGAGTCTAAGACACGATACGATATGCGAGTGTGCAGCATGCGATCAGTGTATGCTGCACGACGAGTGAAACAACAACAACAACAATAATAATAATAATAATAATAATAATCCACTGGGCACAAAACATCCGAAAAACAAGTAGGCTAACAGTTTTACTGCGACATGAGGTTGCAATTTAAACGGCAATTTTATTGAAAAGACATATGCCCGTGTGTCCCCCGCCCCCAAAGTTTGAGACAATTTTTGTCCTGTGATAGTGAAATATACTTGGTTTTCATTACGGGCATCTTGGAGCTCTCGCTGCATTCATTGGAAGACGCGACATTGACGTCATGGTTATCGCGGTTACAGGCAGTAACAGTGTCGCTGCCGCAGCAACCGCCTCACGAATCACTCAAATACGTTTATCAACGGACATCGCTAGTGCTTACAGCGAGACTATAACGAACGATTTTTTGACACGAAGCCAACGTAACGCCGCCGCCACCAAGTTTGTTGAGTAAGCCCTATAGATGGCCTGCATACGGCTCAAAGTAAATAAGCTAAACGACACAGTGTCGTTACGTTGCCATGCTGTACGGAAACGCTGTTTCGTTATCTGTGTTTGGAAAATTAGGCAGAATATGCGAATAGATTAAGTCTAATGAGTTTCGCTAGTTTCGGGAACCTGCCTTTGTATCACCATACAAAATTTCGAGAAAATAGGTCAACGCACGGCTGAGTTATTGCGATTCCACTTTACATAGGCCTCCCTTTAAACCAACATCGCCAACGGCACAACTACACTGTGCCGTCATATGGATAACCTCCCGACATACCACCCAGGGTCTGAGTCACAAAATCCTGGCTACGCCTCTCTCTGCCATAGCTAGCCTACTGCTCGAAATGCATCGTTTTAGTACGAATCATAATACACGGTGGATCATAAAAACGTGCCACTGTTATTTTGGCTCTAACTCTGTCAAATGCTAAAAGATCTTCACAATTTTTTAACACTGGACAGCACATGAAATTTACAACAAAACTTATGTAACAATTATTATCTCACCCTAAATGTGTTGCTGCACTACCTTGGGAAATTAGAAGTCTTGATTTTCCGCCAATATAGACAAAACTGTAAACAAAATGCAATGATTTTCGATGCACCGAGTTTGATGCGCTTACTTTCTTATTTATTACTTGCTTACCTATTAATTTAGTTTTTGGCTCCTTTTAAATATTTTTTAAAACAGCAAACTGCCTAAAATTGATAGTGCTAGTGCATTTCGAGCACAGATTACTATACGACTTTACAAGCAGGACACACCTTTTTCTTTTAACTAAATCTGTGGCCCCCGAACAGCCCAAACCTCAATTTGGTTCTTGCGAGGTATGAGGTGTTGTCAGCAGTGAGTCTTTTCATTGAGGAACTGAAGCAGAGCTGACTGAATGTTTGACGCAGCACGGACCAGAGCGTCATTGACAATGCATCTGACGAGTGGTGTTAACGTCCTCAAGCATGTGTAAGAACAAATGGTGGACAGTTCATCAACTGTTGAGCAGTATCAATATCTGTTTAGCTGCATAACATGAAATGCTTCGTTTTGGTCATTTCTGATATGTTTTAAAGCTTTGTCGCTGGTGATGTTAAAGAAATTTGGACGTTTAATCTCCCAAGGTAGTGCGGCAAACGTTTAGGGTGAGGTGAAAATTGTTAACATGGGTTCTGTTGTAAATTTTATGCGCTTTCCAGCTGTAACAAAAATTTAAAGATCGGTTAGCATTTGACAAAGTTGGAGCCAAAGTAATTGTAGTCTGCTAGAAAGCGACAGGCATACTCAAACTGACCGTCGCTGCAGAGTGCTGAAAGATAAAGTGCAAAGAAACGTTGTCTGTACTGGCTGGCATATCAGTCGAATTTCATGAACATTTTGTAAATCGGGGGCCTAACCCTTGAATCATCAGAGAAAAATGCTGCACTTACTACGATTTCTTGAAATTTATCCAGTTCGACGTTAGAAATACAAAGCTACAACAGTAATAGGACAGTTTTATTCACAGCAGATTTCACAATAAGCAAACAATTTACTGTCATACAGAGTAGCGGTGTCACCAATAACTGGCCACAAACTGCCAAAAGCCATTCATCAATCGAGACAATCTAATACAAGCCATACATCACACTGCATCGTCGGGGACAACTTGCCAAGTTTTAATGTGAATAAGCAAGTAAGTAAGTATGGCCATTTATAGTGCGCCAAAAAGCGAGCTGCGTCAGCTATATCTGCTGCAGCTACCAATAGGCTTACTACAATCGCCGAAGACTACCAAATGCCAGACCGGTTACAAATGGAATGGAGAACGAGGTCGGATATAATGTAAGTCGGGCGTAGATCACGAACTACACGAAAACAGCCACTGCTAGACTGTCTCTGTCATCGCAGTGGGATGACACTGGGATTTGAAGCACATCACGCGAGTCTCTGAGCACGGCATCTTGCCTTGCGCAGCAGCAGCAGCAGCCGCAGCCCATAAGCATCGTCTGTGCTTTCACGACGACGACGCCAGAGCTGGGCGCGGCAGATGTCACTGATGTGAAACTAGCGACACTTCGCTCGTAACCGCATCCCACACTGCTGCTGACACTAGACTTTCGTGTGTTTCAGTCACATAAACTCTCGACTTTTACTGCCACCTTGACGAAATGGGACAATGCTGCGCGACGTGCAAACAGCGGCCACACGCAGCAAACGTACTGTCACCATCAGACTGCGGTTAGGTTTTTAGACCTACGAGTGCAATTAAGCACTACTGAATTGACTATTGTGCTATGCAATACCGCACCATTTGGTCACAATTATTGCCACTGCTATCAGCTTTATTGCCACTCGCTGGCGTCTCATCTGCCACCACACTACAGTTCTGCCTGCATGTGCCTTCCACGCTAGGGAACTGTATTAAAAGCCTACTGGTCCTCGTATATCACCTGTTTTACTCTGCAGTAGCTCCCACAAAATTGTTTCACGCCCAAAACATCATAACTGAAAACGCGACGTCGGAGGTGTTAGGCCGTATTGAATGCATGAGATGCGGACTAATTCTTGGCGACTGTTTGTTAGTCTGTCAGTCAGACAGTCAGTCGATCGGTCTGTCTGCAAGTTGACCAAAAACGGCTAAACGGATCGACGTCCAGTTTAGGTGGAGACTTCTAAAGACCAAAGAAGCATTGTCTTAGATGGCGGTCGTTCAATGTGGCTTTTGTGAAATCACTTTGGCTAGTTGTTACTACTGGAATAGTTAATAGCATATAAATTAAAGAGTTGAGCGGTATTTAACTTACTATTTACAAGTAAAGACCTGAATGTACCGACCAAAATAGCTGTCTACAACGCTGTAACTTACGTGTTTCCAGCCTCTAGACTATACGGTTGTGAAAACTTGCTTTGGCTTCCGTATGGTAGCCACATTAAGACCCTTGAAGCGCACCACACTCGCTGCCTTCAAAGTATCCAGCCTCCGTTGGTTTCACAAAGTTTCTCACGCCGAGATCCATCAGAAAGCTAACAAATGTCATTATATTGCTGAATATCTGCTTCTGCTCCGGCTCGACGGGGCATGTCATCACGCTCTCAACAAACCGGCTTTCACGGCGTTTCGTTCTTGACTGCTTGAAAAGAAAAATACTACTAAACAAGATTGCCTTTAAATCAAAGGTGTATCACCCAAGTATTGTGCTACTACCTGGCATGTCCAATCGCAATTAATATTATTGTATGGTACGCCTTTGTTGCCCCTAAATGCTCGCACGCGCTATTTTTGCTAGTATATGACCTTGCCTTGGATCAGATGACCTTGATATTAAACTTGAGGTTTCCTCTTAAACAATGTACCTGCATACAAAAATGAACTCTTTGGATAAAGAATTTCGATAGATAAACCTATCATAAAATTTTTATTACAAACAGATCTACAGTATATAAGACGCCAGCAAAATATACAGGGTGGCCCAAAATAAACTGCACATTTCCATTTGCTTGATGTTAAATTGATATAGCTTTGTGAAATCTCAACCGAATTTTATAATTGTTTAACTGAGGGGAGGACATATTGAACATTGTTTGTAAACTGATGAGTACAGTTTTGTGTGACTGACACTATTTGATTGTTTGCCAACATAATTCATGAGCAAATTTGATTTTGAGACAGCACAGAAAACGAACAATATTATCTCTACAAGGTAATGTAGGAACGCGCAATAGGTGCTGTGGACAGTACATGCATTGTTTTGTGGGGAATCTATTCAGGTGTAAGTCTGCCAAAAATTATAAAATTTGGTTGAAATTTTACAAAGCTATATCAATTTAACATACAGCAAATGGAAATGTGCAGTAGTTTTTTTGGGGCCACCCTGTATACCACGCCGCTACTCGGGTGTTAAACAATTTGACTAAGGCCTTATTATGTCCTTGTGTATCTACGTGTAAGTGTCTTTTTTGTTCAGCCTGTATTATTGACGAATAAGACTTACGTTTACGTGTCTATTTTGTTGTAGGCCTAGGCCTAATCATGACTGTGCGGCAGCATGTGGGGATTTTGGCTTGGCTTTTTGGCGATCGCACAGTGACTTCGGCTGTGTACAGGGTGGGCCAAATTAAACGGGGCCACTCATTTCAATAGCTTATAACTCTAGATATACTGATCAGATCTAAACCGCTCTTGACGTACTTCAAGGTCATTTCGTTCTTAATCAGAATCTGCCATTTTAGCTATTAATTTAAGAAAATACAGCGGCGCCATCTTGCGAATAAAAATTGCCATGAAAACATTTTCTGTCCTTATTAAACCGTAAAAAAACGAACGTTCTTACGTACTTAAATTTTTGACACCAATGATGGTAGTAATTAACTACTTCACAATGTTGTTATTTGTTAGATTAACTGTGATTGGTTTCAGTTTTTAAAGCTTTGATCAGCATGCCATTGACGATGGCCGATCGTTATTTATTACCACGTCACTTTATTTTGCACAATTAATGTATGTAGGCCTAAATTATGTTGTCATGTTAAGAATTTCTCTGCCAAAACAGTGAAGATCCGAGCAGCGCTTCTAAAGTTATTAGCTTGAATGCATGGCCCGTTTAATTTTGCCCACCCTGTATAGAGTTGAGTTGCATTCGTTAAGAGCGATTACGAACAGATTAGGACAAACGACTTGTTGCGGAAATGAGAACGAGACTCCATACATTATCATTACGCAGTATCTGCTCCACTACTGTGCACACAAATCTAGACTAGACGACGAACGCAGGACAAAATGCTATATTGTAGCGAAGTGTGTTTCGTTTCGCCAGATAGCGCCACTCTCTTGAAGACGTTTTCTTCTCAACTAGAATACGGCATTGTGTGACGGCCACAGTACATAAGGCATATTCAAAGAATCAACGGACATAGTCGTTACCATGTGCGATGCAATGCAATCACAGATAGTTCCTAATTTTTAATAAGTTGAAGAACGTTAAACTGCTAATAAAAATATCAAAGCATGCACCTGTTAAAACTGCTGGAAACTGATGAACATCAAATGATTGTTGAAGGTCGCTAACACTACAATGGGACACAAGTTGTTACATTTTAGCTGTTACAATATTGATAGTCCAAATTCTTTGACCGAAAATTTTACAACTTGAGGTTACAGCTGTTCTGTTTATCGGTTGATCTACATGTACAGAGTAGTCCAAAAGTGAGAACAGGTCTCGTTTTTCCTTTAACTTTGTCAAATTTTAAACGACTTGCAAAATTTTTCCAGTACGTGAAAGAGAAAGAAACATGCAACGAGAGTGCGTAATACATTTTGCCAAACAATAAATATGTTGCTGCACTGTTTTGTAAAATTACTGATATATTCAAATGTGATGCAAATCTGAAAGAAAATGAAAAAATGCATTAATTTTGCATGTACGGAATACAATTTATCTAGCTTGGTTCTTACTGTTGACTTACTTATTACCTCGTGTCTGGTTCCTGTGGAATATTCTTTGAAATAGCAGATATTTTATGTAAACAGGCCTAAATGTTGACAGCTGCCCCCTGCACACTGAGCAAGCGTCACTGTACACTGTACAACTTTTCGAACAGGCAACACCCATTTCACTCTACCAAATCTAACTTTTCGGAAGTCAGTCTGGTCCATTGCAATATATGTGGTGTCATCCAGCAGCAAGTTTATCATCCACTGTTGTATAACGTCGACGAACTGAAGTGCGCGTATGGAGTGGCACAGTGGCACTGACTAAAGCATTATTATTGGCAGTGCAATTGATGAGTGGCATTAACATCTTTAAGCATGTTTGCGGCATATAATGGACACTATGAGCATCTGTCATGACAGTATGAATATCTATTCATTCGTATGACATAAACATTTAATTTTTTAATACACATGATACACCATTTTAAGTAGCATCTTTTGCAATTCATGAAAATGGATTTCTAACATTTCCCAAGGTAGTGCAGCAACATATTTAAGGTGTAATGGAACATGTTACAAAATTCTTGTACATTTTATTCTCTTTAACAGTGAAATTTTTTTAATCAGTTAAGATTTGATAAAGTTAGAGGCAAAAAGTGACCGGTTCTCACTGTTTTGGACCACTCTGTATAGCAGTGTTAATTGTTGCGTTGTTGTAGTTTGTTTTTTAGCGTTTTCAGTTCCAATGTTTGACAGTGTTAACTGTCCTCTCTTGTTTGATTTTTGACTACTTTTGTTTGATAGGGCTTGTTGCCTGATGCAAATAAACGATGACAATGCTGAATATTTCTGGCAGTCATTTAGGGCCTATATAGGTATTGTATTGTAGTCATACTCGGAGTGTTGTCACTGCAACAGTCAGTCATCAACGCCGAACAGCTGCCTCAAGTCTCACTGACTGCCGGAGTGCCGGAGTTCCTGCAGTTCGCCTGACGCCTAAATTGTCGTCCCCCGGCAACTGTCGAGACGCCGCCAGCGAGAACACACACAGCCAACTAACAATTTCCATCCTATTACACGCAGCAAGCCGGCCGGCCGCAGGCGTCGGAACGTCTGCTGCCGGCGTCGTATCGTAGTCGGCGTAAATCGTCACTCAGTCGGTTGCCATCAATCCAGACGCCGCAGCAGCCGCCGTAGCACGGTCGCCTTGGACGCAATTTGACGATAAATTACTTGGACTGGGCTCGACCCCGCATCACTGACCACGCCACGGTGGCGTCGCGTGGTCACTCATACGGTCGCCACTTTGACGTCACGCGCCTATATCGCATCACGGCGACAGCAGCGTCAGAGGCGGCATGGTGAGGAATTTTCGACTTTGGAAGGCATTGATCTGTAGCTTTTCTGTCTACCAGCATAATCTCAATTATGCTCATACTCAGCTGATCTAGTTTACACAAAATACGCAGTAACGTCATGATTTGAAATGCCTACATGTATCAACAAAGACAGCTGCTGCATGGGCTGATAGTACGTTTTAACTGCATTCACCAGGTGAAGCCACTTTGCAGCGCGCCATAGCTACCAGCCTGATGACGGATAGACGGACACACGAATTAATACGCTGTATTGCTACGTCGGCAAGACTCTGGCGGAGTGCACAACGACAGCAAGAGACAGTACGAGTTTGAGAAAACCGGTGTGTTTTTCCCTATTTCTGACCTTTAGCAATGGTGATGGAATGGCGACGATGACGACGACGATATATCATTGTTGTCCTTACTGACTGTTAAAATAAACCAATCACTTGACACACACACACCGGTAGGTTTTACGCATAAGTCACTTAGATGCAAAAGATCGTGTAGTTTCCTGACAGGAGGTGCGACAGAGCTGTAGGGTCGCTTGGCTGCGGAAGTCACCGGCGACGAGACGCGTTAACCGTGTTGACAACTTGACGAGCAGCCACTCCGTACGCCGCGCGTGACCGTGAACCAACTGCTTTAATAACAGGTAATTTACGTCGCTGAAAATAGTTCGACTTACTCTGGATTCACTGCCGATTCTACCAGCAAACATGACCGATGTCACATACATCGGCGTGCCTCGCACGTATAGCCTATAATGTTTTGCAATGAATTGACTGACCTTGAAACTCGAAGGTGACCTAGATATTCTGAAAATGTACTTTCACGCCGAAAATGACATAATTTATGCCAGATTTCATAATCCGATACAAGCAGTTTACCTTAGTACTGTGTATTTTGAACTTCAGTGCTATAGGATGACTATGAAATCTCTTCATGTGATGTTATCCTGACGGAGTCTCCAATCTTGGACAGCAGCGTACGTCGTCGGCTGACTTGCAGACCACATACTGGACTGACTGCAATCGTTATCGATAGCTGAATCTGAATAGTATTAGGCTAAAACAAAGCAACGCGTGTAACGGTGTACTGTAAGTGCCATTGACGTGTACGTACACGTTCGTCTAGCAAGCTAGAAATAGACTGTATTGCGTGCAAGTATTGTAGGCTTTACGTCGAACTTCGTTAGTGAAACAAAAGCGCTTATATGCTATTGCAAAGAGCAATATTTATTCTATCCTTTTGTTCTCAATTTGTCTGTCCGTCTGTCGCACTTTCATATTGCTTCAGAATGGATAAACATAGTCGCACTTTCATCCGATTACCACTTAACTGACATTTGGTATAACACCTCAACACAGAAGAGCTTACATTTGGCCGCTAGTGTTATCAAGGGTCGCATTTTACCTGCCACCCACGTGTTTATCCACGAACGGAATGAACTGCACCTGCTTTTGCTTTCTCAGAGCCAAAGCTGGTTCTCATTTACTGACACAGAGTAATGGAAGGCTGAGTTGGCCTAGTCACTACAGCAGCGAGTAAACAGTCTGCCCAATACCGTTTCGTGGCGGATATCATAGTTGTTAGCTGTTCAAACCGTCACGCTTCACTGGGCAAGTAGATTTACACAGCTAGCTCACAGCTGCTACCCGAAAGTGCAGTGGTCAGGCGTAGAACCTCGGCTCAGAATACTGACAACTTCAAAAACGATTAAACTGTGCCGGCCGCTTTTTCGCTGTCGTGACCTTGATATTAACCCCATGACCTTGAAACTCGAAGGTGACCTAGATATTCTGAAAATGTACCTTCACACCGAAAATGAAGTTCGTAGGTTAAGGCATTCGAAACTCCTAACGATGGTTGTGATATCTATGGTAAAGGTAAATAAAAACGGAAATGGCTTTCAAGGTCAGGGTCAAATGTCACCAACTTCCAACCACGTTCACTATGGGACATATTCCTACCCAGTTACATCAATTTCTGATCAGTAGTTTATGAGATTTTGTGCTGGCAGACGCACAGACACACAGACGCCGCAAAAAACAATACCTGCTCGCAGCATAGCTGACGCGCAGGTAAAAATGATCAGTCATATACACAAAACTCACTGGTAGACACAAAACATTTGCTGTTGACTATATATGTAATATAATTATTATTTCATGTTTAATTACAACTAAACATCACCATGACATTCGAATGTAAAGTCCATGCTCGATGTAACTTGAGTGCAAGCAAATGATTAAACGGCATCGCATGTTATGAAGAAACTGTACGGTCCGGGTTAATCATGCAATCAGCGAGTGCTGCGGCACGTATGCGTGTACCGTGGCATCTGAGTCTCATCTGGCAATACAGTACACATCGGTTTGATCTCCGGCTACAGCGGCAGCAGCATAGCAGTCGCAGCTGGGCGTGCAACCAATCAGTACAGGACGACGCGTTCTCGTAGACACGCCGCGCCACAACGCGTTATACGTTCACGGTCACTGTCACACTAGACTGGGGGACATAGAAGCTTTTGTCTTGAATAGACAGAAGCACAAAGCAGCGTTAGTGTAGCCAGCAGTCGCGCTGAACCAAGTCGTCCTTCATTGGAGTCAGTTTTTGTCGCCTTTCAACTCTTCAACAATGGTAAGTGTCATTGTAATCCTCTCAGCTTAGCTGATCGAACAAATTACACGTTTTTATAGAAAATGTATACACGTATTTCTAAAGTTTTGCGCTACGCTTTGATTATCTTACCTTGCAGCTGTTTGACGCAGCCACAAATACTATATACCTGTGGGCACCGGTGTAGACATGTGTAGACGCTTGTCGTGGAATTTCATCTTACACACTTTGACTATTATTACCGCTATATCATTTTATGTTGAGCTAGTTTCTGAACGGATTGAAATAGTGTTAGAACTCAAGACTCAGTGGGGGTCCTTATCTCCCTACGGTGAGGAGAAGGGATTGGGGAAAATTTAGCTCATCGTGATTTGTATTGTATAGGAACATTGCTCGCATTCGATGCTGTTTTCGCCAAATTACTTTGGCCTCTTGTATATGCATGGTAACCTATTCGAATGTCTGAACCCAGCTCGTTATGCCGTCGGAGATTAACGCTGCACTGCGACGACGAGAAAGCCTTCGTTATTTAGTGCTGGTAGAAAGTCAGCAAATGTGTCCTCAGAGTATCGGTCCCAGGCGATTTGCTAACGGATGCGAAGAAACGAGTCTCTCTGGGACCCTGCACTGGCAGGCCGCTCACACCCCCTGCTATTGTCAAACACGTCACGTGATGAGGTGCCGAAGAAAACACGGAATGGACCGACATGACCGAGGGCCGCAGTGAGCGGAAATGTAATTACCGCATACTGCTGTTGACAGACCTCCACCTGCACAAACCATCAGTGTTCTCTGATAGCATATAATATAGACAACATAACCGCTGGTCACTTGACAGAGCTGCAATACTGAATTCTGTTTGTACATGTATACGTGTTTGTTTTTATGCCTACAGGCGTAAGCCGCATATAGCGATCAGCCTCTGCCTGAATCTGTTTGTCTGTGTGTGACGGCTTGCGCGGTAGCCTGATAATGGGTTTGCCAAGGATTTTCTAGTGTGCGTTAAATATCGAGATTTTTCGTAGCAATAATTTCAATCATCCTGTTTACACACTATGCTGCTTATTTATGGATTTCATCATGTTACTATTCAGAATCTGTACGCGACACTTGACGGAAACGAATATTGAACACGTGTTAGCCTACTTCGCCTTTAATCTAAGCGTAAAGCGGCCCCTCTCTAATAGATCACCTTAAGCACTACAGTGTTTCCATCCGTCCGTCCGTCCGTACATGTCTGTTTCACTCAGCGAGCGGCCACATAACATCAAAGTTTCATGTACTACATGTACAAATGTCTGCATCTCGCGATGCCAAATCGAAGTCAAGGTCGGGATACCGTACCAAGCTCAGGCGTGAAATGCGCCATAACTTGTGAGTTGACACCGACGTCACGTCGTTGACCGCTTCCTGAAATTGTCATCTTTGGTAAGATAAAAAAATTAATGGACTGGCCTTGTGCGCAGTAGAGCCGGAATAGTCTACACACTTCAAACCGAAAGAAGCTGTTTGTTATTGCAGACACAGTCGGCTTATCCAGTAGCGTCAGTAGCATAAACAGCAGTTGTGGCACTGCAGCTAAAGTAGACTAGCCGATAGGCGACTTGGCTGGCACCCTGTTAACTCTCATACGATAGTCAAGGATTAATAGGCTTGTAAAATCGTCCCCGAAATGACCTATAAAGTGTCGAGTTGGACGTTAAGCCTCTACACACGCACTACACTCACACTCGAGGATTAATAACTATTTTCTAGATGCCTGTGGGAAAAGATTATAGCAGGGTAGACAGGCGTGACACCCTTTTACGGCGCCAACCAAGAAGTGACGATCCACATCGTGCCATTCGGTGCGACTACTGAAATTTGTCGCTGCTTAATTACGGACAAAGGTACATACAACAGAAACTAGATTGGGACAGGAATACAGAATACAGAATAACGGCTGCTTGGCATATAGTGCGCCAGCCAGTAGCTAGTGGAGAGACGTAGGTGTGAGTGTATGGCGGTGTCGAGGGGTATGACCTGGTCAACGACGACGATGAACGGCGGCGCGTGGCTGCTGAGACCGACCGGTGTCGGCAGGTCAGCGGTGGTGGCGTGTAGGGAGGGGTAGACCGGTCGATAGGGTCAGCAGGCGGGGTGACGACGTGGATAACTGAATTACTGACGATGTCGACGGCGACCAGCGTGCAGTACAGCTGTACATTGTAGTGATTGTACGATTCGCGATACGAATGCTAACCCAGGCAGTCGACTGCATCGCGCAGAGATTGTAAGATGCCTTCAAACTTTGTTATAGGACACTGGTTGACTATATGGGCTCATGGTCCGTCACTGTCCTCAGGTGCAGAGGTCTGATTTGGCCAGACCTCCACTGGTAGGGACTGGCGAGACAAATATATTCCAGTATTCAAAAGAATTTCAGTTTCAGTTATTATTTCAGTTGTTACCAACGCAGTCATATCAAAATGCACCCTCTTTGTGGGTATGAACTTGAAAGTTTATACATCGTTTCAGCCATCCAAGCGCCACGTCGTTTGAATGCTATTGCTAAATCCACCGGTGACGCAAGTAGCACAGAAGCCATTGAACGAGACCGTATTACTAATTAAGACGTATTTTACCAGGTCGCAGTCGCGGTGCTGCACGATTCACAAATCATTGCGGATTATGCTGAGACGAACGCTTAACAGACGTATGTGGAGCTGCAAAGTTGTTGCTGCTTCTTAGAGAGCTCGACTCGCGTAATACGAAGTTCTACTGCTGCCGCTGTGGATATAACGCTAGTCATAAAAACAATCCGCACATTAGACGGTTACTTACTGTATTGTCTTTATAGACAGAGATTGCCTGTATTATATTCTGCCGACTTCGCTGTTGGCCGCATTATAGGATATACGAGAGCTTAACTCGCGGTCGAAAAAGGTCATCTTAGTCTCCCGCTCAGCAATGTCCGTCTTCAGTACTGCTTGCAGTTATATTTTTAAGGATTTTTTCATGGAGTCTGTGATGCTATTCAACCACATTATTTTGAGTCGGTCTCTTTTGTTTTCAAACTCTTGAATTACGCATTTTTTCTTGCAGCGCTGTTTTAGCCTTGGCACAAATATTTTAGCTAAAAACTATGAGCTTTATGCTTAGTAGCAGATTTCTGATACTTCAACCTTTTCGGAATCCATGATTTTTCTCGCTGTAGATGATATGTGCAGAATATGTCTTAATCTTTTTTTTACTTCATACCCTCGTGTGCGTAATTTGTCATCGTTTTTACAGTCCAGATTTTGCGTTCGTAGAGTTGGCAATAAACCTTCAGTAGTCGCACTTCAGTCTTCACCAGTGTTGTTGTCGCTGTCATCGAGTCTTAGGTTTTGGTCTTGAAACAAATTTCTTGCTTATACATAATTGGTTACTGTTGTGCGCGATAGCCTGTAATGAGTCTGAGACGATAATTACATATATAAGTGAGGTAATTATAGCGAATGCGACTAACTTGGCGGTAAATTGTCGCATGCTATTCAGTCGTCGATGTGTATTAATATGTGCCAAGCAGTCATGCTTCCGGCTGGCAACAAAACACCGATCTTCAGCAGTATTTCCGTGATGTTAGATTGTTTCACTTGATACGGCTGCTGAGCCACAGCCAGCGTTCCAGTCGCAGTGTGCTAGTAATCCGTCAGATGGATGCCAGATGATAGCGTCCATGGACAGAGTCGCATAGACGCCCAACCCGGACGGACGGGCAACCGCTGCCTGCCGCCGCCTGTAAAGTCCTTCCGTCGGGAAATACTGCCCGCCACTCCGTCGCTCGGTCGGAAAGCATAAATATTCTATGTCCGGATAAATATTCTGCTTTGTAGACGGCGCTCCGGATGGAAATGCATGTGTCTCTGTCTGCTTTTAGGATTGTGAATAAACTATGAACGAAGTTGTCGTCCTTTATGTCTCTCTGTCAGTGAATAAGACCTCACAGCCGACTGTTACCGCCTGTCACCGGGGAATGTCACCGCGCCACTCACATTGGTTTCTACATACTGAATTCACTCGAGACTAAACTGGATATATATTAAAGAAAAGAGACATTTAGACATATGATGAGGATCGTCAACTGTTCGTGTTATATTTACTCTATAGCAGAAATATGTAAGCTTTAGTACTAATGGTTGCAGTATTATACCAAATATGGACGCTAAACAGCGTAGACTTGTTAGTTCCGGTCGAATTTCTGTGCAGCGGAAATCACTGGCTTGGCGCGACAGCGTTCAGGACTCAGTCGTTGCTTTCGTCGCGTTGGAGTATAGCAGTGCGTTGCTGTAATCTATAAAGTTGGTTGCAAATGCATAGGTTACTGTAGCTGCACTTTCACAGTCGACTAAACGACACAGGCCTACCCGAAGCATTTCGTGCAACAGGAAAAAACACTTTTCACTGACTGTATAGTTGCATGCTTGTCCAATGCGAGGTCCGGTGGACACCAAGCACATGCACCGTGTCGGCAACCTTCAGAGTACGCGTTTTTATTTCACCAGATATCGCTTTCAGCGCACTGGAGACAATCTGTTTAATGGGCAATTTAATTCCACCACTAACCACATTTTTTATTTATGCATTAAATAATGTCTCTGTATAGCATGTATCAGAGTTTAAATATCTTGGTCATTTTATCAGTAATAATATGTCTGATGAAAAGGATATTATGCGTAAAATTCGTAATTCATTCTTCCGTACTAACTAGCTTGCACGGAGGTTTACTGTATCTTCATTTGGTGTCAAGATTGCTCTATTCCGGAGTTTTTGTCTGTGTTTTTATGGCATTGCATTATGGTCATTTTACAGTAAATCTATATATAATAGGATGAAGTCGTGTTATAACAAATGTATGAAGTCTTTCTTTGGGTACCGTAAATATTCCAGTGTAACTTCTATGTTGCTTGATGTACAGTTACCTAGTTTTGACACAGTGATAAGTGTAACATCGCATTAGTCTTACTACTCAGTTAAGATCCAGCTTTAACAATATTATCAAACATGTATGTTTAATTTTAAATGTATAGTAGTTGTAACTTTACTAATATTTCATTGTATGCATGTGCCATTTTGTAGCAGTGTCTGTCCGTTTATACTCTGTCTGTCTCTCTGTTTTATTGTTTATTGCTTTTTTATGTTCTATGGGCTTTTGCCTGAAATAAACCATGATAACGATGATGATGATAAGTATAGGCTTACTTTTACTTACTTTGAGTTACCTACCGTATTCCATAGACAATAATAAGGAAAGCTCCACATGCCAACACCTTCAAGCGGCAAATTAAGATTCACTATTTCAACCTGCTAATGCCTTGACGTGTGTTTTTATTTTACGTTTTATCCTCTCTTGTCAACTTGTGGTGGTTTTATTAACATTTTTATTACCTAATACCTCTAAGTTCCGGTTTAAGTACGCTAGGTACAAAGATTCACACATTATATTGTGCTGTTATCATCTTGCTGAGCTTGTGTTCTGTATACTGTTATTGGTTGGGTCATCGGGCCTGTACAACCGTCCTTGAAATGACCTATAATGTGTCCAGTGGGACGTTAAACTAACTGTAGATAGCGAAACAAAAATTCCGGCTGCGAACTGTACAACTCGGTCACACACTGCACACAGAGTCATCGTGTGTGTGTGTGTTGTGTCATTGTCACATGTTCAATATACCCGGTATCTTTCCTGATCATATTATACGGCAAAATGTTAGACGACAGGCGCCGCGCCAGCACATTCATCACTGTAAATTCAGTGTCGTGCGGCGGCGTCGGCCTAGGCTATATCGGTACAGGGAGTCTGCGACTGGGCGACTGGCTACAATGCACAGCGAGCACTGTCTTCTGGGACATCTCTCTTGGGTGGTCGCCACGCCATCACGACATGCAATATAGCACAGTTATACCGCTGCGCCCTAAACGACATAT
>Ga0126335_1000681_pt1 | contig 17050 bp, 14 predicted proteins | sample OlaspJWI45metaG_FD_108409 | JGI IMG/M metagenome (GOLD analysis project Ga0126335, IMG submission 108409) | Marine gutless worms symbiont microbial communities from Oahu, Hawaii - Olavius sp. 1 OAHU.JWI-45 metaG | ecosystem: Host-associated > Annelida > Digestive system > Unclassified | place... | reverse complement strand
TGTCACACTGGGACCCTTACACTGTGATTAGCCTAGAGGCGGTTGCCTACAGTTAGCCTAGTTCATATTGTAACACAGTGGAGTGGTTCTGATGGGACTGAAGCCTATCTCAGTGGCCAACTGACTTCCTTCAGTGCTTTGACGCTGTTGGTTGGGTCATCTGGCCTGTAAAAATCGTCCCCTAAATGACCTATAAAGTGTCGAGTGGGACGTTATACCTCTGCTCACTCACTTTTTAAACATTAGCTTGAAAACGTTGGTAAACACAAACAGGTTTGCAAGTGTCTGCAGAATTCTTTATGCGAGCGGCGTGAAACTACGCAGACCTAGAGAGATCTTGTATTCTGACTTAGCGCTGGAATTTTGGTGTTTAAGCTGTTCAACTTATATTATTGTGAAATGGGAGTGTCTGTGTTGTTTAATAGTCACTGTACTGTAGATAATTTTATGTTGAAGTTTTCTTCAAATGTGGAGCTGGATGCTGCGCTGAACTACTTATGCATCAGACCTAAACTGCGAGTTTGACTCTTGACTGCATTGCTGTTATTTTTGGCAGGTTGTTGAGACATATGCCCCTGTCATCTTGCAATATAATATGCTCTATGTCTGCAGAGGTATCTGTGGGCCCGACAGAAAATAATGACAGCCTCCTACCTGGTTTTAGTCAGAGGGATTAACTGCTTAGGAAAGACTGAGATAGCTCTGGCTTGTGACACTCATATTTAGTGCAGACTAATATATCTGGCCGTTTGGTATGTATTTAGGCTGCATCAAATGCACGAGATGCAGTCTGCTGCGATGGATGATCCCATAGCATCGGTGTCTGGCTGCCGGTCTGTCTTTCTGTCTGTCACATGAGCGAGTGTTCGCAAGGTAGCTCCACGATGCGGCTGTTGCTACATAGCTACGTGTTCTGTGTCAGGACGGAGGTGATAATCTATGTGCAGCAGAGAGCTAATACTGGGATAATGAGTCGGGTCACAACGACCGACCTGCTGAGCCACATTAACTCTATAACAGTGAAACAGTCATTAAGTACGCAGCTGGCAGTGAGTGCAGCGATACCAAAGTGTGGAATGACACCTGAACAGCTCAAACTTTACCTTGACAACCCACCTGCAGGTTAGTGACACTCGTGTTTTAGTATAATGTTTAGATTAGATGCTTTGTGCCTCAGTGGTCAAAATGTGTTGGTATTTGTTTATTGACGGTCAGATCTAGCTGTATTATTATACATCTCAGCCAAATCACTTTGAGGTTTTCGGTAGCAAATCAAACTTTGCTGTTATGGCAATACTTTCTCTGATGTTCTTCTGTGACCCTTGTTTACATAACTGACATTTCTAGTAGTGCTGTTGGCAGCGGAAGCTACTTAGACCGCTGAACCGTCTCAGTATGCAGTCAGCCAACCAAGTCAGCTCTGTCTGTCCACCCCTTCCTAAGTAGATGCAGTGAGTACGAGCAAAAGTTATGGAGTAAACAGACATACCACATGATACGTTAGTGATCAGCGATCTTGCAGTGAGAGCTGATGGCATTAGAATGCAGGTCAGCACTGCCATGTTGGCTTGACAGCTGATGGCATTAGAATGCAGGTCAGCAGTGCCATGTTGGCTTGACAGCTGATGGCATTAGAATGCAGGTCAGCACTGCCATGTTGGCTTGACAGCTGATGGCATTAGAATGCAGGTCAGCAGTGCCATGTTGGCTTGACAGTTGATGGCATTAGAATGCAGGTCAGCACTGCCATGTTGGCTTGTATGGCTCGAGTTTTAGTACGTTTACTTCAAATGTCATCAGTTGTAATGATCACGGTTGAGTGAAAAGTTCAAAGTGTGCTTCATGTTTGAGATACACTTTATTTCACTTGAAACAAATTTGTTGTCTTTGGGGCATTTGTTATTTTGTCTAGTTTAGAAAAGTTTAAGGGGCAAATGCAGTACAGGTATGTATTTATTTTTTATTTATATATTCATTTAATATCTTTTATCTCTTGCCCTGTATTCTTGACCAAGCATGCCATTCCTCACTTGAGACCAACTCCACACTTGCGATTCTTCACTTTGTGACTGTCTCTGTGTGCATCACCAACTGCTAAATAATAATAATAATAATAAATGAGTCGTGACAGTGGTTCACACTCTGGCAGACTCGTATGTGTGCCAGACTTCACGTTCCGCAGACTCAGCAGCTGAACTTGCAGCTTCCAGGAAGTCAGCTAAGTATGCAGACCTGCTCCAGTCTCATCTCTTTCAGCCGACAGCAGTGGAAACCTCGGGTTCCATGAATTCTTCCACCGCTACTTTCTTTACTGACTTGGGCCACAAAATATCTTCAGTTTCTGGTGAGGTTCGAGAGGCCTTCTTTTTATTTCAGCGTATCTCTGTTTTTGTTCAACGTTTTAACTCGGTCCCTCTCCATGATAGCTTTGGTCCATCATACGGTTTTCGAGGATTAGCCACTCCGGCGCTTTGCTTTTAACCCCCAGGATCTATACTACCGGGGCTATAATAATAATGTCAAAGTTATTTGGCCAAGGCCTCTCACCTCGCTGTAATGGGATCGAGAGCTCCATCTAATAGAATGTGTCTTTCTGGGGCAGGGATTTTGAAAGTTGTCACGGTGCGTGCATAGTTACGTTGTTACATGCTGATGTCTGCAAAGATGTACACCATGTTGCTATACAGGTTATTAGTTGTAATAAGTTATGTCGAGAATTGTGTTGCTATTGTTAGGCAGGTAACTGAATGTTTGTTTGTCAAGGTATTGATGCTCGTATATGGGAACAAGCCAAGCTGGACAATCCCGATCCGTCACGAATGATACCGGTGCCTATAGTTGGTTTTGACGAGCTGCATCAACGACTCAGGCTGCAGGAACAGCAAACCACTCTCCACCAGGCCAGGCTTGAGGTTTAACATTCTTCATGCTTCAGAGCCTGCTTAACGTGCCAACGAAACTAGGAGCATGATAAGATTGGCACAGGAAATACAAATGGATTGAACATATTCTCAGATGTGAGGAAAGATGATGGTAAGAAAAGGATAGGGCAGTTAAATGATATAGCAAAACAGAAGATTATGTGCACAATTGAAAGATGCACTGACAGCTTGCAATAAGGTTGAGATTTTGTCTTTTCATTTGAGTTGTGACTGTTTTTATGAACAATATTTTTCGTTGCACATGTGTGTAGCTGATTGCCTCAGATGTTGCAACATTACAAAGAAATCAGGCAGACATCGTCGCAAAAACCGAACAGTACAAACGCAACCAGCTTCTATTGGGACATCGCATTCTGCGGGTAATGCCAGTTTGAAATGCTCTTTTATGTTGTGATATGCACAAAGTTTCTGTCGATAACCATTTGGAGGACCTGAGTAAGAGTTCTGTCTAGTTCAAAACAATGCAGATGACTTACTGTATAGCCACAGTAGAATTATAGCCTTAGTCAGATTAGTACTGCACTGAGTTCTTGCAGCTGTCAGATTTCTGTCACGTTTTGCACTTAGTCCCGTGTCAAGTAACTGGCTGGGAAGCTTGTATCTGAAAGTGCTACTATCTTATGGTGGAAAGTTCTCAAAGTGAAGTATGCATCTATTGTTATCACACACAAATGGCATAGTGAAGCTCATCATAAAGATAAAGATAGAGGACACTTGATATAGCAGCTCTTTGTGAGGCAGCCTTATCACAGAAGCGCTGAGGTATGGCACACGTTGTCAAGGGATCACATACCCATGCATTTATAAGTAAGTAAGTAAAACGTGAATTTATATAGTACATATCATTTTTAAAAAAACCTCTAATGAAATGAACCATACCTGCCTTTGCCTGCCCAGTCAAAGCTGATCCTCATTTACCAACCCTAGAGGGATGGAAGGCTGAGTTGGACTAGGCGCCACAACAGTGAGTAAACAGTTTGTCCAGTACTGGTGAGTGAATGAAATCACAGCTGTTAGCTGTTCAAACCATCACGCCTCACTGGGCAACTGGAGCACAGCGGCTAAGCATCAGCCCCTATCCTCTTAATCCATAAGCCACGGCACTAACCACTGAGCCACCAAGTCGCCCGCTGATGTTGATGATGGTGGACTGAGGCAGGTTCTAGTGAGACAGGAGCTGTACCGGAAACACGGCTACGCAATTCAGGCTGATGAAGAACAGCTGAGGACAAAACTGGAAGCAATTTACTCAGAGCTGAGTGCCCCAATGCAGTTCAAAGTTCGTGAGTTTATCTTTTTAACTGTTGTTAACTTTTTATTAATGGTAAGTTAATTAGTGATTATCTTTGTTATTTTTTGTTAAAGTTTCATTAAAGTCACACTGTATCAAAACGTTATGAAGTGGCATAAACGGTACAGTGTACACTGTGATGAGAAAATTTGATGGATTTTATTGTAAGCAACTTCTCAGTCTCATCACTCTTAAGATTAATTTCTCAGTGCAGAGCACTGAGGTTTACAGATGGCAAAATAATCTGGGTTACTGTTTTGTCTCCAAACGATATCTCAGGACTGAGAAGGCCTAATAACATCAAATTTGGCACAAAGGTGGCGTCTAGTATGAGGATGATAGACACACTTAGATTTCTGGAAAAGTTTTTTGATGCGGCAAAATTTGTGGAAAAAACTGCCAAAAATGGGACGAAATGCGAGTTTTACAAAATAAACACTCACATGGTGGCGCCACATTTACGCAGAAATGGCATATATTTTCCGCCACTGTGCGAATGGATTCGCAACATGCTACCTCAGACTATGCAGAGCACTAAGGGCCTTGTGACGATAGTCACTTTACTTGTTTTTATAGGCTTCTTATTAGCAACATATGTTGAAGTTGGATGGTTACAATATACCAGATATTTTTAGTTATCTTAGTTTAGTCAAATTTTGCACAAAAGTGGCATCTAGTACGAGAATGATTTGTGCATTTAGATTTCTTAGTATTCACAGATTAGTCGGGGGTGGGCCACTTGGCCTACTTAAGTAGATGTGTACATAACAATCTCCCAGTGTCGCTTTATCTCATGTACTTATGCAAAGAGTTTTTCAGACACATGAAAACATTATTTGTATTTCTTTGCCTTGGTATTTTACTGTTATTAATTTTTTTATAGTTTCAGACCTGTTATGCCTTGTTGCTCTTCTGTTTAACTGCATTCACGATGCTGTAAGTGAAATGTACAAGCTATTTGACTCCACTGATGTTGTGCATTTTTCTCTTCTGTCTACAGATTTCTTTTCTATCAGCAATGAAAAGATAGCATTTGTGATGATAATGAAATGGTACATGATGTGTTGGGTTGTCAGGGTCGGCTAGATGAGTTGATGTCACAGATGCGAATGCAGAACCAGATTGGTGCAATGCTGCGGCCAGATGTCGCTTATCACATGGACAAACATGTACAGCACGAAATCAAACAGGTTCGAGTAAATGTCCTGGGAGCCATAAAATTTGCCACTTTTATATTGGTTGTAACTTTGCAAAATGTTACCCAATAAACGAAATTCTTTTGTTGCTGTAAACTGCATGATTTTTGTTACAAAACTGATCTTAACAATTCCAGACACACCTTGCGTGTGTTACTGCACTACCTTTGGAAGTCAAAAGTTCAAATTTGTTTCAAAAAATACTACTTTAAACGTATTACAAACCACAGAAATGATATGTTTCATGCTATACAGCTAAATGCATATTGAAACTGTACAACAGTTGCTAGAAGTGTCCACCTTTTGTTTACACACATGTTTGAAAATGCGTATGCCACTCGTCAGTTGCACCATGAATGACACTCTTGTCCATGCCGCCCTAAACGTTACTAAATGTTGCCAAACATTTACCAAGCTCTGCTTCAGCTGACTGTTGTTATGCACCAGAGGCCATATACAAGACCGATTATAAAATTTGTCTGGGAGTAAGACCTACTTCGGGCGTAGTTACTCCAGATGTAGCGGCGTGTATGCAAGACGACGACTATAACTCGGTGTAACAACTCTCAAACTTACGCCATGGATTTTCCCAGCGAAACGCCCACTGTACATGCTTACGGCGTGGTTATAGCAGAAAACCGTTGTTAGCAACAAAAGTCGTTAAAATGTATTTTTGTGGCCGAAAAGACACAAAACTATTTATTCAGGCCTAACTCTCCTCTTTACTGCATTGGAACATTACTGAGCTTGCAACACGATCAGCATAGTATGGTAAACTCGGTAACTCATTGATAGGCGGGCTGTCAGGCTGCATCGATTCGGACTATTGCAGTCAACGATCATGACAGCTGTCAATCTGTAAGTCTGTCTGTCACACGGCTTCAAGCAGCTTCACTGTGCAAACAGCTAAACAGATCAACGTTCTGCTTGATGTGGAGACTCTTGAATGCCCAAGTTATTGTGTCTGTCGGGACATGGGAGTACCGATTTCCCCCACTGCCCACCGATTTGATGTGATAGAGTTTACTAGGCTGATATAATGATCTGACGTTACATGCATGAATTAATTAGCCGTAGACGTACAAATTGTTCCTAACCATCCTTGCTTTTACACTTAGCCATATCAGTTTCTCTGACAACTCTCTTATTTTTATAACGGTTTTGTCTAAATGTTGCATATACTTTTATTTATAACATTAAAATATGATCATTAAAATATGTCAACCTGTCACTGAACGTATGTATAGGTGAGTCAATAATTATGGCTGCAGAAAAAAATTAAACTGCTAATTAATTTTATAATAGCATTAATTTCAAGCAACTTCTACACAAACTACATACACAACACATTTTCTATCTGTCGGAAAAATCTTAATCTCACATACAGCATACAATGCTACAACTGCCTCAAACATGCATAGCAAATATGCAGACAAGTGAGATTCAGATTTCAGTGCGACAAAATCAATTTCTATAACAACTATATTTTCTCACAACAGTAACAATCTGCCAGTGGTGCAAAAAAGTCGGGTGATTGTGTTTGTTCCTTGTTGACTTAGGACTATACTGACTGACTGGAATGAAGGTGCCATCAGCATAGCACCACAGTGCAAGCAGCACCTACATACAATCACCATCATCAGCAACGAGACAATAGCAAAATAAAACTATGTTTATAAAACCGTATTGACTGGCGTTGTAGCTAAACTATGCCAGTTCAGTTATGATAGTGAAAATAACGTAAAGCAGTTTTATTACTGAAATATTATTTTAAACCTAAAAATGCAGTGAAAGTGGTGCTTCAGTTGTTCAAACTTAGCCTATTCACTGTAATTTTCCAACAGTTGTGCTGACGACTTGTGAAGTATCTAAGTAAATACTGAACAAGTAAAACTGCCACCACTGCTTCGCTGTGTTCATTCTGTTGCAGCCTTTAAACGCCAACTCGAGACATTTTTATATAACCACGCCTGTTTGTGTGCTGTTGTGTGCAGCACTTGAAGCGTCAGCAAGATGGCCTTTGTCATCTAATCAGTATCATTAAAGACGATCTTGATGACGTGCGGATCATTGAACAGGGACTTGTAGATGCTAGCAAGCTCAAACAGAAATAACTCAACTGATTTGTACTACTGTAATTGCCTGTGTGCGAAATACTGGAAGTGAAAAATGTGAAAATTTAAATTGGGACATTTTGTCCACAGATGGACATGTTAGTATAACCAGTCTTTGCCCTACTTGGAAGCGTTTTTATCTGAAATGTCTTCAACACAATGAGGAATCTTTCCAGCATTAGTGAAGCTGTAATTGGTAATGGTCATTTGCATAATATGCATATAAATGATGATGGAAAATTATTTTCTGTAGACAGTGTTTGTAGAGTTGACAGTTAGCTGGTCCACATGTCAAATCGTCCTCAAGTCAAGTTATCCTCGAGTCAACTTAGCTCTGTGGCAAACCTAACACAACCACATGGTCTGCGTTGACTACCGCCCGTATCGAGTATGTTTGCTGAGACCATCATTTAACAAGATTGTCTTATTCATACAGCAAGTTCAACTGTGTATGCATGTGCTGGGTCTCAGTGAATAAGCTGTATCACACCGTATTGATACGCCAGTGTGGCCGATAAACCTTCAAATTGGAGAAAGTTGCTGAGGACCTAATTAGCCACACCCACATTGATGATGATGCGACTTTATACAAGGATTTTTTTACAAATATTTGAGCAGATTGGTACATCGTAATAGTGTGGTCTCGTAGACGGACTGCGGGCAGTTTAACTAATTGCTAATTAAGGCTGCAAGGTATCATAGTGCAGTGTTGGTTTAACACTGGACTGTCCTCCTGTCAAACTTGTATCAATGTATTCAGTTTGCAACTGATACAAACAAAATGTGACAGCGTGCATTGAATTGTGCAGCAACAGTGGCAGAAGGCATGTACATGTATCTGGTCAGTTTGATCGATTTGACTGGTTGATGGGAGTCGCAGTGTCGTGTCAGTTAATGGGAATGATGTCTTTTTAAATGTTTTCAGATGAACTGAAACATTTTCCGAAGTTAACCGTGCTGGTCCTGAAGTAGCGTTTCATGGTGTGTTGGTGGCACTGGTGCTTGCCGTGTTTAGAAACACTGAGTCATTAGCATCTACGGTGACATCACTGTGATTTGTGGTTTGCAGCAACCAGACATATTACGTGTTATGTCATGATTTCCAGTCAGCCAATTGCTAAATGCTGTTCTGTTGCCCGCGAATGGTTGATACACTTAATTCACTGTGCACTGGTCTGATGCAGTGATGTTCAGTGCCGGATTAAGACCAAATTGGGATTGATGCTGCTGCCCAGAAAAGGGCTTGTTTTCTTCTCGGCATTCAAGAAAGACCAAGAGCACTAGCTTGCGACGCAACCACTCTATACTGAACGTGGTTACATGTAACGATGTAGTGCAGTTTGACATTAACATCAGGCTAAGTAGTGCCATCAACAGCAAAGGTCTGAACTGTTCGATTGCTAGCAAAGATATCATTGCAACTATTGTCGTGACAAACAAATTTCAAGGAATTGCGCCAATCGAGCGAACTCGAGTAGGCCTGGAGTTGCGGAAATTGTCTAAAAGCAACATGGTTTTGGGTTCTGCTTCCACTGACGCTTATCGAAAGGTTAAACCAGATCAACTTAATACTAACTAACTCCCACTTAGAATACTGCTTCTTAGCTTAATAGGCCTATTATATAGATCATTATTCACCATAAATGGTAGTATACTAGTATATAGAAAAAATAGAGAAATTTAGACAGACAAAAATTTAAGTATAGTAATATAGCAGCGTAACTTCCTTAAGACTATAGCCTATACGAAAACTAACTTTACACAAAATATTACAACACTAAGCAACATTGCACTGTAGGTATATTCGTATGATACACATTATATATCGAAGAATTTAGTATAGGCCCTATATGCCTCCACAGCATTGCGCAGCTGCCATGAAGTTTGTATATTTTACCCAAATTGCATAAAGATGCCATTTAACTGCCGGCGCGCATCATTTTCAATTGCCTATTGCTGTTTTGCGAGCCTTAGCAAGCGCGAATTCTTCGCAGTCAAAAGCTGCGCAGTAACTCATACTCTGCTCATAAGCGGATGCGATGCGGTCAGTCCTTTCCTGCTCCATTGAAGATCGCAGATCCCCTTTGACTCTTCCAAAATCTGAGAAGTTATGCTCGCCGGAGGTATTGGACACCATGCACAGATAGATGGCAGGGCCTATTCTAAGGAATTTTTCGGGATGCACAATTTTTCGGAGTCATCCCTTCCCCTCCCCTTAGGAGTAGGAGCCTTAGGAGTAGGGCCCCTTGAATCCAGCTAGGGGGTCTGGGGGAGCGCTCCCAGTGGGGTCTGGAGCGAAGCCCCAGCGGACAACGATTTTGGTGCTAGGCTATTTGAGCACCTAGAAAGGCTGTTTCTGGCATTGTATTTTCGTGATAATTACTACATATCACATGTCTATTTGCAGCTATCTTCAGGAAGACTTCAGCAGTGGGCGACTGAAAATTGATATAGGGCCTGCTATTCTTCATGTACCGGTGTTCTACCTCGCAGTCGCAGAGTCACAGTATGTGACAGTGATGCAGTACACAGTGCACGGTGTACCAAAACAATTGACTATTAAATGTATCTATAATGCAGTCAGTTGCAACACTGTCACAGTACTGTGCTCTCTGCAGTGATTGCCTGCGTGGCTATATAATATATTTGATGACAAAAGTTCATGTATGATGTAATGCACTAACTCTATCCAAAGTAACAACAAGTTAGAGCAAACAAGTTGAAAACAACATTATTTGTTAATTAACTTGTGCTAAAATAAATGCCACTCGAAATCCGGGGTGCACACTTTTTAATTCGGAGTGCACAATTAGTGCGGGGAACACGCTTAGAATAGGCACTGATAGATGGAAACGTCTGAGACAGATGCAAAGCCTGTACATGGTCAGGTGGCTGCAGTGCAAATTGCAGCTTTCTGTGAATGCGCCAACACGACGCTGCGCGCAACCAACAAAATTTACGAGTAAAATATTTAGCCGCCGCCATAGAATCGCCAGCCTTAGCCAGCCTTAGGCTTTTTTGCACGCCGCGGTAGTTTGTTGTAATTTGCTTGGTATCTGGTATTTGGTACCGCCGAATTAACCAAAGTGAGCCGGGCCGAAGTTGATTTTAGTAAAATTAAGCTTTTTGTAGTCTCATCACTCATCATGCAAAGGTGTTACGAAACGAAGTAGGCCTACTCCAACGCAAGATAACTTTTTACTTGTAACGAAGTCATTTTTTTGCCCATTTACTTATACTTTTACTTCGTTACTTTTTAAAACGTGTCGATCGTTAGATCCTTACAAGTAACTTTTTCGAAGAAGAAACGCCATGTCCCGAGATTTGATATCGTGATGGACAGTATTAGTATATCGACTTGCACCACCACTCCCGTCGTTTGGTGCAAACTGCATTCCTCCCTCGCGATGTAGGCCTGCCGTGTATAGTGCCTGAAAATTAATTTTTGTTTATGTCTGTCTTGATACGCAACTTCATCTTTGTCTGTATTAGCCTACTTTCCTGCATTGCCGTGCGTAGTATCATTGTGGAGCGCTCCAAGACGTGTTCAGATGCGTTTCTCTTGCAGTGCGTAAAACAGTCGCGCTGGCAATGAAACCCGAATTCTTCGACGACAGTCCCTAGACTCCGTCTCGTGTTTCGATTCTCGCGTTGCAATTTTTAGGCGTAGGCTACAATGCCAGCAAACGGTTTGGTGCTTTTCAACATAGTGAACGTCCGTATTTATTTGATTTATGTACGAAGCATGTTACTCCTTTATTCGTTAACGTCTCCTTTCTACAAACTACAGCTTAGAAATGTGTGTCGCAGGTTGAGTTTAACACTTTGCGAATTAATTTAGACCCAACATACTGAGCAGTTGCGCCTCCGTCGGTGTGCTTTCAATGTAGTTTACACTTGCGCATTCATGGTTGGTTATTCGTTGCGTTTGCGCTTTGATAAACTCTCTTTAGCGTATCGCCCCTTGAGTTCACCAAGATTCAATGTGTAGTTTCTGTACCAAGTAAACTTTTTACAGCATTGTACTGTGTTACTGACAAATAATGGTGAACTGTTTGCATAAGGAAAAAGGTTTTTCTCGCGAAAGTTACTTTTTACTTCAATTACTTGAGTAACTTTTTCTAACGTTTCTATTTTAGTTTACTCAAGTAACTTTTTAAAGAAAATACTTGTAATGTTACTTGAGAAAAAATTGAGTCTTACTTTTAATTTTATTCAAGTATTAATCTGCAATACTTTGAACAAGTCTGGTTAGAAGAACATCAGAAAGCGAAAACTGCAAAGTATGCTAGTCAAGTTCAACTTCGTGTATTCAACTTTCTTGTTTCTCGTTATGTTTGTCCTGTGGCGCACTGTGCTGCCGTGTTTATGTTTACAATGTTTTTGTGAGATGTATCTCTTGAGATTGTACTAAAATTCATATAATTACGTCGTTTGCTGAAGCTGTCATTGTATCGTATTGCAGACATCAGTTGTTTATCCCGTTTGTAGCGTGATTCTACGTTTATAACAGGTTGTCACGGGTTTTCTGCACGACACACCAGTCAACGCTTTGTTTCACTCAAGGGTATTAGGACTAACTAGGAGAGCGAGGATAAAATGCGAAACGCTAAAAAGCCCCGTGATGCAAAAACGACAACGTATAACACGCATAACAAGTCGATAAGTGTGGGTAGAGTTTATAATGTTTAGTTTAGAATTATGATTATGATTAGTTTAAGCTTGTGCACTGCTGTCACAATTTTTCATTTTGCATTTTGGCGAAGGTGTTTTTCAGGTCCGGTGGTAGAAACCGCAATTTTTGCTACTTACAAACGACGGCAAATATCATTAAATACATAAATATGAAGAAATAATCTACCGGAAAGCATAAATTCTGAGTCTACACTGAGTACTAATGCAGCATGTTGGAAGTTATGTTTGCATTAAGTTCGACACAAGCTACGTGTAGTAAGTCTGTTGTGTGCATTTTATTAAGTGTTGACATAGCTGTATTGCCATACTACATTCTGTTGTAAGCAGCGACACATTTTTTGAGTTACTTGTAACTTCAAAAAATTATTTTTTAAACATTTACGCAACAGTCACGAGACTGTTTACAATTATACTTAAACTGTGTATGACCTAGGCATCAGTTTAGCTATTGGGTGTGTTCTTTATCGAGTTTGATTAATCTAACAACATATGAACCAAATAGTGAGAGCAACTTAGTAGTAATAGGAAAAATTGATTTCTAATTAGTCATAATTAGCCGCGGCCTAGACGTATGATTCGGCCTTCGGTAAAATTCTGAAAGCTTTTGTATATTAGCTGCTTTTATATGAACTATGCTTACTTCAGTGCTTTGACGCTGTTGGTTGGGCAGCAGGAAGGGCATCCGGCCTGTAAAAAACCTTGGCGGGTTGTGGGGGTGAGGGCGCCATTAGTCCGTTTGGGGTGGCACCCACCTGGACTGTCAGTGCCTCTGCCTCCATTATCCTCCCCTACCAAAGACTATATTTAGTTATAGGCTATGGCAACGGCGGCAGGTGCGACGCCAGGTTTTTCCTCGGTCCGCTGTTTGTCAACATCATCAGCTGACTGCTGGCTTGCTCAACATCCCTTCTGTTTCTAACAAGCTTGACGATATTGCTATGGCACAATCACTACCGGCGTTTCGAGGAAAACTGAAAACTTACCTATTTCGGCAATCATACCCGGACATTGTACTGTAGTTTCAGACTGTTTTTGCCATGGTGTTCCTGGCAGTTATTTTTTTACTTTAGGCCACCTTAAAAATTGCTATGTAATGTAATGTAATGTAGTTCAGTTTGGTGGTTGCATGTCTGCTAAGAGTGAAGCTTACGTGAATAGTGGTTTAGTTCACAAGCAACATTTCAGAAACCACTGTAAGCCTTTACTGCACTGAACAACACTTTACTGACTTTGTTTAGTAATGTTGTAGTGAACTTGTGTAATCTGTGTTATAGAGAAGCAATGCCCGGTGCACTGGCAGGAGCAACTAAGTTGGCAGGAATTGAGGAGGTAGAGATTGATTCCACCGGCCGCTTTAAGTACATCTTATGCAAAGTGTATGAGCAGGGTGGAAATCCAGCCACTGGTGCTGTAAAACATGTGGTCCGTGGAACTTCACGAGCTGAATTCCATTGTAAGTTTATTGTAAGAATACTGCGTACATTATACAGAGTATTCTAGGTGTAGATGTACTTTGTGAGATTGAAAAATTTCTTAGGAGCTGAAGAAGCAACCATTCGTAAGCAGGTTATGTGATATTAGCAATGGCAATGTTTTTACATAGAGCATTATTGCTGTGATTTACTAGAAATTTACTAATATTAATGCACATATTGCAATTAAGTGAATTGACATTTTTGTTAGCTGCATATAATGTCTATTTGCAGAAACATTTTAAGAAAATTACTTTAAATTAGTGTGATTAATCATGATTATTTTTTTCTAATTTGCGGCCATGATTATGTTTTTCTATGGTTATCTGCATAGCATCAGTTCACTATAGAGACTAGTTTTGACTGTTTTTAAAATAGAATTAATAATAAAAACACCCTGTCAGTGGACTGTGGGCATGATTAAAGAACATGACTATGTTGTGTGGTACGGCAGCGGGAATCTACGATGAATTAGATGCACAGCTAGAGTCACTGGGTCTGACGTGTGAGTGCCTTGGTGGAGGCAAGATTGAACATAATCCGCAGGAGAAAACTATCACAATTTTCGGCACTTCACAGGTTTCTTGTTTTTTTTTCTATTAACTTGGTTTTATGCACGGCATTTGACATTTTGTAAACACTGTTAGTAATCTGCTGTCGTTTAGCGTATCCTATGCATATTTTTCTGTTTGAGCATTTTTATTTTCTTTTTGCATATTTTTATATTTTGTTTCACCTCTTTTATATACAGTTTGTAATAAGCGCATAAACAAATGAGTGATGATGATGATGATGATGATGATGACTTTTAAAATTGCTGAAGAATTTAAATTTAATAACTGTAACTTTATTTTGTCATTTTGGATTTTATGTCATTGTTATTTTGTATGATACAATACTAGTAGCATGAGATATTTGGTGTTCAAAAGGGGAGCAATACTGCAGTACTCTACCTTTTATAGACATATATGAACTTCTTAATGTTTTTTTTTGGTTGCTGTATGAGTGATTGGATGTGCATGTGTGTGTTTGGAAACTGTACAGGGATTTGGTCGAGCAAATCATGCTGCTGCTGCTGACTTGTTGCGGAAGAAGTACACAGATTATGCTAGCATTGTCTGGAAAGATGACTGACTTGGCTTGTGATGCACTCTACGCTGTTTTGTCCATTTCATGCATTGTCCCTGTTGTTTGCTGGCCTTTGCTCTGATACCTGCTGGCAGCATTAAGCCTATATCACAGTCATTTCTTTGATACCTGTTAATTGAGCTTATCAAGCCAGCTTCCCTAATCTGCTTTTTCCTGTTTTGCAATAAACTTTGCTTTCAACAGGTATTGTAGAAATTTCTAGTCATTTGTCCAGTAATGTTTGAAAATACGTTATTTCATTTGCTGATACTGCAAATTTCTAGAATAAGACCAGAGACCAAATTCAAAAACGATTTTAGGAATGCCATCAATTTTTGTCGTATGACAGAATCGCTAATTCACAGAAAATTTACGATAATCATATGACCTGTCTTCTGACAAAATGTTCTGATCACTTCTTGTATGTCTTGTGACAACTGGTGGTGATGTAAATCAACAGAAAAACAACATTATTAACACAAAATACCATGTGGAAAATGCGTAATTGCGTAGACACTGACGTCAACACATCAAATACATCCAGTGGTCCAACTAATCACGTTTTGGGCCTACTGAAAATGTACATTTGTCATCATCAATTGAGTGACACAGTACTTGCCGAAGACATTTTACCCTCACTGCCGGACTGATTCACATAATTATTTTGGCTTTCCTAATTGGTTAATGCTGAACAACTGGGCTTGATTCTGTGTTATAGATTAATACTTGCATCTGATTTTATGTTTGCTTACATACTTAATAGCTGAATATTTAAGTCGGCTGCCGTTTCCTATCCACTGATGATCACAGTTGCTAGTCTATCTAGTAGCTTTCAGTGGAAAACTCACCACAAAATCTTACGAGTACTTACGACAATTTTTGTGAATTGACCTGTGGCCTGTCATAAGATCATTTTACAGCATCATAACTTATGTCACAGGACGATGATACGACATATGTTAGGATAGATTTTATGACATCATTCGTAAATTTGGCCCCTACTCTTGAGCTGGTTTGGCAGGCCTAACACCTTAATCTCGGGGATAACACGCAAGATAATGCATTCAGGCACATTTGTTTTAAAACTCATTTTTAATTGTTTTAATGCAGTTTTTTAAAGTAGAAATTTCTACAACAGACTGCAGTTTGTGATAGTCAGTTATATGTATTGCAGTGCAATTCATGTGTGTCATATGCTTGAGTTTGTGCTCAGCGAGTTGATAAATGTGCACAGTATTTGGAGCCAACACTGGCTCTGCGTAGTTTCGTGACAGTGTCATTTCTAAAGCCGTGTCGTTTCAGCAATGCAGGCTTGGAACTATCAACTGATTTTGCATTAAATTTGAATTTCTTGGTCATCCTAGTTGAGGCTAGTTCTGAAACCTTTCGTCATCAGCAGATGGTGACTTTGCATTAGTTTCTCAGTGAGGTGCTTTCAGACTTTTCACCTTGGACTTCAAGTTTGCCTACGACGACGATGATTAAGTTTTATTAACTTGTTTGTTTGCTTAATGAAACCGGATTATTTATAAACGGTACACGACGGTATGATGCATACACGATTTGTGTTTTGTTACAGTGTTGCCTCAATAAAACTGCTAATTGTATATAGAACCAAGTGGTTGTTGGTTTTTTTGTTTTCATATTTGTCTGCTGTATGTTTTTCTGTGCATTTTTTACCTGCATGCCAGAGATGTAGCGTACTTGGTACTTGTACTCGTACTCGCGTTGTAGGCCTACTCAAGTACACATTTTCAGTACTCGTATTCAGACCTCAGGTACTTGTACTTGTACTCGTGGGTGATGTACTGTACTCGTATATATAGGACGTTTTTTTTAAAATTATAACGTTTCAACTGAGCGGTTCACACTTGTGTAAGTCGTCATTGCTTGGAGGCCATATATTGACTGGAGCTGTAGTGAAGCGTGGAGTCTAAGGTGCTAGAGAACTTCGCTGAGACGTCAGACTTGCCTTTTCCGATCACGGATCTGTAACGGATTTCCTCGCATGCATTTGCATTTGCATGTAATATCTGTTCTGCAATAAATCTGATCAGTCCAGCTGAGCTGATAACAGCGACTTCGACGATCTGTTTAAGCCGGCGCCACTGAGATGTTAATGAGTGCAAAGGTCGTGGTGTGATGGTCATCGAGGAATGCATGGCTAACCGTGACGTGGTCAGTTGGAACTTACCAGCAAAGCAAGGACGCT
>Ga0126335_1000680_pt1 | contig 17080 bp, 10 predicted proteins | sample OlaspJWI45metaG_FD_108409 | JGI IMG/M metagenome (GOLD analysis project Ga0126335, IMG submission 108409) | Marine gutless worms symbiont microbial communities from Oahu, Hawaii - Olavius sp. 1 OAHU.JWI-45 metaG | ecosystem: Host-associated > Annelida > Digestive system > Unclassified | place... | reverse complement strand
CAATTTATAAAAATGGAATTAAGATGCGACTATAATTACGGAATCCATCGCGCACATGTCCGTTACTGGAAAACTGCTATATTGCAGCAAAAATGTGTCGACTTTCAAATAAGTCCAGTGCGTCCAGACGCAGCACCATTGTGAAAGTTCGATATATACGTAGGCCTACAGGCTACATTTCTCAAGAACACACACACACATCCCTGAGTCGACCTATACATGCCGGCATACGGTAGGCGTGTAGGCCTACTCAGGGACGGCTTTTGTGTCTGCCATAATTAACACAATAACCTTCTCTGCTCAATTCGTTGGTCGCAATACTGCTTTGGTGTGCATACCTGTTCGCTGTTCATGAGCATTGTTCACAGACTGTCTGAGACCGATTCGCTATACCTTACACTACTGGTATCTTATAGTTTTCTATATTGATGGCTCTCCATCTGTCATCGCTCCTGCATTTTCCACTCCTGCATTTTTAGCGCCCCCTTACAGACAGGTATGGGCGCTGGCTGCGGGGCACGCAGCACTCGACGCAGTCAGCAGACAACGCGCCGAATATGCAAATCCACAATTTTGAGAACGGGCAGCGGGATGGCCTGGGGCCGGCAAGAGGCGGGACTGGGTTTAAAGCCATACGTAATTCACCCGGCAGTGACAGGTGTCTGCACCAGTAGGCCTAACTAATATAGCCCATGCCCGTAGGCAGGGGGTGCATTGGGTACGTACGCACTCCCCAAATAAGTAAAATGTAAAATTAAAAAGAAAAGTTTGATTCAGTTTCGTTTCATTTTGTGGGGGTAAGGTCCACTTTTTTTTACAAAAAGCACCCCCCCCCCCATTTCATTTCCTGCCTACGAACCTGTAGCCTTGTGTTATATCTGTTCTGTTCAGGAGCTACTGCGACGCTTGCAGTCGACGCAGCCGTCACGTGACATATCCCGGGATACTCTACTCGCCGACTACAGACGCAGTCGAGCATATCTGGACCGAGGCTGCTATTGCGTCATGCCACAAGGCAAGAGCAGTCGCCGAATTCGTCGTGTCAAATCGGAGTCAAGACCCCGTCATTCTGGTCAATGTAACTGCTAGAATCAGAGTCGTGCTTCCATGCCTGGGGCCTTGTGGACCTGCATATTCAGTGCGGTAGATTTTAAAAGGCCAGACGCGTCACTTCGGGGTGGGTGCAGCAGGGAGGTGTTCTGTGGATCCAAAGTCTGTGAAGTCAAGAACTCGGTTTGCCGCCAGAGTTACCTTTTAAGTTGAACACTACTTTCAAAGACTAAATATTCTCCTTATCACGTTTAGCAGTTCTGATAGCTTATGTATTTTGATACGGTACGTCACTTATTCGGCTACCAAAAAAGCGTGTCAAATGACACAATGTGTGGGCCAGCTATACTTTGGCTTCTTGATTACAGTTCTCTCACGTTTCTGTGCTGATACATCTATTGGCTGGCGTTCTGCTAAGCAGCCCTTATTCTCAGTCTTTCTATCGTGATCTCTGTGTATGCACATTAATTTTTGTCGGCCGTTTGCTGCTGGAATTTAGTATCGTAGCTCCTAGCAAATCTTGTTGACTAGCGCTATAACCGGGTATCACGCTAACATTAAATTTTGCACCCTATTATAATTTCTCCACCAAGGAAATGGTTAGTAATAATCCTTGACGGGTGTATGAGACTTAGCAGAGCGTCATCCCAGTCGCCTACGGGCTTGTTATCGTTTGTTGTCGCTAATCATTTCTGAAATCTGGTGCTCAGTTCTTTAACAATCACACTATTTATGTAGGCCTGTGTATGTTTGTCAAACATTGGTTATGTTGCACGAGCAGTGTAGCGAAAGTACAATATATTTCCTATATTTTGCTAAACTACTATTATGTGTGTACTTGAGCATAATTTTGGTTGCTAGTTTTTTGTGCTGCCAATTAAATTGGCGAATAAAGTTCTATATATAATTATTTTTGGTGCATGGATGGTAGGCTTAGATAGACCATTGTGAATGAATGAATGACTTTATTCGCATGACAGAAAAATAAGGCAATCAGTCAAGCATGAACACCGAGGCACGATAACTGCGTGCGCTTACCGGTGAATCAACAATTATACAACTTCGAGGCGCAATTGACTATGTAGTTAAAACCCAACATTACAAAAGTAACAGCTGATTAGTTATAAAACTGAAGAACAGTTTATATAAGAAAATATTTAGCTGTACAACGTGTGCCAGTGTTGCTTCTGCAGCTAGTTACGTGAACATTTTATGAATACATTATAGCTCCATTGGTATATATACATTGATATATATATATACATATATATACATTGGTTGTTGCAGTGTCTCGAGTAAAAAATGAATAATTGATTATTAAGTAGTTTATGCATATTTATATTTAACTGCGCCAACCTGAATGGGCTGTCGGAATTGAAAGACCCGCATCATTGTCGCGATCCCATGGTTTCCTGATGACGTGACACGTTTGTTTCCATACTCATCGGATCTGTCTGTTTTTTTCGCGGCTCAGCCTCAGACCGCTCGTCACGTTTAGAACGCATCGCATTGTAGTTTTGTTCACTTTAGCTAGTACAGTGAGCACATTTTTCGACTTCTATTAAGTGCCAACAATATATAGTAGTTTAGTGTTGTTAACAGTGTTAAACGGTGTCAGCATTTTAAGATAGTTTTTTGCGTCCGCCGCCTGTAAAGGCGAAAGACGCAATATGTAATCCGGTTGTGGTGTCTGTCTGTAATCGGAATGCGTGGGTAAAGAGCCCATAGGCCGCGCAGGCTACTGCAGTGACGGCCAGCTGCAGCGGTGCAGCCACTCGCCACACCCAATGACGTCACAAGCTATTATTAGCTAGGGCCACGCGGACGCAAATCTTTCCGGCAACCGGCATCTCTAGAATCTAGTTGTTATTGCTTGTGTTTAGTAGTGTGTATGAAGCTATAAGCGCTATAAGCGTTGTTGTTAACCTCTGAAATGTGCCAAAATGATGTATTATACGTAGTGCTCTAGTGTGTATGTTGTTCAGTGGATATTTTACTTACTTAGATCTAGTTTAGTTGTGTATATTTTTTGGCTCACCGCTAAGTTTTATTACACTGATCTATGTTCGTCTATTTACTGTAATTACTGGTTGACGGCGTGGTGTAGTGGTTAGCGTTGTTGGTCTGATCAACGAAGTTAACCAACGCTGGGCCCAGTTAGTACCTGGATGGGTAACCGTTTTCAGACTGGTAAACCCTCTATAGGGTGTCTGAGACAAAGCGGGCGTCAGTCTAGTCGCCTATCGGCTTGTTTGTGGTTTTTATTTATTCACAATTTATGGCAATTCACAATTTATCTCCTATGTACTTTGGGAGTTTTCATGTTGGTAGTGTTTGTCAAAGTAAAAATATGAAAAACATAGTGTTTAATTTTATTGGTGCGAGGTGTGTAATGTTGAAAAGGAATAATTGTGGCCTGCAACTTTGCGGCCTTAGATAGGTCTAAGCGCTTAAGACCAGCCACGTCAAAATTGAGGTTAGTTGTCCACTGTACGTAATTTCCGCTACCGCTTTACCGTGTTCATTTCATAGTACCATAACTGGTTAGCCTAGTTTAATATCGTTTTTTATAAAATCTAAAATATTGCTTATAAGGAGACTATAGGAGTAGTATGTAGACGTAGTATGTTTCAACTGAATTCACTAAGTGGCGTTAGTCTGCAGCACGTCGTAGCGGCGGTTGGAGCATGGCTGTGAACGTAAACCGAATTCTGACGGACGGACGGACAGACAAAGGGACACACTAATTGATACGCTTTATTGCTGACCGTACTAGAGTACAACGGGCTGTTGTATCAACTCAGCCGAACACCACACACAGGAAAAACTTAGGTTTTAATTTTCATGTTTCTTTCAGTTGTGGCAGAAGAAAGCATAATGGGGGTATCTCATCTCCCACGACACCCAGAGTGACAGCGTATAGCCGAGGCGGTCGACCATGGAATGTCGCGGTCACGCATGGATGAAACCACGGTTACTTTGCCGTCTACGCGTCGCTGTGCCTTTACGAGACTGCGACCATGTAGGCCCGCTGTGGCTGTCTTCTATTTGTGTGCGTTTAATAAACAGAGTAGTTCATACTGCTATTTCGCCACTGTAGCTGATCGTACTGCTTCATATTAAGATAATTCGTCCTCTGAATTCAGGTAAGCAAGCGGCTTTTACCTGATTTAGTTAGTCAGTGGATTGCTGCAAATGAGGAGCTTATAGAGCATTTGCGAAATTCGAATTTTATCGGCTTGTTAATATTGATGTATCGAGTATCGTTGACACTTTTAACAGGAAGTATAGGGCCTATCGATATCGATATCGGCGATAACATTTGCGAGTTTCTTTGACAAGCCCCAAGCCTGGAAGTCTGTATAACACGACAGAATTTCAAAGAAACACTAAACGAACGAATGCAAGACTGATACAGCCACAGACAACAGCGATCGCCGATAGGGATTATGCAGTAGCATCTATTTAAAGAGAGACGGGTCTTCCTAAAATGTGGCGAAACAGAAGAAATAGACAAAACGAAACGGCCCAGCTCAAAAAACAGGAATGGTTGAACCGCCTTAATTGCATGGCTGCACAGACACATAAATTCGACGATGATGACAAAAACTGACAAACAATTCATTGGAAATTTTGTATATTCATAAGAGGAACGAAATTGAAGACATTTAACCCTAATGTGAAGGCAATTCAGTCTTTATGCATCTAAGTCAAGAACATTTACACAGAGGACAGTAAAATACATAGGATCCAAGTGTTCATCAACAACTGCCTGAGAAGGATTCCGAATATAGCCTACACTGGCCAGACGAAATAACCAACAAGAAACTATGGGAAGAAAACGGGTGAACAGCCAGTCCCAGTCTTAAAACAACCAAGAAGAATTGAATTGAACTGGGTAAAGAGCCCATAGGCTGCGCGGGCTAGCTGCAGTGACGACCAGCTGCAGCGGTGCAGCCACTCGTAACACCCCATGACGTCACAAGCTATTATTAGCTAGGGCCATGCGTACGCAAATCTGGCTATAGTACACACGTTGAGAAGAAATGGTGACAGCATAGCCATGGTAGTGCTATACAACGGACGCCACGAGGCCACAGAGCAAGGACTAAAGGAGCACTTGAAAAAGAGATCTGGAGAGGGAAGTGTGGACAGCGTGCTCATCCTCTCGAATTCAGCTGGAGAAAGATGGACGTGGCAGCGCAAGACAGAGCTGAATAAAGACAAGTGGTATGTGTCCTGTTATTCTCTGGGAGTGACGACGCATAAGTCAAGTAAGTCAAGTCACTCAACCTGAACGCCAAACATGAACTTTGCCATTTCACGGCAAAAGAAGTATGAAGATGATGCTTTTTGGCTGTCGTATGCACTCTATTCAATGAGTGCATTGTAAGTCATCATTTGAACGTTTATGGTAATGATCGTTTTTATCGCAAGGTATGCCCAACGGATTTTTGTCACGGTAGAGAAGGCGCAAAATTGCCGTTTTCGGTATTGTTGCGCTTAAACTATGTGGGTGCATACTGCCTACGCACGTGTCCTGTGCTTCTGTGTTACTGGCGGTTTACCAGCAATAAAAAAAACAAAAATGTTCGTTTTTCGGACGACACGGCCTCTTTTTGATATAGAGCTTACAAAACAAGATAAACTCAATAGGCACACGCGGAAGTGCTCCACAATACGAATTGAAGTCCCATGGTGGATATATAATTTGGCCAAAAATAAGTATTCTGCGACGAAAACTTGGAAGTCAAAACATATCTGCAACATACATTTTATTTATACAGTTTTATGTTAACTGCATGTGTAAATTTTTGACAAAAGTAGCACAAACGACAAAAATTTCCCTCTTCACTTTTCCAAGTGTTTCTCGGTCGTCCTTTTCCACAATGGTCCTTTTAGATCGGCCAAATATGCGAATGCCACAACACTAACAGTTTCTACATATTCTTCCCCTATTTTAAGTCGTCTGCACGATAAATATGTAACTTAATCGTCGCGATATATACTTAATTCGATATGCTATCGTAGTTAAGTATAGTGCTCGCGATTGAATGTTTTTATATGCTAGTTTCCGCTGCCGCACGCATAGGAAATATTTTTCTTCCAGTCAGAAACTTAGACTGCTCTTAAACCGTTGTGCATCTCTGCTATTTTATAGCTCAGCTGATTACGTACAGCTGCTACCCGAGCTAATCATATAGACTGCTCCAACCGCGTCTGTGTTGCGTGTCTGTCTGAAGGAGGTCTCCATCCATCCATCCATACCTGCGGAGTGACTGTGGCACCAGCTAGGCTTGATATTCCAGTCAGCGCTGAGGCTTGCTGCTATAGCTGGCCCAGTGCTCTGCCCCCGGTGTGTGCGGTGAGTTATGTGTAAGAGGTGTTGCGCGGCTACTGTCACTATATTCTAGTGACAGTGCATATGTATGTGTAGTTAGTAATTGATAGGCTTTGTATCTGTGTATTTAAGGTGCCCAGCTTGTAGCCACAAATTTCTCTGGGATCTTTTCCCACCTGCGCGAGTATTATTACAACCAGCCTAGCCACGTCTTATACTACACGCCCACCTAGCTAGGCAGTGCAGCATAGCGGTGGCTCACGCAGCGAATTATCATCTGTTATCCTGCAGCCACTAAACCCGAGTGTAGTGGCCTGTCATAGTTCAATGAGGACCCTCTGTACCTGTCCCAGAATTTAATCTAACAGCGTTCCTGCTAAGCCTAGCCTACATGAAAACCACGCGCCCTGTCTGGGACTGAACTCTTGTCCAGCGCGTGGCCAGTCAGCGCATTTCTGCATTAGACCTCTACGCCACCGGGACCGGCTGCAAGAGGTCTCTTAACTAGGGTGTCGCAAACTTATGCCAGCTGAGCGTCACTGCTCATGGGAGCTTGTTTTTGTCGCTATACGCATGCATAGCCTATGTTTCCCTTCCCAGTTTCGCAGCTGCTGGTTATCCCCAATGTGGCGTCAGCTAGCGACGCTGAACGCGCACCTGCAGTGTTTACTATGACGTAACTAAGCCCAGCCAATAGCAGTTGACACGCGGAGTTTTATATCTGGGTACCACGCGATTTATAACGCAGCGCTGTCGCCAGCCCAGCATTCACACGTCATATCATTGACTTCAATTGAATGAAAGGTTTATGATATATTTCCAGTGAGCCTACGCCATGTAATCCATACATCAGAGTAGTGCAGTATGCTGAATGCCCAGTCCGCCGTGTTTACTTCTGTTTAATACAAAATATATCGCCCTACGACAGCATAAGAATTATAGCGCATATTAATAGACCACCCATTAATATGTTATTATCTAAATACTCGATATCGTCTATTTGTGTGAAAGTTGGCAAAATAAAGATAGAGCTAATGTGGAGTCAGTTTGTAGACAGCGAATACACTAAGGATAGCCTGCATTATTTTTTTTATTGAATACTGTGCTTTTGTGTGCTTTTAGGTTTTTAGGTTCTTTTACGTTTTTAGCTTTCACTAGAGTACTGTATGTTTTTAGTGTAGGCTGTGCTTTGTTTTGTGTATTTTTAGGCTGCATCGAATGTCTGTCTGTCACGCGGCGCATCTCGGCTTCACTGTGCAAAAATGGCTGAACAGATCAAGATGCTGTTTGGGGTGAACACTCATGGGGGTCCATGAAACATTGTGTTAGACGTGGGTCCTGATCCCGTCCACAGAGAAAAGAAGGGGCCCACTTTTAAATTTTGGGACCCCCTCATATCTCCGGGACGGCTGAATCTACAGACTTGAAATTGTGCGTGCATATAGCGAGGTGGGGCCCCTAACGAAAACTATGCAATAGTATACGTCATATGCGTCTTGGTCACGTGACCTACTTTTAACTTCTGCGATCTCCTGCATATCTTAGGAACGGCTATAGCTATAGAGTCAAACGCGTGTAGTGTGTGCAGTACATTCGATGCAGCCTTCGCCAAATTACTTTGCCTCTTGTTAGCTTTCATTGGAGTACAGTATGTTTTAGTGTAGGCTGCGGTTTGTTTTTTTGTGTATTTTTGTGTATTGTCTGTATATGTGTGTTCTGCTGCCGCTTCTGCTGCCGCTTGGAGTAGCCTAATAAACTATATAAAGTCATTTTTATGTAACTATGGTACTTTACTTGCGAAGACAGCAAAATGTGAATGTAGTCACTATTCCCGAGTTCGTAGTTCCTTGTAGTTCTTGCAGCGTCAACAGTAAGGCAAGCTTCGGCTGGGAAAGCGAAAGCATGTATGGTTTATAATTAAACCCTAAATCCTTTCCTGGATGAACTCGTGGTTACGGATCAAACTGTGTGATCCTTTGACAACGCGTGCTTCTGCAATAAAGTTCCCCCAGGAAGAGGCGCTATATTGAGACTGTCGTCTATACCTTTACCTTCACCTTTAAGACAATGCACGGACCTATAGGCTATTAGTGCGTTTTATATTCCACATTGTTACATGCACAAATATTTGACCAATAAAATGTTTCAAAGTTTTGACATATCTCAACAAATGTAAGAGCTACTGTCCTTTAGGTATAAAACAGAAAGTGGACCCGTTGTTCTAGTGAAACGGTGAGCTCAAGCGGGCGAGGCAAGTAAAGGCTCTGGGCGGGTTCGCGTCGTGTGGGGTCCTAGCACTAACAGACCACCAAGATCGATTGCACCGATCACCTTGGCAGCGGCACACCAATGCCTTGCTCACGAGCCGAATAATCGATATTTGAGCTACGACCATAGCGCAGTGGTACTGGTAACGAACGATCAGCACCCAACTGCACTGCAGCCTACCCTGGGTCAGCTGCAGCAACCAGCGATACAATATTAACTCTTTTCAGTGCGAAGTCAAGCAAGAAAAACGAGTAGCAAATTCACTGCAATTGTGTGAGCATCTGACAACGTGGAGTCTCAAATTTAAGCTATATTTCAGCCATTATGATTAACTTACTGAGCACGAAGTTATTAGCTCAAGTGTCTTAAAAGCTAAAAAAACTTAATACTATATATATTTTGTGCCTTGGTTGTATCACACGCATTTTATATGGACTACCAGCCTGGGGTGTGTATTTGACTGTTGATTTAATTGACAAGATAGATGCTCATTTGCGTGAAGCTGTACAGTTGGGTTACAATGGCAATATGATATTGTTATCTGAACTGCTTCAGGGTGCGAACATTAAACTGTATAAAAGTATGAAATATAGCACTTACTGTATACATCAGCGCTCTCCTCCTGTTCAATTTTCCCCCACGAAACTCCCCTTTTCTCACTATGTTTTCTCCCTCGCGCATGGTGAATATGAATTCTATAAACGTTCATTTGTGCTCAGAACTTGTTTGATGAAGTCCACTGACTCTATTTGTTGTGCTTCTATATTACTGCTACTTACTGTTCATTTATAGTTGTTTTTATGTTTGCGTTCTCCGTTTACTCTATGTTTTACCATGACGGCGTTTGCCTGTCAGCGTGTTTCATGCAATAAACGGTTTACTTACTTACTTACTTACTTGCTTACTAGCAACTGCCGCCTTCTCTGTGACGTGAATCCATTATGAACTGTTTAAACGACAACTGAAGACATTTTTATTTTGGCACTGAGAGTACGACGTTCTGTGGCAGCTCGATATGTATAACACTTCAGGAGTCTTCTTTCTTGCTTTCTTACCACCACCTGCATCAGAGGGGAGAGCTAATAGTTAACCTTTAATGTGCTGTATAAATACTAGCAGCAGAAAGGTAATCGGGCTTTAGTTTGCTTAATTTTCATGTTCGAAGTCTAAAATAGCATTATGAGCGCTTGAGCACTCAATGTTAGACCTACTAATCTACTATATCTGTAATACATATGGCTAGTTACTGCGGCTACTTTTCAACCGCACAGCATCCCCGCCCGCTGTTTGGCCGCTGCCGGTGTCAAACGAAACTGCTGTGTGACAAGACGGGTGTGAACCACTTGTCCAGAGCAGTTACACGAACGTGGAATGACTGGGAGCTAAAACAATGATCGGACAGTACATCACTAGGGTCTACATATCGTTATAAAAAATCACACTGCTATAACTACAGTATAATACTTTCGTGATGATACTAAATATAGATCAACAGCTTCTTAAAATGCGTGTCTGTTTCCAATGTTCTCATCGTTTATCCTACGATTGCTATACAGGGTTAAAACTTAAAAGTAAAATTAGCTTAAAGCGCCGCGGCTGCAGCCAACGTCATAAAGTTTCCGTTGCTTCCAGCTCGGTTCTATGACGCCATGGCTGAAGACTGGTACGTGAAATGGCAAGGATGGCTAGTGCTGGTCGTCACCCACGTAGCGTGGGTGGTCGCGTCGACGTCACACGCTCACAGAGATGTCTGGAATGCCATGTACATCGTCAGTACGTCGATCGAACGCATCAAGCTGTGTTTACTGCTTCGCATTTTGACGCCATCGTTTGAGACTGAAAAGGGCCGTGAACCACCAGTGCATTCTTCTTCACATTCAGTCCCCAGTCTTGCTGACGTTACATGGTTAGTGAAGCGGCATAGCATATATATTTCCGCAGTTTTTTTACGCCGACCGTGGCGTATGGTCAGTAGAGCAGGTGCCACAACCCTCTCGTTTCGACAGTTTTTATATACATGTACTTCGTTAAGGCTAAGGACGGCTAGTGCCTGGGCTGGTAGTACATTTTTAACTGCAGTCATAAGGTGGCACCACTCTACACAACGCCATAACGGTGGCTGGACTGCGCAGCTAGCCGACCTGGCCGTTGCTATAAATAAAGTGATGGCGGACGAAGTGTACAGCGGACGGACGTAATCACGAATAAATACGCTGTATCTTTGTCCGCATGGCTTACTAACAGCAAAATGTTCAACAAAATGAACGTTAAACACATATGCATGCCGCGCAATATACCAAGCAACAGTTTTCTTTCGGAGTCGAGAATAATTTCAGTTCATGCTGTTGTCTGTAATATGTCACAGTGTTCCAACACCAACGCTAGCAAGTTGTTCGTCTGACGACGTATACAGGACCTCGTCTGGTAGTGAAAAGAGCTCGTCAATGGCTGCAGGCGGCCGTGACGCCAAGCCCAAGCCTACTCGACGACAAACTGCGACCAGATCCAACCACACATCGAAGGTTTCCAACGCTCACTCGGCACGGACCACTGGCGTCCCCGTGGCGGCGATTGTCTTGGGGGACGAGGACGACGACGACGTCGCCAGTCTGGACTCCGAGAACTCTCCTAGTCAGTGGGTGGATGTCCATGACTCGACAGTAATCACAGGTCAGCCGTCGCAGAGATTTGACTCCGGTGTTGCCATCTCCAAGCCGCAGTCAATGTACGCCGAGGTATGCATGGAATAGAATTGATACATTGATAAATGAATGGAAAAATGCAACAGCCGTGAAGACTGTTTTTAGCTGAAGCATAAACATACATAAATAACTGAATTCGAATTTCAGTAAATCGACACCACGTATTCATGATTTTGTCACAAATTATTTTGTGCGATGGAAAACACTCATGAACTGGTCGACACGTAGTTAAGGTAAGAAGATTGCGTGTCGTTGGTTTCAGTCGAAGACTCTAGCAGCCCGCGTGTGCCGTTTTTGAGGACACTGGCCTCAGTCTTCGAACTTTATATTATTATTATATAAGTCGTACACTTGGTACAAAATAGACAGACGAACAGACAAACAGACAGAAAATAAACACAAAACTACACACTATCGATAAAACCTAAACTACATACATATGAAATAATGCATTGGACATCGGCTATAGTATAAAAATTAGGCAGAGTAAAACATTGTCACGAATCATAATGCATTCGCGCAACAAAGCCACCAGCTGTTCCTGTTCAGCAAAAATGTCTTTTGTGGCATGCTCCCAGACAAGGTTCGCAAACTTCGGAGATAAAACATCAGACAGTGTAGCATTATAGCGATTCATACAATACAATGCATTCCTACCAGCAGGAGAGTCTGAAGAGCATTAAAAGTTAGAGAACTAAAGCAGGATTGACGGGCACACAAAGAGACAGTCACACATACACAAGGACGGATGCAACTAAAATTTTAAGCCGTGACGTTGGTGATAATATTTGTCCGATATTAACAGGTGCACAGAAAGACAAAGCAGGAGACCGCGGGGCAACCTTACGCCAAGAAGGAGCCGCACGTAGTCTATTCGACCCTGGTATCACCAACTGCTGTTACGACCCATACTTCATCGGCGAAAGATCGCCAACAAAGGCAGCAACAGGCTTCGTCGACTACCCGATATGCCCCTGTGCTGGCTCCACGTCGTTCGAATACCAGAGGCGGAGAATCGAGTCGGGCCGAGACCGAGAAAATACGCCAAGATGTAGGTCGTGTTAGTCAGACAGAAGGCAAAGGACAACGCGACAACCGTCACCGAACTCGATCTGAAAGTTCCAGCAACGAAGGTAATAGAGGTAATGCGGAAAACGCCAACAGTAGCAACGTTGTTGTGGGTGAGGTAGAAAACACAGTTGGATCGTCGTCGTCGTCGTCGTGGAAGTCAACCGACATCATTTCAGAGTCGACGTCTCACTCCATGCGGTGGATCGGTTCAGCGCCTATTAGCGCTCATCTCAGCGGCAAACGACGTACAGACACGATCATCGCATTGGCCAAAGAACTGTCGTCAGTGGTCGACAACCTCGGACGAGTAAGTTCTCACCGTTTTTATTGCCGCCCAATACAGGCATACTGCGTTGGCGCGGTATTCGCTATGGCGACGTGGCTGTCTGTCTGTTACGTTTCGTAGCTACATGTATATGTCTGTCACGTTGATGTATTGTGCCCAAACGACTGATTCAGTGCGACCTTCACCAGATTGTAGCCCAGCCATTCTTGTTTTCCCATACCAAATAGCTCGAGGGGACCTCTCTCATTCAGGGCGACAAATGGGAGAGGGGTATAGATACAAGTTGGAAAATCTGGTCATAAATCGCAGTCATTCACCAGAGAGCAGCAGCGTTTGTGAGCCACAGCTGAGCTTCTTGTCAGAAAAGCGCCGTTTGCACATGCGCTGCTTTACGTAGATATCAATCTTTTCAGTGTAACCGTTTCACCTACGAGTGTAAACGAGTGCGAGACAGTACTATAGCTCGCAACGCAACTCAACGCAGCACATCGCAACGTGCAACGTAGCGTATGTGACAAGAAGTTCAGCTATCGCTGATAAATAGTTCGACGCTACTTTCTGGTGAATGATTGCGATTTATTGGCCTGATTTTTTTACTATTTCCTTCAATGAATGGGATTGCCTCGATCTATTGGGTTCATATTTGGCATGGAAAAACTAGAATGGCTGGGCTACAATCCGGTGAAGGTCGCATAATGATCGGCTTAGTCGTTTGGGCACAATACATTAACGTGCCAGACACACAGACAGTTAAATAGCGTGACACACAGACAGTCGCGTCGCCACAGCAAAAACGCAGCCTAAAGGATTATGTTGTATAACGTATATCATGCCAGAGTGCTTCTAGTAGACCCGTGGTCGTTGTTATACCATATACAGGACGGCTGCTGCACAAGCTGGCAGTAACTGCATTCAGTAGATGACGTAAACGGCTTGCAAGACAATTTAGTCTAGTGCGCCATAGTGGGGGAGAATTCCGTTACGCGGAACAGCAGTTGGATGCCGCGGGAAGGTTTTTGTACAATAATGTAAACAACGTTCTGACGGACAGAGAGCGGTCAGACAGACGGGCGGACACACGAATTAATAGCCTGCCCAGTAATGCTGTCGTACTAGCATATTACCAGTAGGCCTATAATGCACAGTGAAAACGTGTAACTGCTGTGTAGCGAAGTTATTCAGGACTTGCACAATTTTATCAGAATCGGCTGTGTTTTATAGAAGATATGACAAAACATTTTGGCTCACTTATTTCTGAATCAGTGTAATGCTGTATTCAGGCAGCAGGTCAAATGCTGCGAGTGTCAACGTCAAGTCTCGAGACGCTGGACCCACACAACGGCGACGTCGTTCGCTCTTATACGTTCTCTGATATCATTGAGTACCACGCACTGACTTCACCTGCTGATAGGTAGGTAGGCCTACATAGGTACAGGCACGATTGTACTAGGTTTCTTTTTTTAAATCTAGATCTTTAAGTTTTAAAAACCTTAGGTTTAAAAAACCTTTAAAACCCCAAAAGTCCGATTTAGGTGTGTTTAGTTTTTGCTATTTGTTGCGTAATTGAAAGTAATATTTAAATTTGCACTGTAATTTGTGACGTTGAAACATAAAAGCAAAAAAATCTGTAAAACGTAAAAAAACAAAAACCTAAAAAAATACTTTTTCTTTTAAAAAGCCTTGTTTTTTCTATCACTGAGTACAGGGGCTACATAAGCATAAATCAACTCTTCTGCTTTTTCTTACTATTGGTATTGGTCTTAGTTTGTGAGACAGCTTGAGTGTCAAGCTTCTTCCAAAACGCTGGAAGTCTGGAACCCCAGCAAGTGCTGTGTACACAATCAAAATAAATAGGGCCTACTTGACAGGCCAGGTCCATTGGACACTTTTCGATTTCTATGCCATAATACTTTTCAATTTCATGCATTTTACAATTGTCATCATTGCAGTCAACATCAGCACCGAAGATTACTCTTCTTAGCAAAAGTTTCGTTTTAACAGAGTGTTATTCTATCCGGCGTATATATGTTTTTAGATTTCATAGATATTGCTTGCAGTAAAACTTTTTTTAAAAGTACATCAGAATACGCCGTGCTATTTCGAGACAAAAATCGTTTTGGGTCGCATCGGATACACAACGCCGTGCATAATGTGGCTTATTGTGACCGATGATCCCGTAACGTTGTCTCGGTCTGTGTCACTGGCTGTCGTGCGGCTGCGCTGTGCAAAAACGGCTGAATGGATCGACGTGTTGTATACGAGTGAGATTGTTGGGGACGCACGACACATTGTAGTGAATGGTATTTCGGCCACCGTAGGGGGCTGGGAAGGAGAGGAAAAGAAAATAACTGTGTGTCAGTTGTAAAGTGTAGGAACATCGTTCGCATTCGATGCGGCCTTTGCCAAATTACATTGGCCTCCTGTTGAATGAATCGAACGTTTTAGACATTTTCTGCAGCCGTAAGCTATGTTCATAACCAGAATTGAAGGCGCATGAAAGTTCACATCATTGTTAATATTACTGTTTTCAGTCATTTTTCGTGCTTTACGTTCGTCACATGTGACCGACATTTTGGGGACACCTGTCACGTGTTCGAGTGTGTGAGCCAATCAGCGCGCTCATTGGCTGCAGCCCTGCATGACGTAGTTGTGACGACACGCGTGAATGTAAACAAACAAGCGCTGACTGCAAACGGCGGCCGTGCAAAGCTCGCCGATGACCACAACAATAACACTGTTGTCGTCAGTACGTGTAAATCTATGTCGTAACTGTTTAGGGTTGCTATTCGCTTGAATCTCTTTGATAATCAATTTTACCTAATCAATTCCGAGCGAAAATCTCATACTCGTATTAGACCCACTCAGCCTTCCATCCGCGACGTCGGTAAAGAGGACCAACTTCAGCAGAGGCACGTGTGGTTTATTCCGTTCGTGGATAAACGCGTGGATGTTCAGGTCAATCTGTGTGAACCCTCGACAACTACAGAGTGGTCTAAAAAGTGAGAACCGGTCTCGTTTTTGCCTCTAACTTTGTCACATCTTAACCGATTTGCCAAATTCTTTCACTACTTGAAAGAGGAAGAAATTTCGAACGCGAGTCGCGTAAGATGTTTTGCCACCCTTAAATACATTGCTGCACTACTTTGTGAAAATAATGATACGTTCAAATATGCAAATCTGGAAGAAAATGAAAACAAAATCCACTAATTTTGCATGTACAGAATGCAATTTATATAGCTTAGTTACTTACTTATTACCTTATTTTCTGGTTTCTGTTAAATAGTTTTTAAAATAGCAGCTATTTTATTTAAACAGGCCTAAATGTTGACAACTGCCCCCTGCACAGTGAGCATATGGGTCACTGTACAACTTTTCGAGCAGCAACGCCCTTTTCACTCTAGCAAATTTAATTTTTCGAAGTTACTCTTGTCCATGAGTAATTTTGTACCCAGTACTCGTTCGAGTATCTTATTGAGAGTCTGAGATATATAATTCTACGATATTCTGAACCGTTTAGACGTGACTCACGAGTGTGACCGACAGACGGTCAGACAGATATTCCCGGAGCAAAGGCTCACTTCACTACGTCGTGCAGTCGATAGAAGACCTTGGTTTCATGCGGCCTAAAACCCTGACCGTTAGAAGGTTCATAACGACAACGATCTGTCTTGTTGTTCAGGCAGTCACGAGACGTCGATGGGGAACGGTATTCGTTGCCAGTACATAGGCATGGTCGAAGTACATAAGCCATCCGGTGCGTGGCATTTTCCGCGTCTAGCACAAATGTGACAGTAACAAGTAGTCTATCTCGTTTGGTAAAATAAGTATAAAGGTGAAATTGAATTGGACTTTTATTTTCCTGTTTTGGCACTTCTCATAACGGGGTTGTATAACCGTAGTTTTATGCATGAATATCCTATCTGTAATTGCGTAGCTTCGATAGGTATTTGGCTTCAAAGATTCAAACGTGCTGAGTAAAACTAGCAAAAAGTATAGCTAAGGAGCTTAGTGAAGTTATAGCTACAGGGTGGGCAAATAAGTAAACCCCTACTGCATTATCAATAAATCGCATTAAAACCTACCAACTAAGCTAGTTTTTCGTTAAATTTGAGACCAAACAAGCACTATAGTATTACAAGTTAATACGAAGTATTTTATTGATCAAATATTTTATGTATAACGTAATGTGCGACGTCAGTTAAACAGTGACGCATTGACGCTGCAATATGGGTAAAATGTGTAAATGATAAAATTTTAATTGAAAACTCTAGAAAAGAGAAAAATGGGGCTCGAAGAAACTGCCCCCAGTGCCTCTGAAGTTACGACTTTACGGCGCTATACAAATCTGTTTATTATTATTAT
>Ga0126335_1000679_pt1 | contig 17088 bp, 10 predicted proteins | sample OlaspJWI45metaG_FD_108409 | JGI IMG/M metagenome (GOLD analysis project Ga0126335, IMG submission 108409) | Marine gutless worms symbiont microbial communities from Oahu, Hawaii - Olavius sp. 1 OAHU.JWI-45 metaG | ecosystem: Host-associated > Annelida > Digestive system > Unclassified | place... | reverse complement strand
CCTATATGTCAATAATACATTATATGACCCTAAAGTCAATAGTTTATGAGATAGAGAGGATATTTAGTGGAGAAAGGCGGCCATTTTGAAAATATGTTAATTAGACCATTGCACCTGGGCCCATTTTGGCCGATTTTATATATAAAGTGCTTTTGAAGTATATCTAAGTCAAAGCAACAGAGAAACTGTCTGTTGCAATTTGTTTCAGGTCAAATGCTACATTTCCCCGGCTATTGTGTGTATTTAGGAAGAAGCATTTGGAAACAATGGAAAGACAATATGCGAACATCCTGCGGTCAAAGGAAACAAACACAGTCAAGAAGATGTCAATCAGTCGAATTGTTCATGCCGGTACTCCTGGGTGTCGTTCCCGTGAGTCCATCTACGCGATGCTTCGATACTGCACAGAACAGATCGCACGAGACGAGTCCAAGTTGGCAGCAAACTCGAGCCGGGAAATATTTCTCGAATGGGCACGAAACAACCTGGAACATTTCGTAATGTATTTTGACATGACGACCGTCGGTGACATCATGTTTAATGAGTTCAACCAGCCCGCAGATGCTGTGTGGCTTCTTCACACCGGGCTTGCACTCGTCAAGCATTCGGGGTCATCAAAGTATGAACTGCTGTGTTCGTTCATAAGAAACCAGGCGTCAAATTTCGTTCGTGCACATGCCGACTGGAGGACTGTAAATGACTTCTGTGCTCTGCTGTTGCAGCATCCATTTTGCATTCCGTTTGGCGATGATTCTGCGTGGTTTAGTACCTCACTGCTGGCTGCTGTTAGCGTTTACATCAGTCCGTACGAACCGAACAGGATTCGGTCATTTGTTCGTGACATCCAGAAAACGGTGGGTATGGTGATGAGTGCGATATGGCAGAGAGATCCGTCAACTGCGGAAAAAAGTGTTCGTGAAGTTTTCGATATTATCGCACAGCCGGGTGATTCTTCGTTGGCGCTTACGACCCTGGCAGGATTTCTTCCGGAAAACATCGTGGCATCGCAGATTCAAGAACTGGCGACGAATCCGGTAGTGCCAGAGCGTAATATTCTGGCCGCTGTGTGTCATATGATTGACTGGCTGTGTTGGCCAATGTCGAGCAACGTCAGTCAATGGATAGTACTGTTCATCCGCCATCTTTCCGTCTCTCACAAGTACTCGATACTGATGGAGATTGCAGAGCTGAAAGTCATGCAGGTTTAGCATTGTGCTTTTATGTTGCTTTGTATCAGGTCTAACTTTCATGATTGGCACCAGAACTGCAAATAAAACATTTTAGCAGATGTGATGCATATATTGTATGTAATAAAGTTATCCTAATAGCTTCCACGAAGTTTAACTTTCTTTCACAAACCAGTAATTAGAGAAATAATGACAAAACTGTAGGGGGTTATTTTAATAGGACATGTTGTAGTTTATTTTACTATGAATTGTTCTTAGAATATGCAGCCTCACATCCCTCAAGTACCAGGTAGACACCTCTGTCAGTCATACACACAGCCAGATCTGGGTTATGGATAGGAAGACTGGGAAACAGATGGCTGTATCAACTGTACCAGCACTAACCATTTCCCAGTTGGGATTAGAGACATGCACGTGTAAAATTGTAAAATTTGGAATGTAGAGAAGTGCCAATGTGCAAAATGCTGGAAAAAGTGTAGGGTGTTAAACCACAAACTGGACGCACGATGGCACTCGCGAATGAGTGTGGCGGCCACTCACACAGCACAACTGTTCGTGACGTTGGAGTTCTCATCGATTGCGATGTCGCTGTGCGGTCCCATGTGTCGCGTACGGTGTCCGGATGTTTCGCTGTGTTAGACAGCTCTGCAACATCAGACGCTCAGTGTCAGATTCTGTGTTCCATTCGCTGGTCGTGTCGGTGGTTATGCCACGTCTCGACTACTGCAACGCAACACTCGCAGGACTTCCTGCATCTCAGCTCAGTCGACTTCAGTCGGTTCTCAATCCACCGCCAGACTTATACATCGATCTTCTCGGTATGAGCACGTCACACCAATGCTGCGAGACCTACACTGGCTGCGGTCTCCGGAACGCATCGATTTCAAGTTAGCTGTGCTCACCTACCAATGCCTGCATGGCATGGCACCACGGTATCTTTCCGACTACATCCAGAGCATCGCCGTTTCCAACCGTCACCTTCTCCGGTCATCGTCATCCTTGCAGCTAGTGATCCGACGTACACGGCTGTCCACTGTTGGTGATCGTGCATTTCCGGTTGCCGGATGCAGCCTCTGGAACAGTCTGCTGCCCGACGTCACCTCAGCTTCAACGCTGTCTGTTTTTCGAAACCACCTCAAAACTCATCTCTTTTCCCGATCATTTCCTTCCTAACTGTTTTTCGGTTTCTAGTTCTGCACACTGTGTATAGTAGTGGTTTAGCAGTATTTTTTACTTTATTTACAGTATTTTTACTTTAGGCCACTCTAAATAACTCTAATGTAATGTAATGTAATGTAATCAGCTGCAGACAGTCAGTCGCTATAGCGATTGGCAATCAAAGGCAGTTAACAGAGAAGCATGTGCGGTGCGCACTGCGCAGTAATCGATTGAGCAGTGTCAGTCATTGTTAAGTGTGAAATATACGACACCAACATGTGAAATGAAGTCACCAACTGACAAAAAGACAATAATATACACGTGCAGTGCACCCACTAACCTGTAGTGCGTCCACTAGCATATATAAGACGTAGACATAGTAAATGCTTTTCGAATATTGTGAAGCATAAAACTGCATATTGTTTGCTTTCAGAAAGTTTTACGGTTTGTACCGTATTTGCTGCATTGGTTTTTGTAGGCTAACAAAAAGGAAGAAAAAAAACAAAGTGTTCTTAAATACAGTGTACATAAAATATATGCATAAATTTTAACTTAACTTGCTCATCTAGTCAGCACATGTTCCTAATTTAAGTGGTCATAATCACCTACTTACTGCCTTTAACACGTCTCTCAGTAGGCAATTCAACAACGCCGTCAATTGTTCCCCCTTGTCATTCCGCGACAATGTGCAAAGAGATTACGTCGCCCGTACCGCGCAACGTTTACCCGGCACTAATTTCCCACACCGAACACCGATCATTTTACACATTGGCACTTCCCCGCACCCTGCGTCTTACACGTGCCCTGCAGTAGGATGTTCCTAAAGAAAGAAAGTGTCATAAATTTACTGTCCAACATTCTGTTGTGTTGCAGAGGCTGTAAATAGGCTGTGGTAAAACTGTTAGTAGAGTTAAATGATATTTAGGACTTGCCCAATTCAACTGAATTTTTCTTTATTTTGTTCTGCAAACTGCTCGGTATACAAAATGAACATAACTGAACAGTGTGCATAAATTGTTATGTAAATGTAATATTATCATCACTATACTGTGCTGTTAATATTTATTAACACTTATTTGTACAGTGTATTTGCTATTTGTACAGTGCAGGTTATCATACTCAATGCTTCATCATGCCAAAGTGACATTATAGCTCTTCCTTGCCGTAGTGCAAATATGGTGCATAGGTTGGGCATTTCTTAGTATTGGTCAATTGTTCATGTTGTACGTTGTCCATTGTTTGCAGCTGTTTGTCGGACTGCGGTACGATGCATATCGTGAACAGTGCTTTCATGTTCTGGCAACGCTACTACTGGGCTATCGCTACTCACCCTACCTCTTTCACTCGGTTGGTATTTGTAGATTGATATTACTGCTTGGTTTGGATCCAAATTTCACTTGTATAGGCCATATTTTTCTGTCAGAGATCTAAGTTAAGCTAAGCTACCTCTGACATTCTGTAGGCTAGTTGTTTCTAATTGTATATAAATGTAAAAAAAACTGCAGTTTATACAAATTTATGTTAATGGTGACATTCGTGCATCAAAATCAGCAGAACTCATAAAAGGTGATATTAGCCACCAGCACATTGCATAAATGTCAGCGAGTCACTGACTGGATGGAAAACGCTCACTTATTGTATTTTTTGTGTTATGAGAACTGTTGACAGACATAATGAACTAGAAAGTCTATAGCACCCCCATTATGCATTTGCTATGCCAGCCAGTCATAGACAGACAGCATGAACCGAATGCGTACTGCAGCAGACGTATAAAAACTTTTTTGCCAAATTTGCAATGCTTGATTTTCACTTCTTTAGCGGCATAGTTGTTAATGAACCCGCAGAGGAAAAAGTGCTGTTAGCAGTGCCATTTTTTTCTCATGTTGGGCAGCTTTTCTCTACTGATACAAAACAAGAAGCTCAGCTATCGCTGACAAACTGTCCAGTGCTGCCCTCTGGTGAATGACTGCGATTTATTGGCCTGATTTTCTGACTTACCTATTTCTCTTTCATTTGATGCCCTCAATGAGGGGGATCTTCTTGCTATCAGGTACGTATTTGATATGGGAAGACTAGAATGGCTGGGCTTTGTGGGCTACAATCTGGTGGTCACAAGATAATCGACTCAGTCATTTGGGCACAATACATCAACGTGACAGACACACACACCGGCAGACAGACAGCCACATCGCCATAGCAAATTCCGTGCCAATGCTCTGTGTCAGATGGCAAAAATGTTTTATCCTTGTTACGTTTTTACATTTTTATGCCACACAGCAAAGTGTTTGTATTGAAATTCTGTTAATCGTAGGAATGGTTGTGGGTGGTTGCAGCTGCTGCACCATCTGCCGAGCACAGTCAGTCGTCTGTACAATGAACAGCGCTGTGGCCGTGTGAGCGCATGTCATGTCCTTCCGCCACTTGTTGAACTGCTTCACTGTCTCATGTTCATGCACCCGGGATTCCCCGAGATGTACCGGCCTGTCGTCGCCGCTATTAATGTACGCTGCACTTATTAATACAGTGTATTAACACATGGTGGTGTGGTGGTGCTGTTGATCGAGTGACGAATTTGTGATCAACATGTCACAAGTTTTACAGCCAGCCACGCACCAATATGTGGTAACTGTGTCTAGTCTATTTACATCTGTAGGCAAACGTTTAAAATGTTGGTTCAGTTAAAGAAATAATATATTTGTGAAATGTAAAAATTGCATTACTAAATTAACACAGTGCAAAATTGTTTACTGCATACCTGCAGTCTGTAATGTATGTTACTCCTTAACAGCTTTTCATTTTTTGTAATATGTAACCGACTTGTGATGTCTGTCCTTCTGTCTGTCTTGTTTGTAATCGGAATGCGTGGAATGCGTGGCAAAGAGCCCATAGGCCACGCGAAGGTTAGCAGCAGTGGCGGCCAGCTGCAGCAGTGCAGCCACTCACCATGTTCCCTGACGTCACAAGCTATTATAAGCTCGGGCCACGCAGATGCAAACCTTTCCGGCAACCGGCGTCTAGTTTTCTTAAAGGGCTGTCAGTGTTTTGCTGTGTTTTAAGTATAATTGTGTGTTGCTGCACATGCTAGAAATCTGGTAATGCTTGATTTTTAATCAATTAATTAAATACTATATTTATGCCTGCCACCACTGCCTAGATAGGCACAGATGGAGACGTGATGGCTTGCTAAAGAGTTGTATCTACACTGTGTCTCAAAAAAAGTTCCCACTTTTAAACTCTCTGTAACTTTGTAAAATCTTAACCAATTTTCAAAAATTTTGCACTTCTGGAAAGCATGTGAAATTTGCTACAAAACCCATACGACATTACCCACCTCACCTTAGGCATGTTGCTACACTACCTTGGGAAATTAAAAATTCCAATTTTCTGCAGATATTCAGCAGATATGGAAGGAAATGCAAACAAATAGCATTTAGTGCACCGATTTTGATTCCTCTACATGTGTAACTGTGTATGCTGAGTGTATTTATGTGTTAGATGAATATTTAAAAACTTTAAGCATACGAAGGTAAGGTGACGTCCCTTTGCTGCTTCGACGCAGCATGTTAATCGTTGACAGACACTGCAGTCACGTCTGCTGTAACGAATTTTCGGTGCCACAAATTGATCCAAAAGTAAATAAGTAAAAGAACAGTGACATGGAAAATTTTATCTGCAATCAGTATGGGGAAAGACTTGCTATTTTAAGCACTGAAAATATCAAAATTTGTGGATGAATAACAAAGGAGCGATTAAAAATGCGATCTGTTTGCATTTTCTTCCACATCTGCAGAATATTTGAATTGTTAATTTCCCAGCGTAGTGAGCAACATGCCTAACCTGAGATGGATAGTGTCATATGGGTTTTGTAGCAAATTTCATACGCTTCTGAGACTTAGTGTAGTGTTGATAGTTATTGCGGTTAGAACAGGCTGGTTCCAGACGGGACCAATCCTGGAACTGTTTTTCTTAGCCTCAGTCCATGCACAGCATATTTTTACTGTATTAATTAACTAACGTGTAGTTTCAGTAATTGATTGATGCATAACGTGGGTGCCCTCTAGCTAGTGGTCTCAGACTGGGCCAGATCGGACTAGTCATTAATTTTGGTGTGGACCATTTTTTCTGTAATAGTATCTGGAACTGTTGTGCTGTACAGATGTGTCGCTATCCACCTCCGTCATTGGAGGTCATCTACGAGCGACTGCGGCAGCATGCGTGGTCATCGGCAGCATGCAGTACCGGGGACATTGGTGGAGGTGCAGAGTGTGGTATTGGGGGCACGGCAGATGTCCCGGGGGTCGACACCAGGTCAGAGACCGGTCTGACAGGACTCAATAACCTCGGCAACACTTGCTACGTGAACTGCGTTCTACAGGCACTCTACATGTGTGACATGTGAGTAGCATTGTCTGGGTCCCAGGAGCCATGGAATTGGCCTGATACATTTCCTGGTCAGATAGTGTAAAGGTTTCTAAAGCAGGATTTAATTTTGTTAGGCTTGGTTACATTTACATTACTCAGTTCTTGTTACTACTGTTTTCGTGTTACCCTTTTTTGTTTTAAGAAGTATTTTGTCGTTTTTTTTGTGAGTTTGGTTGTCGGTAAATGTAGTCAGTTGCATGAGAAGATGCATCTCCAAAATCCTTCGTTATGTGTTGAGTGGCATGCAAAACTGGTCTTGTTTGCTTCAGTTCAGTCTGTATGTTTTACAGTACATCCAGTAGCAAGTGGATCTAGCTTAATGTGCCGCACTTGAATTTCATTGAAACTTATTGAACAGTTGATAGCTAAAATTTTACTGATTGTGAATGCTGATGGTGTTTGTACAAATGTATATTGAATGTGCAGTATTTGTGATAAGTTACATTGGCGGTGTAGTTTTCGACGTGGCGTTCTAACATCTTTGCCATGCTCACAGCAGACAATGTTAAAGAGTCTTCAGTGCGTCTTCACATTTCTCACCCTTACTGAGGTTAGACTAAAGTCTTAGCTGATTTTGAATTGGTATTGACATTTATTTTTAATGCACTTAAAACTTTGCTTAGTAACGGCAACAATCCTGTTTTATGACATCGGCAAGATGATCTCTTCTAGAGCTGGGAAGTCCGGAGGTTCCAGCTTCCTCTACCAACATGTTTCAGTTTTAAAGCAGCATTTTAATGCCATCCTGTTGCGTGAGTCCACCCGGACTTAAAAATAGTACAGTAATAATATGTACATATCTGTCTTGTTGTAATAAGTAACAGTGGCCACAGGTTGCAGAAGAGTACACTGTCAAACTCTTGTCTATCCAAGAAATTTATTTCACTATTAGATGTAGCAAAAAGAAAACTACAAAGCACATGGGAGAATTGGCATGCTGGCAACTTTACAAATCCAGCAGGAACTGCATTAGCCACTGAGACAAGCCTTCAGCGATTCTGATATTGTATACTGTACACCTTTATGCCACAGGCTTTTTCGTTTATTTGGAAAGGTATCAAGATATATTTTGTGCTATTATCCAATGTTTTTGTTTTGTAGAGACCTGCATATCTCCCGGAGCAGTTCTTCAAGGAGTCGAAGCCACCATGGTTTTCACCAAACGTGCAGCACGATTGCTCGGAATTCCTGAAATACCTTCTCGACCAGTTGCACGAGCAGGAGCTGTCCATCAAACCAACCCCAGCCCCTCAGGCAACAAGACCAGTCTCAGCTTCTACACTTACCAAGTCCGACACACTGGCAAAGAAGAAGAAGTCGTCGGCAAAGGGTTTGTTGCGGATGCTGACTCTGTCAAAGCGGCATTCTGTTTGCGATCTTGATACAGAATCCACTTCCCCTCTAACGCTTGTCCAGCGGACATTTGGGGGCAAGATCATCAGCAGCTACGTATGCCTTCAGTGTCGGACGGAATCATCAAAGTTGGAAACTTTTACAGATCTGGCACTTGCCTTCCCCGAAGACTCTGAAAGCGATGAGAACACCTCGTCAACGGCTGATGCAGGTCGCCGATCGAATGGAGCACGCCTTCTGCCTGGTGGCAGTGCAACAGAGACAGTATCTTCCACAGCCGAGAGTGGCAGTGCTGGCTCTCCGACATTACCGACCCCAGTGAAATCAGTTTCGCTGCAATTGCTCCTTGAGCACTTTTTGCGACCCGAGAGACTGGTTGGCAGTAACCAGTACCAGTGCAGCAAGTGTGGTGGACTGCGCGACGGCGAGCGGCGCACAATGATCACCTTCGCACCGCCATGTCTCGTATTACCACTCCTCCGGTTTGCCTACGATACCAAGACTGGGCAACACAACAAGATCTGCACTGACGTCTCGTGTCCGCTAACTCTCCGCATTCCAGTCAGCACCATCAACTCCGAGACCCAGAACCGCAAATCTTCGAAATCCGGCACGCGGCACGTGGATTACAGCCTGGCCAGTGTCATCGTTCATTCTGGCCTCTCATCCGACGGGGGCCACTACTACTGCTATGCCCACCAGCCAGAATCTGAGCCCCAGCGACATGCTCGCGGGCGGAAGGCAGAAAAGTTGGAGTCAAGCAGTGGATCTCCATGGTTCATGTTTAATGACAACCGAGTTATGTATTCATCGTACGATGCCATCAGAACACTGACACAGACGTTTGCTCGTGATACGGCATATGTTCTTTTCTACCGGAGAATTGAGGCTGATAGTGGAAAGAGTCAGCGGTCCAGGTCCTCGTTGACTGAAGATGTTATTCCACCGACATCAAGCCTTCGACTTACCGTGGAAGAAGACAACAAAGTTTACCGTGAGGTGAGTGAAATTGTTTTCATGAAATCTTGGGCAAGTCGTTTACACCTAGGTGCCTCTCTCACCAAGCAGTATGCATTTGGTGCTGGTCTAAGGCAGTGGGTCAGTGTGGCTCGGATGCTAACCTGATGGAAGGTCATCGTTCCAGCTCCGTTGGGTCCAAAGTCTGGCTACTTTTTACAAATCTAGCCATATCCAACTTCAGCAAAATTGTGGCGCATTGTTTTGAGCACAGCTACGTATATTTGTGCATATTCACAGTTTAGAGTACAAAAACTTTGCATTTGGTTAAGATCAGTCATTTGACAGTATTTTTCTTGTAATCCGTAATTTTTACAGGATGGGTGTACCTCCGTTTGATGCATTTATTTAGGGTGAACCCCTAATCATAACTAGAAAATTTGGTATCAGGAAATGATATAGAGACATCCCTCAGTGGTATGGTTGAAAAATATGGATTACATGTGTGATTGGTGGACAGAAAGACTGAATTGTTTAAGCAGTAGCACTGTCTACCAACTCGCACTATTTACCTCGTTTTTTACATAACGCTCACATTTGTTCAGGAATGTGCCAAGCGAGAAACGTCGGACAAGGAGACATGTAATGACCGTGGGATGGAGCAGACAGCAACAATGTACTTCTGTGATGACGACGATGATGAGAGTCCAGCTTCAGCTGCAGGTACAGCAAGCAAGGAGAACGAATATGGCATTTGACCATTGTCTGACTGCTAGTGTGTCCTCATGCTTCTTCCCCTCGGTGTCAGTCTTTGTGTCTGAGGCTGTTTTTGTTGTTTGGTTGTTAAAACAATTCGCTGTATTTATATGTTTGTCAATCCGCCTCTCGTTTTGCCAATACCAATGAAGTAATGATTGATTAGCCAGTTTGTGCAGTTCAGTTAAAATTTTGTCCAATCATTTTGTTGCAAAAGTGAACGATGTCCGACGAGTTGCAAAACTGCTTTATTGTTATTCAGTCAGCATACATGTAAAAATTTGACGGCCTGAAATGATCCATGATGTGTCGATTGAGGTGTTAATCTACTCACTCACTCACTCGGGGGTAACAAATGATTTGTTTAAATAAACTGTGATTGATACCAGCCTTGTTTTTCTCTCTCGTGGTTGCAGTCAGTATATTCTTGCTTTTTTGTGGTTAGTGTTATATTCTATACAGAAGATATAATCCATTCATTGTCTTCTGTCCATCTTTGCAGGATTGTCGTGTACAGTAACTATTCACTGTCATGTCATCATGTGAATATAAAATGTAAATTCCTTCCTGAGCCACAGAGCGGCACTCATTTCCATTACTATAGCCTTCAGCTTACATTGTGAGACTGTGGCTTGTGTAGTGTTCAGCATATATGTTTATTCTCCCAGCTTTCTCTGATATGTATTGTGTTCACCCAAGCGAAATAGTTGATCTGCATGGCTGGTTACATATCTCAATGTTTTACTTATTCGCCGGCAGTCACCCCTCCCAGTACTAACGTGGCCTAGTGTTGAGCAATCATGTTGATTGAGGTCCGTGTGTGGGTGTGAGCAACTGGCCCATAGCTGCTGCGTGGAGCATGGAGGCCAAGTGTTGTGACCTCTTTGAGTCACGAGCCACAATGCTGACCAAGTCACCCAGTTTAATGTGTTGCATATTATTGTTCATTAATGGTGACGACTAACGATCGGAATACTATCATGAAAGAAATATTTCTAATACACCAAGGCTGATTTTGCACAAATCACGTGAACAGAACTCCATGGTGCAGTTTTATGTAGACTGGCCGTGTTTTTGTGATGTTTTTTTTATCAATTTTGCACATTTTTAATTTGCCCCACTAGGTCTCGTGTAGCTGCTGAACGACGTCCAACAGTTTGCTTGCTACATATCTGGCTCTGAATTGCAGCCAAGTTTTTTTGTTGTTGTTAATTTCTCTTTGTTGTTTTGCTTGCCTGCTGCCATCGAGTCTGTTTCTTCTGTCGGTTTTAGTTCAGATGCAGTTTGCCAATATGGATTTCCATACCAAATTCTTAACATGGTGGAGTGGTTCTGGTGGGACTGAAGCCTGATCTTAACAACCAGCTAGCTTGGACACTGTTGGTTGGGTCATCTGGCCTGTAAAAACTGTCCCCTGAAATTCCTCTGTGCTCCGCACTGAGGTTCACGGATGTCGAAATAATCAGGGTGTCTCTCTGGGTGAGTGGGTGACTTGTTTTTCTTCAAATGATATCTAAGGACTGAGAAGGCCTAAGAACGTCGAATTTGGCACAAAGGTGGCATCTAGCACTAGGATGATGCATGCTCTTAGATTTCTGAAAAAAGTTTGTTAAATGTGGCAAAATTGGCAAAAAAACACCAACAGTAGGCCAAGATGCACCATTTTTTCATTTCCACTCGCACGGTGGCGCCACATATACGTACGCAGAAACAGCATATAGTGGCGCCATCTAAGACAGTGCGGAACACCAAGACCCTGTGACGATAAGTCACCTTACTTGTGAACTATTATGTCAAGCGGGACGTTAACCATCTATTCACAACGTCTGTCAATTTCTAGATTATGACTATGACAGTTCATTGCCAGTTACTCAGGAGAAGGCTTGCCTGGAAATTATGGAAAAGTAATTTTGGAATCTCATGGAGTTAACAAAAATTCAGAGAAAGGTGCCAGTCCAGGAAGTCATTGCGCAAAGCATAAAGCACACAAGATGTTAAGGGCCATGCTACCATGCAAGCTAACAACAAGGTCCCCTACACACACTGTTGGGCATGAAAGCCTTTCCTGTAGAATTGCCACTTTCATTCATCCGTGAAGAGGAGAATAGATGCTTGCCTGTTGCTTGTTGGAAAGTAAAACCCACGTTTACCACAGCCTTGCTTTGAGTGTTATCATGTCTACTTCCACTGTGTATTTAATGAGTTAAGCAAGCTTTGTCTACTCCATGGCATGGTTTATCGAGTCATTTGTTGCCAATTTATTTTGCAGCATCATAACAGTTTGCATTTGAGTTCTTTTTGTTGAGAATACTCGTTTTTTGCACTGCTGCTCTGAGAATTATTGCATGTTACGTTTGTTGCTTGCATTTGTGCTAATTGTTTTATTTTCAGCTGAATTTGTACGTAATAAAACCTTGTTTGTCAAACTTGTCATTTGATAGTCTGCCAAGTACAGCGTGTATTTCATGGTCAGGTGCACTATCCTTCCTGGTCAGTATAGCAAATTATTTAGCATCTGCTGAACCCAAGTTTGCACATATACTTTTTCACCGACTTTCATGCCTCATTAAATGGCTTTCTTCAGTGCTTTGACACTGTTGGTTGTGTCATATGGCCCTACCTGAAGTGACCCATAAACCAAATTTTGTAATGTAATAAGTAGGCACTAAATATATTTGGTGCCCGTGGTCAACTGAGGATCGCTTGTTACTGTGTTATGTAAATTTTCTATTGAGCAGTTGAAACGTTTCGTGCATTATCTTTATATAGTACATATTTTGCTTGTTACATCTTTTCAACTTTCCCTGCATACTGACTGCGTGATGATTTTCCTGCTGTACCATACTTGTCAATGATATTTCTACAATTAGTCATGTTCTTTTGTTTTCATGTCTTGCTGATAATACTATAATAATTGTAACAATGATAGCACTTGTACAGATTGTTAGTTGAAGTTACGTTATGTTTCGGATGCGTAATTTTGTTCGATATTAAATACAATGCAGCATTGTAGAGCATTTACAGCTAATTCTGGTGTTTATGTGCAACTGAGTTTATTTTCAGTTATCTCCTGTAGTTGCTAGTTATCGTAACTTGCATATAGTTCTCTATTCTGATGGTGCATTGTCCATGTTAGTGCTGCTGTGCTAACCAGTCAACATCTCGTGTGAGTTTTTGTCTGTGACTGAGTGGTTAGTGGAATAAAAAATAATTGTGAAAGGTGACAAGACTTTGGTGAAAGAATCAACTATTTATAAATACCTGTACTTCTACAACATATTTCTCACACTAGTACGGGAGTTGCCCTATTGTAACATGGGCCTATAAATACATCTGTTCTGACTCACTCGCAAGGTGGCACCATATTCGATGCGACCATATCTAAGTCACTTTAGCCACTAACCTAGAAACGAACTATTTCACCAATGACAAAAGCATATTAATTTTATTGCTCAAGCGTTCTGCAAATCAGTTTATTCAAGTACTTCATGCTGTAAAAATCAGAAATAAGCCAGAAATGCTCACCAGGAGATGCGTACTGCTAGATTACTATGCCTACTGGAATGTTCCAGCCAGCTTCAGCCTGTTACATGCTAACACTAGGCCTAACAGCTACGTTAATACTTAACCGTCACCGGGATTATTTCAGGATACGAAACAGTGTCTGTTAACTTTCACTTTTGTTTTCAAATAACTGGAAAACGAAGCAGTAATTACCACTCAAATTCTAGTAGGGGCCTGAAGCCGCAGCCAAAAACTACCCCAACATTTGCTAAATGGTCAAAAACCGTTGAGGCCCAGTTGTGGCCTCTGAACTTCATTCACATGAAGCTTACCCAATTTTTTTAAATCTGCGGAAATCCCTACAATACAGAAAGATTCATTACCCTCCGCCCCTGGCGTCTCAGCACCTCAACTTGGGCCGACTTTTTCACCAGATGCCCTTCCAAAAAGACCTGCAACGCCCTGTGCACAACATCTCAGTTGCCAGTTTGTACTGACATCCAGAGTCGTCGTTGTGCTGTCATAAGTCGACAAAACCATTACAAAACGTCCTTCCATTTGTCCCATTTCAATTAGAAATTCTACACAATGATGGCAAGAAAATACCAACGGAGCCCAAAACTCTCCAGAACTTCAAAAAGCTTCAAGACAAACGTTCTCGTTTAAGAAAAATCCAAAATACAGAGCAAGACTGACGACGATAGCGTCATAAATCGCACATCAGTGGATAACCTTGCATTTTTGCTCACTCGAAGCGCTAGGACACATCCCCTTCACTGCCTTTGTTTCTTACGCCTGGCAAAAAGCAGGCTGTTAGCAGTTGAGCCCTCAAAAATTTCGGACCACTTGTTTATTCAATTTTCATTATGTATAGATAGTCTGTATTTAAGTTTTTTTCACAGCATTTTATACCTACAAAATAGATGAAGGGAGGGTTTGAGGTCCCTTATTATACTTGCATCAAGATCGATGCCACTATAAAGGCACAAGTTTCAGTTTTAAGGCCGCATCAAATGCATGACATACGGACTGACTTTTGCGACCCCGTAGCGTTGGCGTCTGTCAGTCTGTCACGCCACGGATCTAGGTAGTGTTTGGGGTGGATACTTGTGGACCCAAGCAACATAAGACGGGGGAGGAATGAACACGGATTCGATGCGGCCTTCGCCAAATTATTTCGGCCACTTGTTCATTCACATGTGCGACGTCCGTCCAGTCTCAGGAACTGCGGACTGCGACGTAGGTTTTTGACGGAGTTAACTGAACGCCGGACGACGCTATAAGAGCTTCAGCAAGCGTCAGCGAGTTCGACGTGGACTGTGCCACATCACCTCGTCTAGTGGGAAGGTTCGTCATCGGTTGACCGCCGCCCATGTCTCCCTCCAAGTGCCGGATTGCCTCCAGGATCGTCTCGAGGTTGCGACGCGACGTGGACGGCCAGAGCGTTGGGGATGCGGCGGAAGCGTTCCAGACGGTCAGAGGAGCTCGGTCAAACGCCGATGGCTGACGGTAATCCATGTGACGGGGTGTGGTACTTGGTTGCAATGCCGCTGTCAAGAAGCTGTCAACGCAACTCGTCGTAGCACCAGCCTACATATCAGTAACACGTCAACCAAGGGACTCTACGCCTACCGCATATACGTCCGACTGTGCTAGCGACAGCAGAAACAGAATATAGGTCTACTATTTTAGACCGCATCGGATGCTTGAGATGCGGACGACTGCGACCGATGATTCCATAGCGTGGTGTGTCTGTCTGTCATGCGCCCGCACCCTACATAAATGGCTGAACGGATCGAGGTCCTGATCGTGGCGCAGACTCCTGTGGACCCAAGCACACTGTATTAGATAGAGGTCCTGACAATGACACCCCTACGGGTGGGGATGTGGGGAATGTTGTCCAATGTGCCGTATACGTCTGTTCACTTCTGACTCATTCGTCAGATGGCGGCCATTGCTAAACTACTCTACCACTTGTTAGAATTTCAGAAAAGCTTAACTCGTGGGACTATAATGTGTACTGGTATACAAACCGACAGTTGCGGAACGACGGCCTGCGCAGAGCCGGGTAACGTCGCGCTGCTGAGTGGTAGTGACGCAATTCTCAGATCTTCTGCCTTGTCCACTGTCAACTTCCGGTCCGCTTCTAATTGCTGATCGACTTTTAGCTTGCGGCGTCGCGGCGGGCCGGCAGTGGCCACGTCGTCGTCTGATGACTGCGAGTTATAGCACGACGAAGACCGAGACTCCTGTCGCCGTCGCTTGGTAATGGCCGATGACGTCACATCCGGTGGAATATTTCTATTTCCGGTTCCGTTAGCGAGGAGTTGTACGAGGCGCGAATTCTTGGCGACCAACTGTGCCTTCTGACGGTGCAGATCGGCGATGTAGTCGACCGCTCGCTGTAATATCGCCGCCTGCATTGCAACAAACATTAAACAGTGATATTAAGTAAGTAAGTAAGTAATACGGTAAGCAACACACGCACAATCATGCTAGCCGTCATTTTCCGCAAGTGTCAATAACTACTTAAGAATGAACCCGTCACCGACACACTGATCACTGCGATAAGGTATTGATGGGCGATGAAGTTCACCTAGCCGGTAAAGCCGCAAAGAGAATTATCTATAGTAGAGTATTCCAGTAAAGTCGGTCTGGCTTATGCCATAGTTTGGGATCAGGGTTCATATGTGTGCAACACTACAAGTCCCTATGTCCAGCAGTTATGACTTCTGCGACCCTGATTAACAGACAGACATCCGACTCACGGAGACAGCTTTTGATTACTTATTAGGCCGCTTTGACTGCATGAGATACTATTGCTATCGATGATCCCCGGAGTCAGTCAGTCTCAACGGTCGAGGTCGTCCTGTTTGAGGCGGGGACTCCTAGCGGTCAAAGGTACATTATATTAGACAGGACTCCCTCACAGATTCGATGCAGCCTTCGCCAAAGTATATTGGCCAGTTGTTTTGTTGGCCGCTGATTTGGTACAAAAAGTTGAATAGCCTTGTCACAAGGAGTGGCTATGGCACGACAACTATGTATATGTGGATACGTGGGCGTATCACGGATGAATGGTGAATACTCACTCATTCACTGAGTGATGACTGACTGTACATTTCTCAACGACAACATTTTACAACCAACCAACCCAGTCTGTCATTCGTGTAGTCAAGTGAGTCGTCGTCGCATATAGGGCTGCTACTATCGACTAAAGTTTGCTACTCGACGAGTACAACAAGTAGTGGAATGTCAATGAAATTTATTGAAATACAATATACACCAAACTAAAAGCAATTACATTGAAAATCTTTTATTACACAATTTTTTCCAACGGTAGTGATGAACTGAGGTATAAAAGTTATAGAAGAGTATTCAAACGAGTTGCTGAGACAGCTGAAGTTTTATATTATAAACAGCAGTTTGACACACGGGCCAACTCTGTAAAACAGCTTTGGTCAAATTTGAACAAAGGGTTCAATTACAAAAAAAACAAAGTAACTATGTTATAACTGATCTTAAGGTAGGCAATAAAATTGTTACTGAACCTAAAGAGATATGTAATGGATTAAATGCATACTATTGTAGTGTTGGCAATAATTTAGTAGAATTGTTTATCAATGGCTTAAAAATTATCTTAGTGATAGAAAACAGTTTACCTCTCTTCCAGGAGTTAGTTCTGAAATTGGATCCATCAGTATGGGTGTACCCCAAGGCTTAGTTCTGGGGCCATTACTGTTTCTGTGGT
>Ga0126335_1000678_pt1 | contig 17090 bp, 6 predicted proteins | sample OlaspJWI45metaG_FD_108409 | JGI IMG/M metagenome (GOLD analysis project Ga0126335, IMG submission 108409) | Marine gutless worms symbiont microbial communities from Oahu, Hawaii - Olavius sp. 1 OAHU.JWI-45 metaG | ecosystem: Host-associated > Annelida > Digestive system > Unclassified | place... | reverse complement strand
CACAGTTACAGTTGAGCCAGTTTGAAGTTTCTAGTTCATTAACCTAAATTTCTTCCATTGATTTGTTGTCTGTGCTAGTGCTGCTGCTGTTAATTTTTATAGTACTACTTTTGTTTAACTAGCCTACTTTTCTATTCACTGCAAGTTTGGCTACTCTCCCACAGTTAACCCTTTGGGGGTTTGCTGAGCAGAATTTTTTGCATGACTATATATAGGTTACTTGCCACATTTCAAAGTCTACAGCATGTTTCTGTCCATCTCTGATTCAGTTTTGGGCTTTTTCACCTATTTTAATACTTATTTGTATAATTATAACCCAGCAGTCTGGCAGAATAACTTTTGTTACCAATAGTGATATGGGCCTGTGACATGCATGACTGATTATAAGCTAGACAGTTGCTAGCTTAGTCTACCACCTAACATTAAAAAATGCTGAACCAATGGTGGTTATACAGGGAGAGCGACTGACTTATGAAATACATGATACCACATGAAATAATATCCATTCATTAATTAACCGAAAGCCAAAATCCATAATGTCAGTTCAGAAGGAAGAATGAGAAGATTGTGGTGGAAAAGATATGCAGAAAATGTTAAGTTATGTGACTGGCGGTGTTAAATTCATATGGAATAGGTGGTCCTGTTCTTCACGTCAAAATCAAGGCTATCTCAAACTGTAAGCAACTGGTACAAGTTGCCACACTCTGATAAACACTTATTTTAGCCTAGACACGAAGAATGCATAAAGCGGCCACTATTGTATTATATTGCACTTAATGTGCCCTTTATGTCGACCAGTAAACGTACGTTGGATGTCGATTAACCAATATTACCTGCATGTTGCATGGCTACGCATCACCATAGTGACAGCAGTGGCGGCAGCAATTATTTTCTCACAAATTCTCTCTCTGTGTTGAACCACATTCGTGGAACTGGTTGTTCTGGCTGGTTATACTTACAGGCCAGCGGAATCCATCAGTAGTGTGTCTTCTGGTCTACACTGGATCTGGCGTCATTGACACCCACTGATTGGGGATGGAAGGTGCAGGCTAAGGTGATGACTTTTAAACTTAGATGGAGAAGTTGCCCCAATTCGCTTCTGTAGGTAATTAAGTGTAGCTACCGCGAACTGCACAAGACCTTGTTCCTGTCGCAAATACGGTTGCACTGTTTGACAGCCTGCAAGTCGTGTCGTGGACCGAGCTGTGCAAATCGAGGCACTGAGACAAATGATGTGTTGGGCCTGACGGACAAGTTTATTGACGACGGCGAGATTTTTTTCTTTGAGGAGGAAGTTAGTTAGTGTGCAACCTTATCATCATGCATTATCATCGGTGGTGACTGCCGTAACCTTGACATGAACTTCATGCCTACTAAGTACCAACAAGAGGCCAAGGTAATTTGGCAAAGGCTGCATCGTATACGCTTTCCCTCCTCCTCGCCGTGGAGGATCGGGATCCCTGTCTAACACTGTCGTCCCAATAGTCTCCTTTCCAAACAAGACATCAATCCGTTCAGTGTTCACCCATTTTTGCTCTCCAAAGCCGAGTGAAGCCGCGTGACAGACAGACAGACTGGAACATCAGTAGCAAAAGCCTGCATCACATGCACTCGATGCAGCCTAACAATGTAGGTCATTAGGTTAAGGCGTTCAAACGTTACAGTTCAAATAAACAGACGCGCGCAACAGAACGTAATACCTCACCGCATTCGAGGGTGGTAAAATGAGGTGCGCGTGCCCCGGTGCCCTGTAGGTAGGGGACGCCACTGATACTAGTCCAAAAGACAGCGAAGAGTATGACGCGGACGTTCTCTCGCTGTAAGCTGTCTTGACAGTCCCAGCGCAGCCGTGTGTAGCAATCACTAGCCACGTCGTGTAGACAGAGGTGCGCGGGTGCAAAAACAACAACAAGCAATTCTGCAAGTCATTCCTAACTTCTAGGAAAGCAAATTATTAAATAAATCGAAGCACAAACTGATGCGCTTGTCTTCTTCGGGTTCTCTGTCCTTAGATAGATGTAGTACTCCAACGACGTCAATTTTCAGTGCGTTGAGTCATGTTCGGTTGTCCATGTCTTCATTTGCCTTTCTTAGTCATCAGATGATCGTGTATCATTGTCCTTGGTCTTCCTCTTGTTTTCGTTCCTTCTACATTTCCTTCAGTTGCTTGTGTGTGTATGTCTGACTACGGAGCGTTAGTGCATTAAAATTGTCGCTATATCATACTCGAATCCCAAAATACCATGGTTGAACTATGGTTCGTTTGCCATGGTACTATTGTGGATAGGTCGTGGTTCTACGATGGTTGTCTGCACAATAGCACATTTGTCGGCGTGTGTGCCAGTGTACATATGATGTACGGTACAACTTCAACGCATGCACTCTTTGACACCACCATCAGTAGTAGGCTTAAAGCTCGATTGACAACCGTGCTCACAAGCAGTGTGAACAGAGCTTAAGTGAACGATATGCAACACCGTCATTGCAGTAACACCGCGGTTTTGGCAGAAGAATTTTACGGCGGTATACAGCGCAGCTCTAACGTGGAGTCGACCTAAAATGTTGTGAACTATGAGGCTAGAACGCGTTAAATAATAGATTCACCGCCAGACAGACCCGCTGACGCTTATCGATAAACTATACTGCTTTCACAGCAGATATCTATAAGCTTACACATGTGACCGAGGTTTGGTGTCGATCGCAGGAGGAATATGCGTCGTTCCTATTGCGGTGTAGTAAAACGTTTAACCGGTAATGTTTCACAAAACCCGCCTGTTCTGGAATCAGGGGGTCTACGATTTGCAATTGTGGGGGGGGGCAACAGGATGGCCAATTATGCTAGTGGAAACAGGCGTGTCACTACTTTTGTGTCACAGATCGACGCAAAATCGTATTACTATGTGATGTTTCACCGAACCTGTCAACAGCAAATAACCGGTCAGTAGACACGCATTTCATCTGAGGGCGACAGATGACCAGACTTCACTTCTGGGAAGCCGTATAGGAATCCCAGGAACCGCGCTCTCCCTTGTCTTCTTGCATGGTTCATATAATTGACTGCTTTGTTTTCAGAGTAAGTTTGTATTGTAAGTCATGTGTAAAGGCGTCGGACTTATGAGCCAGAAATTTCGAATCAACTATACGGGCCGCGAGCAATGACATTGGTCAAGCCTTGTTCACTGCCTTGTGCTTGTCTCTGTCACTAAGCAGTGTAGGGACTGTAGGCCAAATCTGATATCGGTAAAAACCGGAAAGGTAACGGCTGGTTGTGGAAGAGTACAGATGTACTTATGATATGTGGAATGTTTAGTTGCCTTTGTGTGATTTTCTGATCTCTGGGCAGCAGCAGACAATAACTTCATGATAATTTTTTTCGCCATTTTACAGGAATTTGCAAAACATGCGTATTTTGTCATATATCCGGCCACAGACTCTGTGACAAGGTCATCTAGCTCAGATAGCTACAACCTAGACTAGAAATCTTGCACGCAGAGACCTACTGATCATCAACATACTTCATAGGTCAGTCATCCTGACCTGCTTAAGCCATGCTGAGCGTCACTGCCTACAGGAGACTTGTTTGTTAGTCTTTTGAACTGAAGAAACCGCTAGAAGTACTTGTAAACCTCAAAACGCGTTCATTTCCATTCGTCGTGTGGTTTCTTTAGCATGCTGCAACTAGAAGCAGCCAGAATGTGCGAACATCCGACACGCTAGATGACAAGGTCTGTATTGTGTCTGGACGTCGATCAGCTTCAGCTTGATCCTTGAGGTTTTTACTTAGGCCACTTTGGAAATTTCTTATGTATGTTTTTTTATTCTTATGTAAAACAATACCGTCGCGCCGCCTTAGTCCACTGTGGGCCTATAGACGGACAAATATTGTCATTGGGGGCGTCTAACATATGAAGATATAAATTATGACATTGGAAAATAGCCTCTCAGAACAGATACTCATTAGGCTACAGTTTTCTGTTCTGATTCCGTCTGTTTGTGTGTGTACCGGTGCACGGGCCGTCTTTTCAACGCCTGCGTGGGTCACTCTGATTGAAATGTAGGCCGATGTATACTGACTGCACTGAGTATATGTGTTGTATGTACATCTTATCTTCATTGAAACCAGACACTGTAAAAGCAAGCTTTATAAATTTAGCAAATATCTGACAGTGTGGTGCAATGGGTGCATAGCCGACCCAACATAATCTTTCTCATGCACACTCTGGTGTTATAGACTGAGCACGACTGTTCTTTCGGAATCCAGACAGAACCAACTGCATGGCTAGAAAGGAAAAGGCATTGGCCAGCTCTTCCTTATTAATCCACCACGTTTCTGCCACAATGTTAATCGGTAGGCCTATATACTGTGGACTCAATGGTACCGGTCATATGAACCAGAGTTAAACATAGTTTAAAGGCATTAAATAAACAGTTGACCTGTCCACCTGGGTCAGATTCGCGACCGGTCGAGTGCAACGGTTATTACCGGAGAGACAGCCATACACACCAAGTGACCAACGCACTCGTTAATGACTACCGGGCACCGACTTGCTGACGTCATAACGTCATTAGTTGCCATGGTAATCACGTGCATCTAACACCATATGGATTCGCAAGACTCTTACTGTAGCGTCCCGCCCCGCCTCGGTTGATCATGCCCAGCGACGGTTGACGTCATATCAGGGTTCAGCAAAACGGTGGTAGCTACAGTAGAAACATTCCATAGCGCATCGAAGTCTATTAGCGTATCCTCAAGCAAAACGTGTGGGTGCTGCGTACTCGGAAGAGTCGAAAACCCCATCCTAGATGCAAACAATGTGGATTTTTATGGTACTACGACGTTGTGGTGCCCTAGTCTGAACCCAGTAGTGAGACGTTATGGTACACTTGTCTGAATTCAATAATGTGACGGTACGGTGTACCAAAACTTGACGTTATGGTACCCTAGTTCGAGCCCAGTAGTAGGACGTTATGGTGCCCAACCATAAATCAAAAGTGAGACGTTGTGGTACCCTTGCTTAGATTAATTCATTTTCGGTTCCAAAACGTCTCACTACTCGGTTTATATTATGACACTACAACGAAACACTCGGTACCGCAACAATCCTCAAGCATCGACACGTTCTGTGGTGTAAATCATACCTCGATATCTTGAACCGTTTAGGTGTCGCTCACTAGTGTGACGGACAGACGGTCAGGCGGACAGACAGACGGAATTGCAATAGCTAACCCATTAGAGGCGCGCCAGAAATGCAGCTCGCGTTGAAGGTCGTCCGATCAAACCTTCACAGTCCACTGAATCTGCAGAGTAGCCTAAAAAGGCAAAAAACCGGGGCGTTCCGCCTTTACTTAAAGGACAATCTTGTTGATTTGTGCTTATGACATGCGTCTTTAAATTTATTTGTTCTCTGTCTACAGGGTGGCCCAAAAAAACTGCACATTTCCATTTGATTGATGTTAAATTGATATAGCTTTGTGAAATCTCAACCAAATTTTATAATTTTTGGCAGACTTACTCCTGAATAGATTCCCAACAAAACAACGCATATACTGTCCACAGCACCTATTGCGCTTTCCTACACTACCTTGTGGAAATAATATTGTCCGTTTTCTGTGCTGTCTCAAGATAAAATTTGTTCATGAATTATGTTGGCAAACAACTAAATAGTGTCAATCACACAAAACTGTACTGATCAGTTTACAAGCAATGTTCAATATGTCTTCCTCTCAGCCAAAAAATTATAAAATTCAGTTGAAATTTCACAAAGTTAGGCCCTATATCAATTTAGCATTAAGCAAATGGAAATGTGCAGTTTTTTGGGCCACCCTGTATGTTTCACTAGCGATCTGCCTATTTCTTTGTCACATATGTTCCTCCCCGTGACGAATGAACTGGAATATTATATGAAAAATTGTGTGCGTCGCATAAGAACGTTTCGTGCTGCCACCGAATCGGATAGCAGACGTTTAATTCAATTCGTTGTAGATACTTTCCGTTTTCAATGCCGGCGCGATGCGGTCCAATACACGGGCAAATAGTAATTAATTTTGCGAAAAAGAGCGCAAATACAATCGATCTGTAGCGAGGCGAGAGTGTTCGGCGACCAATTCTCTGCATGTCAGTCGGACAGCCTTGTCGAAGATGATTGATTGGGGTTTGTGTATCCGGACGTCCTCATTGATTCAGTGACATTTTGGGAGATGATAAACATTTCCAGGCCAGGCACAGTAGGTCGCATGACACATAGAAACATAAATCAGAATTAAGCGACAAGTGTCAAGGACTAGTCTTTTCAAACAGTTCCTCACCTTACGCATAGAGCCTTCGTAACGGTGACAGTTTTAGCTGGAAAATTGTATGTTGTTATGCACACGTAAGTACCGTAAGTGAATTTGTGTTCACGCAGCAGTCCTTACATCCTAAATTGTCACGGTGGCGTTCTGCTAGTGTTTCATATGCTGTGCAGAATGACATAGTCTTCAAAAGCGCACAGAACTGAGTCAGTGTCAGCAACGAATCACATACAGACGAACGAACGGACAAATAACTAGTCCCAGTTTCTTCCGAAGAGATATACGTTAGTCCAAATATTTAGATAAACTTTATTTAAGAACGCTTTAAAATATCAAAGGTTTTTGAAATATTTGCCTTAGTTGTTCGTTTATATTGTATCCCATGACATCATAGCCAAGCGATGAAGTCCCCTACGTACGTTGTATGACACACTATAGGCTATGGTCGTTGGTGGTCTGGGGCGGGGGCAAGGCAATGGTTGGTAAGTTCTAAGGCGACTTTTGAGGGTTATAACGACTGTGAACTGTTTTTTAAATTGCATAATATATCGAAATAAAATGCCCGGGTTTTTTTGTTTATAAAGCTAAAATTTAAAAGACAAAGACAATGCGAACGCATGCACTCTTGAAGTTCTAACTACGAAAGCTAATTGTACATGTCCGTGGAATTCGTAATAGCTCTGCTATTCTAGCCATGCTAAAAAATTGGTGATTGACATTGACATTGACATTGTCAGAGTCAGAATCATGTGCAGTGACGCTCGGGTGGCTGACAAATACACTGAAGGTCAGAGTGAACTAGTTTCTGTTTTGTAATCAGGGCTCATCAGAAAAGTCTCTGCTTGCAAGATTTCAAGTTCCTATCTCTACCGGCTACAATTTCCGACACCATGATTAACAGACAGACAAACTCACGTGCGCTTTGCACATCCACGCAGACACGGTTTGAACAGCGTTTATGTACGATCAAGTCGGTTATAGGGCTATAGCCAGCTGAGCAAACAAAAAGTTCAGCTATCGCTGACAAACCTCTCTACGCTTATGCACGCCGACGCTAAGATCTTGGCACAAAACGCTACGAAGCACAGCTTTCCGTGTTGTGCTGTCAAGAGCTGCCCTCTTGTGAATGACTGCGATTTATCGGCCGGATTTTCCGACTTTTACTTACCTTTTTACCATTTGACGCTCTCAGTGAGGGGATTTCCTCGAGCTATCGGGTTCATATTTGCTACGGGACAACTGGAATTGCTGGGCTACAATCTTGTGAAGGTCGTATGATGTTTAACTCAGTCGTTTGGGCACAATACATCAACATGACAGACACACACAGACAGCAACGTCGCCATAGCAAATGTTTTGTTCTTTTGCCAATAGAGCCCTATTATTATATTATTTTGTTATGTTTTTGCAATAATGGCACCAGATCCAGAAACTTGCAGAGAAATTGGCAGTTTATCAAGAATGGGGCAGTTTTGATAATCCCTTCAATTCCTTTCAACATCTGAAGGCTAAAAAGTTTTTTGCGTTGGCTTTCACACTGTGACATAGACACCACTGTTAAAGCCTGAACAATGCAAAAAACAAATAGACCGACAGACGCGACTGAATGCCTTACCCTGGCGGTAAAAAAATGAGATACTTAGCGATTCTACACAGCCCAGATTTCCGAGCGAGTTGGCCCACGACGGGACTGTGCGAGAGTGTGGCGCTGTGGGACAGCGGCTGTCGTGTCTGCGACGAACGGACGGACAACCAACAAGACAAGACTGTAGTCTGTGCTTAGACCGTGACAAGAGTCAGTCACCCAGCCAGCCAGCGATCACTGACTCAATAACAATGTCCGTCCCGCCCCTTCACTAACATTTCTTACACACACACTCCGAACACTCGCCCCCTCAAACATCTGCCCATACCTAAGATTAGGGTTAGGGCTACGGTTGGGGCAGGTTCCCGGGGACAATTAATCTGAGGCGAGTGTACACTGCTCCGTATGAGCTCTGTGCAGAACTTCTCGTTTCGGGTGTTGAAAATAACTAATCTTTTTTATATATTATCTTGATATTAGGCCTGTTTTGAAGTAATCACAATAATTGCGAAACAATCGGCAAAGTAATTTGACAAAAGCCGCATCGAACCATCTCCCCATTTGCAATAATGTTTCCTTGATCTCCAGGAGTTTCCATTCGAAACGGGACTTCAGTCCGTTTAGCCGTGTTTGACAGCCTGTCCGCGTGACAGACAGGCAGACTGGCTGATTGACAGACGCCCAGGGTCACCAATCACAATAATCCGCGTCTCATCTATTTGATGTGGCCTCGTAATACTTCGATGTCCACTAAAGTGTCAGAAAATAATAAAATAAAAACACAAAGTTGTTGAGACTGGATATCTGCAAAGAAACAAAAAAAATGTCTTAGCGTCCGGCGAAAACGATGATGAAATTGACTGCAGGACATAGTGGTAACGCGGACAAAGGATTAGTGGCTGATGTCGAAAGTAAGTGAAAAGAAAATAATTATAAGTACTTCACGAGCCAAGTGGCCCACAAGAAAGCGCTAATCTCCGTTTCAATAGCCCTCAGCCAGACACCAGCTTACATTGCAAGACCACGGGTACGGGGCTAGTGCATCGCATGGTGTGTCTGTTTACTTCCCAGCCGTTAGGCCAATACCAAAATGACTGCCTGGTGACAGAAGCACGTGAGTGTAAATAACTTGCCCAAGGTTACTACGCAGCGGTACCCGGCCGAGACTCGAATCCGTGACCTAATGTTCTATGACTAAACCACCACGCCACCTAAAAAAAGAAAATATTAAACGTGTGTCCGAGGGGAGCACATACCTGCGCGCTGCCGCTGGTTTGCAACTGTGACCTTGAGATTAACCTTATGACCTTGAAACTTAAAGATGACCTAGATATTCTAAAAATGTACCTTCACACTGAAAATGAAGCTGCTAGCTTAAGGCATTCAAAACTTAGAGCTTAAATTTTAAAAAATACGAAAATATGTCTCAATGTCAAAGGTCAAGGTCAAAATGTCAAAAGCTCCGAATTACTTCGAGCGTCATCGTAACAGATATTCCGATAAAGCCCCAGCAGTTTCCGACCAGTAGTTTTTGAGTTGCAAGCTACAGCTTTTGCACTTCCGTGACCTTGACCTTGGACCCATGACCTTGAAACTGAACAGTGATTTAGATATTCTGAAGATATATCACCATACCAAAAATGAAGATGCTAGGTAAAGCCATTCGAAAGGTATAGCCTGAGCTAGAAAAATACGTAAATAGTTCTCAAGGTGAAAGTTCAAGGTCAAATGCCACCAACTTCCAATCACTTCTAGCGTTCACCATGCGGTATATTCCTACCAAGTTACATCAATTTCTGATCAGTAGTTTTCGAGATTTTGTGCGGACAGACACACAGACCAAAAGACGCCGGCAAAAACAATACCTGCTCGCAGCATGAGCGCTGGTAAAAAGTGAATCTTGTAGTGTAGGCCTACGTGAAGTGTCGATAAATGGTGCGGAGATACAGGCCTATGAAGCGATGTGGCGTGCGCAGCTGGTTCAGTTGCTGCATCTGTCACAGCCTGCAATGCTCCCCGCACACCCGACATTGAATGCCACAGCAGTCACAAGGCAGCGCAGCTTGGCACCGACAGACAGCAAACCAGCCAGTCAGTCAGTCATCGATGACAATGCTGTCAGCGCGTCTACTGTTTGCGTGTTTGCTGCACGCCGTCTCAGGTGTTCTCGGATACATGACCGTCACAGGTAAGACCGCTCACGGCTCACCTGTACAGGTACATGCACGTGTGATGATTTGGCGCCACGTGAGAACACTCTAGAAAGTTACTTGAAACACGACGTGGACTTGATATTAGGAAATTTATATTTGCTAACAGAATATAGCCGACAAACAAAACTTTAAATCATTATTAAGCCGCCTGTTGTGGCGCATGGACAGGAACTGCGACGAGAGTCACCGTTATTTTTTCTAGCACTGACAATTGTTACTCCTTTTGTCGTCGTTTAAATGTTTTTCCATTATATCTACTACCTAAACAGCTCAATATTTTGCGATGTTTAGAAGTATAGGGTCGAAATAATTTGATGACAATAGGATTCCGGCTGGGAGCTAACATGTAGTTACTGTAAATAGAAAATGTACTACAAGCCTTTATGGCTCTGCCGAGCCAGCCGCTACAGGCACGAACAGACGGCACAAGTTGATCGTTATATTTCTTTTTCGCCTATAGGGATACGGAGACATAACAACTTATGGAGCACCTGTTCCATAAGTAACAGTGTCTCTGACATTCTGTGCGGTGTATAATATTATCTGAGTGTATATCTGCGTGTTGGGCTTAGAGTTATTAAGTTTTAAGTCGTCTTACGACAATCCCTCGCTTTTGTGAGAAAGGATTAGTGTGCATGTATATACTTGGAGTATTAAAAGCGATCGGTCTTTGTATAGTTGCAGTAGTTGCCGTTGCTGATTATTTGTTCAAAGAAGTTAATGTACATGTAATCTGGAATTAAGCAACAGAGATAAGTTGCCATCCTTGTTTGGTCAACATTATGTCGTGCCACGCACAATGTGTCTGCCACAGATCGACACAACACAACGTCAGCCGCTTAGTTTTGGTGCATTGCATTATGAGATGTCCATCATGTTTAGATACGTCGAATGCATGAGATGCGGACTATTGTTATCGATGCATCATGTCTGTCTGTCAGTCTGTCTGACACGTGGCGGCTTAAATCGGCTTAACTGTGCAAAACACGGCTAAACGAATCCAGATCCTGCTCGGAGTGAACAGTCTAGGGGTCCAAGAGACATTGTGTTAGACGGGAATTCTGATCTCCCACAGCGAGGGTAAGCGTAATTGGGAAAAATTTAGCAAATTGTGGACCCTTCCATATCTCAGAAACAGCTAAAGCTATAGACTCCTCCAGCGCACGTAATGTGTGTGGTGCATTCGATGCAACCATCGCCAAATTACTTTGTCCTCTTGTTTTCTTGTCTTTCTATTATTGCTTATTGTCCGTCCGTTTGTAGGATATGTCTGCTTGTCTGTGGTCTACAGACAAACAGCAGGGCTAACGGGAAGACAGACAAAAAACAGACAATACGCAACATGTGCACTTATTGCGACACGAAGAATGAAAACCAAAAATAATCGAATCCTGTCGAATTACAGATAATTTAAGAACATGACAATGCATAATTGTTCAGCAGAGTATTTTATTTTTGAGAGATAAGTTATAAAGCTGTTTCAGACGTCATCATGTCCAGGTGTTATCACTTGATTATAACCGAGCCTACGTGGCTTAACATCTTTATTTCAAATTATTTGCATCAGACAACAATGAAACATAAAACGAAGAATTCAAAAAAGCCGCATCAAACTCCTTCTCCCTCGCCTTGGGGGGATGGGGACCCTGTCTATTGCAATGCTTTTTGAGTTCCCAGGAGTCTCCACCCTAAACAGGATGTCGATCCGTTCAGCCGTTTTTGCACAGACTGCCCGCATGACAGACAGACAGACTGACTGACAGACGCCGGAATCATCGATCGCAATAGTCCGCATTTCATGCATTCGATGCGGCCTAAAAGACTAAAACATTATAAGAGTATAAACTATAATTTAACAACCTAACAGTGTAAGTCATCTTATTTTTCTTTCATCTTACTGTGTGGACGACGAGACATTCTAAAGTGTTTTTCTCACGTATTCTGTCTGCCAGCTACACTCTCAGTTATTTATCACTTCACGCTTCTACAGATGCCGCAACAGACAAGCTGAAAATAGAATTGCTCGATTGTGAAGCAGAATTCACACTTTCAAGAAAACAGTCTAAATTTGGAATAGGAGCGCAAACGTTTCATAGTTAGGTAGACCTAATGATTAGCTAATTTGTACACTTTCTCCCGCATAACCTTTATTGATTTTCCCACAGTTTTCATTTTAACTGTGCTTTCTTTCTATCTGGGATTTTCAATTTCAGTGCCTACGTGTATCTGAGTGACGCTGGTCTAGAACAAACGAACTTGACACGACTACACTCAAACTTTACTTAGCCTAGATCTTATGCATACCCGCTTCACGAATTTTGACCACCGGAATCCAGCAGCAGAGAGAAGAAATCGACGATCAACGTTTGCTGAGACAAAAGTCAACCAAAGCGCCATCGTCGCTGTGAAACGAGGCGCATTCGGCCGATAATCTAAATGTAAATGACATCGTATGCCAGCTGGTATACAGCAGTCTGGCAGTCCTTGCGTTGATAGGCAGATGGTGACGTCCTCCGAGGTCAGTCACTCCGTGCACCGAGTCGCTGGATGCGTTTCTGCCTCTTGCGAGTACTGTTCGCGATTATGAGGCTGTCACAACGTGTCACACACTCCCTCCGACTGGTGTCTGATACGATATAATTAGGACTGCCAACTTACCATTATTTGCGGGCACTATAGAGGTGCAGTTAAGAGTCTGAAGCAGGCATGGGTACGCGTTGGGTTCGCCCATGTGTCGGGTTGGGTTGACTTCAGTGGCGGCGATTTCTTCTGAATGGTGGGGGACGGGGGTCTGGGGGCGGAGCCCCCAGCTGGGTCCAGGGGCAGAGCCCCTGGTCAGGGGGTCAGAGTCAACCAGAATGTTGAGGGGACGTGTCCCCCCGTCCCCCTATAATCGCCCCCTGGTTGACTTGATGAAATATCTGTACATATTTTATCAGTGGTTCCTTGATTTACCTTCTGCGAACAAAGTGGACTGAAACTGTTAGATTTATCAGCATATTAAACATATTATAGATGTCAAGGCATGAAGTTGCATCCCGAACATACAAGCAGACAGACAAACACGACAAAACATTACTATATTTCATGCGCATAGGCCTACGTGTATTTTCAATCCTAAAGTTCTGCTGTAAGCAGCGTAGCATTGCAGTGGATAGTGGATGCATATACGTCACCCGTGCGGGGCAAGAGTTGACAGACTGCCCGGTAGCTGTGACGTAGACACTGCCAGTGACCCGGATGTGTTATCGGCGCATGCGCGGTCTGGTTGTTCCGGTGATTGAGTGACGTCATAGCGGGCTCTGTCACTGGGCGGTGTCATGTGGTGGGGGCAGGAGTGACAGTCAGTATCGAAAGTCGATGAGAGAAGAGTGGATAGAGTCGAGGCGTCCGTACTCTGTCGTAAGATCTGTACCGTGACGCCCCGCTGACGGTGAGACGCAGTGGTAGATACGATATTATCGTAATGGGACAGACTGGTGTATCATGTATCCGCATGCGTATATATTTACATGTATTAGGCTATGCCATCCTACACAAACCAGCTCAGCTTTCCATCACTCATCTGATGGGAAACGGGGACCAGCTTCAGATGGGAAGGCAAAGGCAGGTATGGTTCATTCCACTAGTGGATAAACGCGTGGGTGGCAGGTAAAACTGTGTGATCCCTTAACAGCGCGTGCCATACCTGAGCGCTTCTGTGACGAAGTTGCCTCATATAAAGAGGCGCTATATCAAGTGTCCTCTATCTTTGCCTTTTTACCTTTTGGTTGAAAATTGATACGCCGCCTCCACCACAGTAGTCCGCATTACACTAAACTTTTTTTCGATTTTTCCAACATCGGTATCTCGACCTTGCCGTGCGTGCAACTAAAACCGGCTTCGGTAGTGTGTCTGAAATCGAATCTTGTACCGTACCGTCGTAAACGAAGCCACAACTCCGACATCAGTTGCTACAGCGGCATTCATCCCGTTATACGGTCCGCTGACTGGCCACTAGCAGTCGACCTGACAGTTTGTCTTCGATACCCGAATGCCGCATAAATACTGATCGACTTCCGCCTCTATACTGTCACCTGACTGAGCGTGCCACGCCACACCAATTCGTCTGGGAATCATGATAGTGCCAGATAGCGACGCGCGCCTTGTGTGCTGCGTGCCGCTCGTCTACTCGGCAAATCCGAAGAATTCGCGAATTAAGACGTCGTTCACTTCGCACATGCAAGCTCTATAAACAAGTGGTTCTGACATTCTTCGGTTCTTACTTAACTGTTCTGCGAAACCGTAGTATTTCGTCTTGACTACTTTTCCACTTGTGGCTAATGACATGGCAGGTAGTACGCCGGGTGACAGTCAACTCATCCCCACGCGAACTCATTCTTAAGGGTTAGGGTTAAGTTTGGAGTTAGGACGTAGCGTTAGGTTTAGGGTTAAGTTTGCCTTGGGACCAAGTTGACTGGACACCAGTAGACCTAAGTCGTATCGTTTAGGTCGTGGTATTAAGTTCTTTCTGCAGAGCTTTGATAGCTCTACTTACACAGCCAGAAATATTACTTGCCAGATAATGTCGTTTGTGCCCTACGTAGACATCAAGCGGATATTGAGCTTGCATTGTTAAGTGACACTTTTTTGTATAGTATTGCATTGTAATTTATAATATTATTATCTATCATGCTACCAGTGTACTGGTGAAATAAAGCTTTGTGTCGACTCGTACGGTCGTTTTCTTACCGTTAGGCCTACGTCTCTGCCCGTAGGACTGACCGTGGGCGTGTTCACCGAATTCACTGATGCCAGCAATGTCTGAACTCTGAAAGATTCCGCTGGCGTAAGTAAGCACAGGCTATTGCCAAGTAACGTCTACTGTTCAAACTGACAATTTAAGACTGCGTAACTTCCGGTTCCAATTTGGTTGAACTGCTGATAAAACTGATATTACCGATTTGTCCGTAGCACTAACTTAATTCGCACCAAAGATGAATCGTGATTCGTGGTTTGGGAAAAACAAACCACTTTGAGTATAAGTGACCTTAACCTTCATCTTCAAGGTCATTTGGCACTATTACGAATCGACAAAAACGCTGCGGCCATGGCGAGTCACGTAGAAGAGATGACAGCTGGCAAAGTTTCGGTCAAGTTTGGTCGGTCGCATACGGTCCCAATTCTGAAATATAACGCAAGTGTGTATAGTGAAACAGTTACTGTTAGCGACTTTCGTGATATATCAATAAGTCCTGTAATATCAAAAGTGTTCGAGCACTGCATTCTAGAGCGGTATGCCAAATTTTTCGTTACAAGTAACAATCAGTTCGGTTTTAAAAAGAAATCAGGCTGTGCACATGCAATCTATTCATTAAGATGTGTTGTTGACTACCATATAAGCCATAGCTCGACGATTAACATTTGTGCCTTGGATCTTAGCAAAGCGTTTGACAAAATGAATCACCATGAACTGTTTGTTAAATTGATGCAAAGGTATGTACCTGTCAAATTGTTGTGTGTTTTAGAATATGATTTGTTATCTGTTCGACGTGTGTCAAGTGGTATTCATGTTTTTCATGTGCCTTCTTTCTTCCGTGTGGGGTTAGACAGGCCGGAGTATTATCGCCGTATCTATTCGCGGTATACATTGATAGTGTGTTTTCACGAGCAAAAAGTTGTCCGCTTGGATGCAAGATTAAATGGTATTGCATGAGTGTATTTATGTATGCAGACGATATTGTGTTGTTAGCAGCTTCGATGTCCGCACTCCAGGATTTGTTGCACGTATGCGAGGCGGAACTGGTTTGGTTGGACATGTCACTTAATGCAAGTAAATCTATGAGCGGCATGCGTATTGGTCCTAGACACAAGTACAAGTGCTGTTAGTTGACTACTATGGACGGACATGAGATATTATTTAGAACCTGGTAAAACCAAGTGAAATGCCAAGGCCGTTAGCACTTACATTGTGCTCAAACAATTAGATATTTAGCTGTATACTTAGTTTCCTCTAAGAATTTTAGCATCTCATTAGATTATGCTAAAAGTCTTTCTACAGAGCGTCTAATGCCGTGTTTGGCACAGTCGGGCGTGTTGCATCGGAGAATGTTGTTGTAGAATTACTCAAAACCAAATGTCTCCCGATATTGCTGTAAGGTTTGGAAGCATGTCCACTTACAAAGACACAATTTAAGTCGCTGAACTATGCCATTTCTAGTAACTTTATAAAAAAAATTAATGGCAGCTCGAATGAGATTATGTACTCTTGTAGGTGCGTGTTTAACTGTGCCGATATTGAGGACATTCTGCGTACTAGAAAGAGAAAATTTATGCAGAAATATTACTTGCTAGATAATGTCGTTTGTTCCCTATGTAGACATCAAGCTGATATTGAGCTTGCATTGTTAAGTGCGTGACACATTTTTGTATAGTATTGCATTGTAATTTGTATTATTATCTATTATGCTACCAGTGTACTGGTGAAATAAAGCTTTGTGTCGACTCGTTGCAGAAAAAGCCGAAGCGTATGGGGCCTACTGCTGCGCCATATGCAAGTATCGTTGTTATTACGGTACACAGTACCGAAACATTATAACACGGTACACCGCGATATCATTCTGGCGGTATTTAACGCAGCTCTGGGTAAATTTAACTGCGGTCTGTACGCGGAAAAACATAATGTGATGCAGCCGGTATAGAATTTTGATTGTGTTATTACGATATACGCCAGGGAAATGAGTCGGTCTCCAGTCGCCAGTCGGCGCCACATAGACAAATATAATTAATCATGTCCATGTTTTGTCACGATCGTCGGCAAAACACAGCGCCTCCAGACTTGCTCGTTAACCCTTATAAGAGCACTAGAGATTACGATGATAATGATATCAAGTAGGTTGGCGGCGTGGTGTAGTGGTTAGTGTCGTTGGTCTGATCAACGAAGTTAATCAACGCCGGGCTCAGTTAAATGCATGGGTGTGCAGGTAAAACTGTAAGATCCCTTACAACGCATGGGATATCTT
>Ga0126335_1000677_pt1 | contig 17124 bp, 10 predicted proteins | sample OlaspJWI45metaG_FD_108409 | JGI IMG/M metagenome (GOLD analysis project Ga0126335, IMG submission 108409) | Marine gutless worms symbiont microbial communities from Oahu, Hawaii - Olavius sp. 1 OAHU.JWI-45 metaG | ecosystem: Host-associated > Annelida > Digestive system > Unclassified | place... | reverse complement strand
CTACTTCCTATTCCGGTTAATTCAGCCTTGTAGTTATAAAGAAGATCTTGATTGCTCCAGAACTTGTCTAGCTTATTCTTAAAGCAGTCAGTTGTACTAGCAGAGATGACAGACTCTGGCAAAGCTAACATCTTCGGGAATTACTTCTCTGGTGTGTACAGACGAGAATCTGAATGAGTAATGAGTAATGATTAGAGGCTTAACGTTCCACTCGACACTTTATAAGTCATTTCGGGGACGATTTTCAAAAGTCAGATGACCCAACCAACAGTGTAAAAGCACTGAAGGAAGCCAGGTGGCCACTGAGGTAGGTTCCAAAAAGGGCTAAAACGTGGTTGAATGCTAAAATATCAGTTGCCGTAAACGTCCATCGAATTACAACAATTATGTGTCTTTAAGGAATCAAACACACACAACGACCTCAAATCTTGGATCAAATTATAAACCGAGAGTTGGTATATCATATCATTTGGTATAGGCCTACGGCTGTTTCTGTGCATGCACTGGGTTCTAAATGACTGTAAACGTCGTCAAATTGCCAAAAAATACTTCCTTTTTTATAAAAATATTAAAGAAATAGCTCGGGAGTGCAAACCTTGGGTTAATTTTTATAATGAGTTAAAATGAAATGGCTCACGACCATAGTGGAAAACCCCATCTTGGACGCAAACACTAGATTTTTATGGTACTACGACGTTGTGATGCCCTAGTCTGAACCCAGTGTAGAACGTTATGGTACCTAACCATGAATCCAAAGTGAGACGTACGGTAACCTTGCTTAAATTTAATTCATGGTTGGTACCAAAAGGTCCCGCTATTAGGTTCAGACTAAAGTACCATAACGATATCGTGAATCGTTTAAGCGTTAATCACCAGTGTGGCAGACCGGACAGACGGACAAACAGAATTGTGAGACGCGAGCCAAAAATGATGAGGTAATTTGCCAACAACAGTGTTCGACTGCGACGTGCTTGCACGCGTCGAACGCATTGACTATAGCAGTAGTAAGCGGAACAATCGCTGAAGTCGAATTGCATGCAGTTGCACACATGCACAGTCTCTCGCTGTGTGGGTAAGTAACTAATCTTTGTTGTGTTCTATCATCATCATCAGCCGCACAGAAACTAAATCACAACAGTGTTATAGACCACAGCGTACAAGGCTAGTAACTTAGGCCCTACTGTTAATACTGTGTTCTCTATTGTTAACTGCGCGCATGCTGCGAGCAGGTATTGTTTTTGGCGGCCTATGTCTGTGAGTCTGTATGTCTGTCCGCAAAAAATATCGAAAACTACTAGTCAGAAATCGAAGTAACTTGGTAGGAATATGTCCTGTAGAAAACCCTACAAGTGGTTGCAAGTTGGTGACATTTGACCTTGACCTTTTGCCTTGAGAGCTATTTTCGTACTTTTATAACTCAGGCTATATATTGTGAATGGCTTGACCTAGCAACTTCATTTCCAGTTTGGAGACACATCTTTAGAATATCTAGGTCATGGTTCAGTTTTAAGGTTATGGGTCCAAGGTCAAGATCACAGCAGCAAAAAAGCTGTAGCATGCAACTCAAAACCTACTGGCCAGAAATTGCTGGGGCTTGATAGGAATATCTGTTACGATAACGCTCAAAGTAATTCGGAGCTTTTGACATTTTGACCTTGGCCTTTGACCTTGAGACATATTCTCGTATTTTTTTCAATTCAAGCTCTAAGTTTTGAATGCATTAAGCTAGCACCTTCATTTTTAGTGTGAGGGTGCATCTTTCGAATATCTAAGTCACCTTCTAGTTTCAAGGTCATGTGGGTTAATCTCAAGGTCACGGTCGCAAAACAGCGGTAGCGCGCAGGTTTGTCTCCCCTCGCACACAGTTTAATTTATACTATGTTCTGTGGATTAAACTGACGTAACTGCGACAAATTTGTATACGACAATCGTGATAGAAGGTTTCACGTTTCAGAACCTAGATTGTACTCGTGCACACTCATCAAATGCTACAAGCGACAGACTGGTTTCCAAGTTCACCGTTTGAAAACATTTTGCGCATTATTTGCCTGCCGACTGTGAGACTTCGATCACGACTCTCCTTTTGCAAATGCTATAGGCCTAATAGCGTAGAGTTCACCGTTAGGGCGCACTGATGTTACAGGTATTTCTAGGCCGCATCAAATCGGATGCAGACCATTGCAGTCGATGATTCCGGGCGTTTGTCAATCCTTAAGTCTGTCACTCTGTTGATCTGTACCAAAATCGGTGACCTTGAATGATCTAGAACGGCATAATGGCCGTTTCGTGGTGTTTTGCCTTCAGAACCAATTACGTTAAACTAGCTCAAATAAGATGATCCACAAATATCGACCTCTTGTTATTGGCAATATATGATTTATGGTGATGCTTTAGGGGTTCATCCAGAAAGAGTGCATCAAAGAGAGGCATCCCGCTATCACAAGTGAAAATGTGACCAAATTACGTCATCGTATCTGCGAAATGGTGCGTGACAGGACTTCAATCGGCATTATTCAGTAATAATAGTAGAGCCACGTAGCGAATGCATTCAAAAACGTACTGCCAGCCCAAGCAGTAGCCTGTCCTCGAGCGACCGGACACGGCATATACAACTGTAGCGATATTGTGCATAGTGTGTCTAGTTGTCTACACGCAGTGCAATGCATATGCATGCAGTGCAATACAGCCAGCCATGCACGCCGTAATCCTAGGAGTGAGCAGTACTGCAATGCGAGTCGTGAGGATTAGACGGACAGAGCTGCAGCAATGTCAATGTTATCTCCTACTGACCTCACTGCTACATCGCTCTAGTCATGGTGCTCTAGTGAAGGACCGACTGGAGCTAAGTGGCATAGTTCCGTACTAACGTCCCTTGGCCATCTTTTATGAACAAGCTTCGAAATATGGACAAACGTTGGGTTGATTTTTGCCGCCCGACGCAGTGCGTTGGCGAGGCATTAGCTATGGCGACATGTCTGTCTGTCTGACTGTGTGTCTGTCACGTTGATGTATTGTGTTTTAGCGACGTAGTCGATCATCATGCGACTCGCACCTCATTGTAGCCCAGCCATTCTAGTTTTCACACACCAAATATGAACCCGATAGCTCGAGGGTCTTCTCATTCTGGGCGTCAAATGAGAGAGAGGTAGATAATAGTAAAAAATCCGGCCAATAAATCGCAGTCATTCACCAGAGGGCAGCTCCTTACAGCGATGCATGGAACATTGGCGTGCACAAGCGTCGGGCGGTTTGTCAGCGATAGCTGAGCTTGTTCACTATCCGTGTATGGTGTATATTTTTGCGGTCGTTTTTTTCGTCTGTTTGTTTGTCACATAATTTACTGTTATGGGCGTACGATAACTGTCGCAGTCATTGAACTAAGAAGTTTATTTTCAATGTGCAGGTTTGCATTTTCAAAAGTACACGTTAAGCTGGTATATGAAGGTCATCAGGTCGAGCACAAAGCAAAAACAGTGTGTCTGCGTGCACTGTTCGGACTATAAATTTTGAACGCCTTGGCCTACAAGTATGTTTGGCACACTGGTCGGTCATTATTAATAATAAATAAAATTATAATACATAAGCTTAAATATTAATTGCAATTGTTGATTTTGTTATGCAGTGATGTATTTTTGTATATTGTACTGGTTTATCCAATTGGTGAAGTAGGGTCCTAATGCAAGTGATGCATGTTTTAAACTGGTGATATACTTATTGTGAGTGACGATGAAGATTATGTGTTTAGTGCAAAAAACGCAAATTTACGTTAAGTTTTCGTGCTTGTTACTCAATTTGCAACATAAACACGAAATTTGCTAGGTTACTTAATTAGCAAATATAATCAGATTATCAAAGTCAAAAGCGAAGACTGGCCCATCACCAGAAGACTAGAGATATTCGGTGTGAAACTGCAAGGCGCGGTTTGTGACACGGTCTCAGTGGAGCCTAGGAGCTTGTGACTGACAGTTAAGAGAGGAGATGGGAGAGGTGGGAAAAGAGATCCTTGTGGATCGTGGCGTCGCAGTCGCAGAGCTGTTTGACGTGATCTGAAGACGAGATGAACAAATACTCAAACAGCCAGACTGACTGTCGGAGTGACACACAGACAGCTGGACGCGTATACATACGTATACACTGCTCATAGACAAGAAGCTCAGCTGCTGTTGACATGCTGCCCGACGCTTGTGCACGTCGTACTCGTATTACCAGCATTGCGTACCTACGCCATTCCATTTGACGTCCTCAATGAGGGGATCCCTTTTGGCTATCGGGTTCGTATTTGGTGTGGGAAAACTAGAATGGCTGGGCCACAATCTGGTGAAGGTCGCATTATGATCGACTCAGTCGTTCGGGAACAATACATCAACTTGACAGACACACAGACAGACAGACAGACAGCCACGTCGCCACAGCAATAGCACTGCGTTCGGGCGGCAAAAACGGCGCTGTACAACAAGTGATCGCTTCAGATAGTCGACACAAAAATAATGTTAAGTTTCACAAAGTTTATGTTACATACGGTACAAGATGTGTGGTACAAGAAGGCAATAAACTGACAGTATGACAGTACGACCAACAATACAGGGTTTTAATTAGTGTGTTTACCTGCCCGTCTCTCCGTTCGTCCGCCGCGCGACCGGAACAGCGAGTCCATTTATGACGCACTGCAGAGTGCTGCCACCTAGGGAATGCAGTTAACATACTGCCAGCCCAAGCAGCAGCCGTCCTTAAAAGGCGTTGGACGAACAGCCATAGTAATTGATGTGTGTGACGTGTTGATTTTTAATGTCATGTTGGTTCCGTCTTTGTACGTATAAGAACCGTTTACATCACGTCATGTGACACTTGTCTGTGTTATACAGTGAGAAAGTGAGAACCGGTCTCTTTTTTGCCTATAACCTTGTCGAACTTTTAACCGATTTGCTAAATTCGTTCACTGTTTGAAATCGGAAGAAATGTCTAACAACATATAACGAAGCTAGATGAATTGTATTCGATGTACGTAAAATTTATGCATTTTATTTACATTTTCTTACAGATTTGCAAAATTTTAAAACATATCAGTAACTTCACAAAGTAGTGCAGCAACATACTTAAGACGTGGCGGAATCTATTACGTACATATTGTTGGAAATTTCTTCCTCTTCCAAACAGTGAAAGAAGTTTGACAAGAGACCAAAGTAATTTGGCGAAGGCTTCGTCGAATCCCCCTCCTCTTCGCTGTGGGGGAATCAGGACCCCTGTCTAACACAACGGACTCTAGGATGTTTACCCCCAAACAGGATCTTGATCTGTTCAGCCGTTTTTGCACAGTAAAGCCGAGTTGAGCCGAGTGACAGACAGACAGACAGACACCGCGAACATCGGCATCAATAATCTGCATGCATCTCATACATCCGATACAGCCTAAAATCGGTTAAGATTTGACAAAGTTAGACGCAAAAAAGAGACCGGTTCTGGCTTTCTTGGACCACTCTGTATATGACTGCCTCGAACATACACTGTGTGAGTGAGTGGCTGGTTGACAGCCAGCAGTAGTCAGCCATTCTAGTCCATTTCAGTAGATCTATGTTCTCTGTTAGCTGACGCGGTTGCTATCGATTGTTCGTCTGTCAATTCGTTCTACCGTGTAGACACGTGTCTAAGAGCTCAACTGTCAACTCTCAAGTTCAGCTACACACGCATAAACGACTTGACGAATCGCGTCGCACACGAACAGAAACAATAACTATACGCTGTCTTTACTAATGCCCCGTGGCCATGACGGACTGCGGACACTACATGTAATAGGCGTTTTTTTTATAAACAAGCTTCGAAATATGGACAAATCGTCGTTTTTAGGCCGCATCGAACTATTATAACGTGTCGGCTTATCTGTCCGTCGTGCGCCTGCACCTGCAAAAACGACTGAACGGATCGAAGTACTGTTCCGGTTAGAGACTCTTGGGGTTCCAAGAAACATTGTGCATATTAGACGAGGGTCCCGATCCACCCTATGGTATGGCGAGGGAAGTGGAAATAAGGAAAATGTTACTCGCTGTGCTGTGAGGGGGAAAAGAATTCGATGAGGCCATCGCCAAGTTACTTTAGCCAGCTGTTAATTTACTCGATGTGTCATTATCAACTACAAGAAGCTCAGCTTTTGCTGAGAAACCGCCCGAGGCTTAATTGTGCACACCGAAGAGCTGCCCTCTGTTGAATGACTGCGATTTATTGGCCTGATTTTGCGAATTTTGCCTACCCCTTTTTCATGCGACGCCCTCAATTTTTTTCGAGATATCGGGTTCATATTTGGTACGGTACAACTAGAATAGCTAGGCTACAATCTGTTGAAGGTCGCATGATGATTAACTCAGTCGTTTTGGCACAGTGCATTAATTTGACAGACACACAGACAGCCACGTCGCCATAACAAATGCCAACGCATGGCAAAAAAATTTTAACTATAACGTCAACGTTTTTGTATATGTTTTACATGCATTCCTTTCACTGTTCATTATTTTCTTTGCTTGTTTGTTTTAACCCGCGCGCCAGCTATGCTGGGAAACAAGTATTGTTTTTGGTGGTGTATGTCTGTCTGCATGTGTGTCTGTCCGCGCAAAATCTTAAAATCTACTACACTACCGGTCCGAAATTGAAGTAGCTTGGTATGTCCCATGGTGAACGCTAGAATTGCTTGGAAATTGGTAACATTTGACCTTGACTGTTGACCTTGAGAGCTATTTTGTTTTTCTTTTATTCAAGCTGTAGCTTTTGAATGGCTTGACCTATAGCAACTTCGTTTTTGGTTCGAGACATATCTTTAGAATATCTATGTTATGGTCGAGTGTCAAGGTCATAAGGCCAAAGTCAAAGTCAAAGTATGTGGCAAAAAGCAATAGCTAGCGCGTAAGTTTGCGTTTCCCTTGGATACAGCTTTATCCGTTTTGTAGACGACAAACATCAAACATTCACGCTCCCAGTGGAAGCGCAAAGCAGGCAGCATACTTATGAGGTGAATTGAGTAAATCAATCTGATTTGCACAGCACTATACTAGCACACACAATCGCCTCAGTTTCGTCAGTAAATTTATTCCACTCCTCATACCTCTACGTTCCCTGTTTGCTGATGGCCAATGTTCTGTCTAGTGATGCACCAGTGTACAGAGTTTCTATTTAGATAACTCTGAATAATCGTTACTCCATAAATTAGTGGAAAGTTGGAACTCTATACAATTAAAGCGTCGTGCCTCTACGTCACCGGTCTACCGTAAACTGCGATCACGGACAGACAAACAGACAAACAGAATCACAGACGTCGACCGCACAGGCTGATTGAATACATGCCGCTTTCGCTGTGGGCAAGCATGCACTGCAGGGGCATAAAATAGGCCGAGAAAATTACTATATAACCCTTATCGGTGGCTACAACTCTTAAGCTCTTCATGGCTGTCAGTAGTAGGCTATTCTGTTTGCCCGTAAACAGTGACTTGAGCCAGTAAATCGAAAAGAGTGTCGGTATAGTAACGGAATATACAAAACCGGTGTGGGTCTCATCACTAGCAGCGAGCGACATAGAGCTGTTGGGAAGAATGGGCGCCAATCACTGCTATTATTCACAAGTCCGCAAGGAATTGCTTCACAGATCGAACAACTGACCGAAGAACTGACCGTAGCTATTGCTGATGCTGCTATAGTAGCGCTGGCTGTGTTATTTACTTTGACTACAACTAGAAATTTTCACGATACCTTCTTTCCTCCATCATGGTGACTGTGAGAATTATTGCGCGCGCTGCTGCATGGCAAAACTTCAACGATACTGCTAGTCAAAACTAGTTATAGATAATGTATTTGGCCGTTTCGATACAATATGCGAGTGCCAAGTTTAACAGACGGACTCTGCAAGAAACATTCGATAATTAGGTATTTTGTTTGTTTATGAAACGTGCTTGAAATTGTTTGCGCTAACCAGTTGACAGACAAACACGGATGACGCATGGACGGACGGACGTACACATGAATTAACCTACATAGGCCTACTCAAATACTGGCATTATAACTGTCACAACTTTATTGTATTGTAATATAGTGAGTGTGTACACGTAGTGCATAATGTACAGTTGTAAATCCGAATTAATCGTAACCGAAAATAACACATGCTGTTGCTGCTGCTGCTGCTGCTGCTGTTGTTGCTATAGAGATGAAAAGACCACACTGCATCGGACGCCGAGCGTCAACTGATAAGAGTGACGTCATCGATTCACTGATCTGCTGATAAGACGACTCTGACTCCGAGCCGAAAAATGAGACACTGGAAGGGTACGATGCAGTCTGGACAGTTCTTGAGACGACCACGCAACAGCACGCAGACGCCCACACCGCCAGATCGCCGCTCGTTCAGCTATCTACCACGCTTTTCCAACCACAGTTCACGCTTCAAGACACGCGTTCGATTTCCGGCCGACATGCTGACGTGGCGCGATGTTGGCCCCCGTCGGGCGATCAGTAACGTCGACGGAGATAGAAGATCACCTGTCGTTACAGTGGCCGGTATATCTGCACTGTTCTTCTGCTGCACGATCATGGTCACTGTGGCGTTGGGTGTGTTCTGTCGAAAACGCAACACCGTGTTTCCGCTCGTCGTTAACAGCGACGCTGAGGAAGACGACGACATCGACGACTGCAACGGCGACGAAGCACTTGGGTCGACGTCGAAAATCGCTCATCATAATCATCAGACACGATTCGACTCCAATACGGCCGACATTCACTCTTTTGCTACCTCTTCCGAACCAGATAGACCACTGCAACTCTCTCCAACCCACGCAGCAAACACTTTGATGCAGTCGTCAGTCCAAAACGACGTCAATTTCCGGCTAACTTCCGACGCAGTTGACAACAGCGTACTTCCGGTAGCGTCTGTGTACGTGCAAGATTGTGCCACGGATTGCTGTTGTGAGTCAGACGTGCAGCGGGAGGACTTTTGCGAAGTGAAATCGAGAAGCGAACATTCATTACAAGAAGCTAACAATGACGGCAGCATAACGGCCACATCACAGCTGCAAGGCAGCATTACTGATGTTACTGCATCATCATCATCATTACAACCACTTTTCTCATTATTATCAAGTCTTCACAGACCGCAAATCGTAAGGTCGCTAGGTCACGTGTTTTCTGACGTCATCAACTGGCGCTGGATTCGAAGACGAGCACCAGTTGTCACTGCCGGCAACCAATCAGCTACTATAGACGCGGCCAGTGATGAAGTCGATCTGACGTCATTGCTTCCCACGCTCTAGTTGAAAGGCGATGTGGCGGGTGTTATTATGTAATATGCTTAGTGTAGCAACCGAATGTGGCGTAATAACAAATGAATAAATTGCCGCCATAACTCACACACAAACACTCCATTGCAGTTTGTTCTACTGTCTTGTCTTCGTTTCATATAGCGCTTATAAGTCTCGAACGAGCTTTAAAAAGTGCAAAATTGCCGATTGAAAACTACGGTTATTAATCGGAATAGCTAATCGTTCAACTGACTGGAGGCAATTCTTTGATTGTATATTGACCGAGTAATCTTAGAACTTGTTTAGGTTACTAGGTCGTACATGTTTTTGAAGTTAGTTACCACCAATTAGTGCAGGTTTGTGTGATTCTGTACACTGTATGTTGTCTTGTAAATTTGTAAACTGTAAAGTATGTGTCCTCTTAAGTATAGGTGTAGACCTATACAATATACATCTTACGACTACTTTATCAAAAGTCATACCTAATTAACTGCGTCAGTATATAGGCCTATGCATGCATCCTCAGTTTCGTGTTGAAAATTAACAACAAAGTCGTGTTTGCAAAATTTATATTAGTCTAAAGCTGCAACTGCAAAAGTGCAAAACTGACACATTACTTCAGTGCAAAATAGCAGAAGTAAACAGTCTCTGAAGCAACTACGGTGTACAGTGGACAATCGACATCTATGATTATTAGGCAGCAAATTACAGGCCTGTCGTTAAAAACAGCTAATTACGCTCTCATCGTACTAGACTTAATCATATTCCTTGACGTTTTTATCGATTTTATTTGGCACCTATACAGATAATCCTAATACTGGTCCATAAAAACGTGACATTTTATACAAGTAATGTGATGTCATCACAGGGTCCTCAGTGCTACGCACTGTCTGAAGTAGCATGTAGAGAAACCACTCGCACGGTGGTGCCACGTACACTGTTTCTGCGCATACGTGGCGCCACTGTGCGAGTTTTTCGAAAATTAGCTATTCTTTGGCTCATTTTGGCGGTTTTTTGGCAAATTTTGCCACTTAAAACTTTTTCCAAAAGTCTAAGTGCGCGCATCATCCACGTACTAGACGCTACCGTTGTGCCAAATGTGACGTGCTTAGGCCATATTAGTTCTGAAATATCGTTTAAAGTAAAAACCGTTACCCACACAGACACCCAGATTATTTCGCCATCCGTGAACTTCAGTGCTCCGCTCTTAGGAATTTGACTAACTTCGGCTACTTGTAGGCCCCCCCTAACTGACTTTTATAGCTTTTATATCGTTTTAATCGTGCAGAATTTACATGCGACTATAGTAAAATTTACCACATCACCTTAATTTTGCGTGCACGCCTTACCCGATAAAATACAAAACTGCCCTTTCGCTTTTGTACACAAAACGCTGGAGTGTACATTTGATTGCAAATCTGACAAATCTTGACATATTTTAACATTTTTTGCACAAACGAAACTAAAAATAAATTTGGAACATGCGTCATGCAGACACGCACTGGCTTACTTATTACGTCAACAAGGCACTGCTAATGACGTCATTCTTTGTGCTAATGACGTTTGCTCGAAATCGTGAATGACGCCATCGTCGATATGTGGGAGACTGGAGACGACGTCGTCGCCTGTGTCGACGCTGACGGCGGACATTTTGAACATCGCTTACGACTGCTACTCTCGAAATAACAATGTCATAACGGCTGTCCTGTAAGTATGATCACTGGCGTTGATTTTTCTGTTTTCTTTTGCTCTGAACATCAATGAACGACAAATGATAGCGGTTTTAACAGAAAAGTGCTGTTGTCTCAATTTACGAAGTAAGGTGCGCACACAATTAAAGTGATGTAACAAATTTTACGACAGTCGCATTCCGAATTTCTTCGTGATTAAATCGGCACAAAAATAATAAAAATCGGTTAAGATTAACCAAGTTATAGTCAAATATAAAACGTCACGTTTTATGGACTGCTGTGTAAAATTGTGAATATATCCGTTTATTCGGCGAGTTATAGAAGGTGCGTTAACTTCGGCACTTCAGATAGTTCGCAGAGTTGTCTCCAACCAAAGTGCCAACGTGCCGAATGATCTACAGTAGCATATTAGCATATGCGTACAATCAGCATGTAAATGGGTCCGAAAAAATAGAACCGATAGTATTTCAATAATAACTATGATAAACATAAATATATAGTTTTAATTTTTGCACAGAATGTCGTCAAGGTAATGCGAAACCAAACTAATACGACAAATGTCTGCTGCATCTAAACAGTGTCACTACTTTACCTTGTGAATTAAACGATCGTCATGTATTAAAACGCATAACGTCATAACTGACGTCATAACTTGTAAGACAATCAGACGAGAATATCACTTGTTCGATTCGACTAGTGATCGAAGGCTTCAAAGGCCGCAGTTGTTGCAAAAACACAATGTCAGAATGAAAAGCAGTGCTCGAAATGACCACTGCTCGCCCTGACACTAAGCTGAAAAACGATGACGACAGTGCAATGATGACGTGACGCAGCTTGGCACACTCGGTTCTGATTCTGATTCGATGTTTGAGGTCGTCGAGATAAGTGATGCGTGTTTTGTACACCTTCTTTTGCAGTATGCTTCACACGCTGTAGTCAACCGGATTTAAATCTGGCGAATTTGGAGGCCACAGTAGCGGCGAAATGTACTTTGGCGTTTCTCTTTCCAGGAACTTAACGGTAGCGCAAGCATTTTTATGATGTCAATTTACGTCATCATTACGTAATGTCATGAAGTAATGACGGCACTTTGTATACTTTTTCAGTTACCCTAAATATCAAGATGAATTATGCCAGAAATTACGAAAATTTGTTAGACTTTGTCAAAGTTATGCTTATAATACTAGCGGTTTCATTTTTTTGGACACGGTGTATAATGGACAATGAAATATTAATATTTGTGCAACATGAACGGATGAACAGAAACAGCAATCATCAGTTGCTATAAGCAGACCATTCAGCAGTGTAGTTCACAGTCACTCAAACCCAGTACTGAGTTTCAGCAAGGACTGGTCTAGCGCCACCAAGTGACTGAGATAATGTATGATAACGTTCACCATCATCTTCAACACCATCATCATCATCAGCAGCAGCAGCAGCGACATTAGTGTACGTGTAGGCAAGTTGTTGATAGCGCGCGTTGTGGCTATGATAGAACGGCGGATGATAGCAGCAGAATTCGTCCCGTCCGTCATCTAACCGAGCCCCATATCTGTCTCGTCTGTCACGTCCCTGACGCCTAGTCGTACAGTTATACACGGACCTATGAGAGAGGGGTCGTTTATAGCGAGTGAATCTGCCAAGCACTGCGGGCGCCGAGTGTACTGTTGACCAAGACAGGGATGTGCCTTTGACTGCCGAACAGTCTACGGTAGACTTCGACTCGTCTACTAGGCTCCCCAGTCCCGTCTGAAGGCTGTCCATGGCATACTCGTACTCGTACACGCAACATGTCGAGCAGTCGGTTAGCGTAGACGTGCTACAGTGGTATACGTTGCCGTATGGGCGAGGCATCGAGTCCACGTGACACGAAGAAGTGGTACAGCTGCCAATCATCGGATAAAGAGAAGTGTTGACGGAACATTGGTGACAAAAATCGCAGTCACACGCAGAATGTCCTCGCTCGTACCACAGTGACCTACCTGCTGATAACAATACCGCTGGCTTTTCATGCTGATGCAGTGGCTCTGATACGGCTCCTGCAGTGTAACGGCCATGCTTGGTAAAACGCCTATCATTACGTTCAGTGTCAGCGTGGTTAGGCCGAGTAGTGATGTTATCAGAAGTTGGCAAGCTGACTGCGTTGTTATCACTAGAAGTTTTCATCATCGCCTTATCACCGCCCTCTGTTATCATACATACCACGCACATATACATTGAAATTGTACTATATCAAGACGCTGAATTGCAAGATTGTCTCTGGTTATTAAGCATCATCAACATTTTATTCAACCAGCCTGTCATTCTGTCACGCGCCGGCTGAACGGATCGACGTTCTGTTTAAAGTGGAAACTCCTGACGACCAAAGAAACACTATTAGTGGAGTCCCCATCCTCCACGGCGAAGGTGAAAGGGGTTCGATGCGGCCTTCACCAAATTACTTTGGCCACTAGAAGCGGTTGCCTTGGTTCATAGTGTAACACGGTGGAGTGGTTCCGGTGGGATTGAAGCTTATCTCAGCGGCCAACTGGCTTTCTTCGGGGCTTCGACGCTGTTGGTTGGCTCCTCTGGCCTGTAAAAATCGTCCCCGAAATGACCTATAAAGTGTCGAGTGGGGGGTTAAGCATCTACATACTTTGGCCACTTCTTCGTAAGCCTACTTCTGCCCTATATAAATGTAAACACGTGTTTAAGTGTAACCAAAATCCAGTTGTTGTTTCACCTGTATCTGGACCACGACCTCTGTGGTCGACTGAAAGATGTTGTTCGGCGTCTGACTCAGGGGAGATCTGTGTAGTTGATGGCAGTGACGCCCACGCTACGCGACCTCGGGGTTTAGTGCTCTGAGTGACGGAGTCGGCCGATACATCAGACTGCGACTGTGATGAAGTGAAACGATAATAATGAGACTGCGAAGTGTCGGCAGTGACCGAATCTACAGCTGGCTGCGCCGTGACGTCAGCGCTCATGTGCACTGTTGCTGAAACTGTTCTGACATCAGCGGTCGCTAGTGATGCGCCGTCTGTCAAATTAGCAAATAAAAAACCCATTAGTAAGTATGTAAGTAAGTAAGTAAGTAAGTAAGTAAGTAAGTAAGTAAAACGTGAATTTATATAGCGCATATCATTTAAGAAAACCTCTAATGCGCTGGTCACATTAGTAGAGACTAAAAAGGATTGTCTTGAGAGACTGTTTAAAACTGTCAAAACCACACGCTGGATCTCTCAGCTCGCGCGGCAACGAATTCCAGACCGTCAGACCGGCAATCGAAAACGTATGTATTGAGTCTCCAGTCTCCATTCCGAACATCACCTCGATCTGTTCAACCGCCTTAGATATAAGCAGCGGCGTGACAGACAGACAAACTGACACACCACGCTACGGGATCATCGGTTGCAACAGGCCTCATGGTGCACGTTCGATGCGGCCTGAAACACTTAAGATATCATACATCATGAATTTGTATTATATCCTATGCATTATATTATAATATCTGTATATTACCAGCTATTGTGTTAGTTTTGTGATTTCAAAGAGACACCAGCAGCGAAACTGCACCTGGATGCTGCGGGTGCTGCTGCTGCCGCTGATGATGATGATAATGATGTTGCTGGCGCGTAGCACTACTGCTGTGAGTTGACGAAGGTTCCGTGGCGAGAGCTGACCGCTGATACCTGTCAATAACTTGTCGAGTTTTCTCGCTGGGTCTACAGCACATCAAACAAGCGTCGGACGTGTCTTCTGGCGTCATATTCTGCCCGTGACGTCGCCGCAGCCGACATCGTAGTTTGTCAGCCAGGACACTCAGCAGACAATAGACACTGACTACTGCCAGGACCACCAGTGTCAGAGGCACCTGCCAAGAAATCATCTCGCTCTGCCACAAATCATCACACAGCAATGTCATGTATACCCTAACTACCCCACATTGTCAGCGAAACGAATAAATCTCGACATTCTACACAGAAACAACAGCTGAATGAGCAATATTGGACGTTGGCCACCGGTATGTTCTGTACAAAGTTTAAACGACAAGCAAAATAATATCAGGCAACGTACGCCATCAACGGATGCAAGGAAATAAAAATCAATTCGCGTAGCATTACACTGATTGTCGCGTAACTCTACAACTGGAAAACATGCACGAAATATGCCTACACGCAGCCACTATGTAGGCACGTTATCAACAACAGACAACAAGCTCACAGATCAGTACCTCGCAAAACAGTGATGCACCAAAGTTTTCAAACGCGAAAATGCCGTTAGATCGAATGCATCCAAGTTTTATTCGACTGTTGTAGCACTGCTGCACACTATAGTTTGACTAATTAAACCAAAAGTATAGTACAGTACCGCCATTATTTTGGTTTCTTCTAAAATCGTAGGCCACTGCAGTTTTCAATAAAGTAAAAAAATCTGAACACAATTCGTCACCGATCAAAGCGGAGTGACTAAAAACAGACAACATCTTTGGCGCCACACAAATCTGACGCAGTTCATCGTGTGGAATGTCATGAAGCGAGCTTGTTTGTGTACAACAGTTAGACAGAATTTCTTCAGCTTAAGAATCATCAGTGAATGGCACAAGTTACCCCAGGAAGTTGTGGAGGCACCATCAACCAACGCATTCAAGAACAGGCTTGACAAACACTGGAACGATATGGGCGTTTTCAGCTGATCACCTATACAAGTACTTGAAGTACAAGTACAAGTGTCAGTGGACTTTACACGGTCGTGATTTAGTCACCTAAATTCAAGTCTTAATGTCAATGTCGCTGTAGTTACTTTCGTGCAATAGTCTTTCGTTTAAGTAGTTATTGCGTAGTCGACTCTGGTTGCGAACTAACGCTTGTCCTGCGTTTTGTTGTTGAACAAAATAAGACGATGCTGATTAGCGCCACTAATAGACGCGTGTGGGCTGCTAATAATACAGAATTAGTAATAGACGGTGAAGTAGTTGTACCGTTTTGGCTAAATGGTCGCTGCATTTCGACTAAGGCATTAATTTCGCCGGAGGAATGCCTGATTTTCGCAGATTGGTTGCAGGCCCATAAGTGCTTGTGGGACTTTACTGACGGTAAACTGTAGGCCTAGGTACAGCAAACAAGAAATGTGCGTCAAATGGAACAGAGTATTGTCTGGTTGTTTTACTATTGGAAATGGTACAAGACAAGGTGGAGTTCTGTCTCCATACCTGTTTAGTCGTTATATAAGAGGTCTGATCCAGAGTATTGCCAGTTCTTATGTTGGATGTAGTATCGGTGATATGATGGTAAATATATTACCATACGCTGATGATACTGTTCTGTTATCTCCGTCATGGAGAGGACTCCAGCACCTCATAGACAAATTGATGTTGTGTGCAGAGGCTATCAATATGACATGTAACGAGCGTAAAACTACTTCCGGCAGCATACCATGACTTAAAGTTGCGCATGATTAACAGACTAATGAGCCGCAATTGCTGTTCTGATTTTTATGACATATTCTCTCGAGGTCCTTTCGACGTCGGGCGAACTTCTCTTGTTGAGCATACGATTGATACTGGTACGCATCGTCCAATCAGACAAGGTCTGAGTCGCCACCCTATCGCCCACGAGGAGCTCATCGACCAGGAGGTGAACGAATTATTGCGTAATGACTTTATAGAGCCAGCAGCTAGTCCCTGGGCTTCCAATGTTGTGATGGTCCATAAGGATGGTACCTATAGAATGTGTGTCGATTACAGGTCGTTGAACTCCATTTCTTCCAAGGATTCGTATCCACTCCCGCATATTGATGTATGTATGTCGTCAATGAACGGTGCTTCTTGGTCCAGGACCTTTGATTTGAGGAGCGGATACTTTAATACAGGGGTTTTCAACCTGTGGTCCCCGGTGGTCCGCGGGGAGCTTCCACGGAATCCGCGGGCAACCCCAGAAAAACTGGAGACCCGTCGCATTTTAACTAAACAAAAATACCAACCATATCAATGTTGTAGGTATAGGCTACAACGTACATTAATGAAAACTTCGCTGGTGTTTGCAATGGTATGTCTGAAGTCGGAACTAGACTAAGCGTCGCTTACTTACTACTTGTGCAGTCGGTCTTTGACCCATGTCTTGATAATACTTCTTACTTACTGAGCATGACGTCACAGCGATGTCACTGTTAAAGATTCTGCAGTG
>Ga0126335_1000676_pt1 | contig 17126 bp, 7 predicted proteins | sample OlaspJWI45metaG_FD_108409 | JGI IMG/M metagenome (GOLD analysis project Ga0126335, IMG submission 108409) | Marine gutless worms symbiont microbial communities from Oahu, Hawaii - Olavius sp. 1 OAHU.JWI-45 metaG | ecosystem: Host-associated > Annelida > Digestive system > Unclassified | place... | reverse complement strand
TTGCCCAAGACTGTTACTCGACAGCGCCGCGACTGCGATTCGAACCCGTGCTCTTCCGAGCCTGAGTCCGGCACGCTACCACTCGGCCACCGAGCCACCCGAAATGAGTGTTTTATCTGTCGTTCCAGATCTGCCTACATGAAATGATTCGACCCGGTATGTATCGAGCGGAACTATAGCGGGTGAGTCAAAAAGTATCTCCTTTACTACCCAAGCCTATCCGACGTAACTCAACCCACTGGTCAACCCAAGCCATGGACCGCTCTGTGTTTAAGCTATTGGGGTCTAATAAAATTGGGCCGGCTCTCCGAATTTTTATTTGGATAATGCCTGATGATGAAATAATTTCCTGCAACGTCGTCGGTCAACGGTCGGTAACTTTAGTAACGTCTGCTCAACGCTTCCTTGACAAATGCGGGTGTACAAAGCTAAAAAAATTTCTATCGTGTTGCGAATACTATCTTCGGCAAAATAGGCAAAACCGCATCTGAAGAGGTCACTTTACACCTTATAACCACTAAACTAAGTGTGTAGGCTGCCGTGTTTATTATATGGCCTGGGAGCATGTCCGTTAACTCAGTCAGATATCAAATCATTGGACTTCGTGATCAATAGATTTTTTTTATGAAAATGTTCCAAATGTCTGATATTAATGTAGTCAAATTTTGTCAGAGTATGTTCTCCTTTAGACTACCAAGTGAACTGTTAGATGCTCGCATTGGAAAGTTCGTTGTTAATTATCGAGATTTTATTAACTTGAATTCAATTTGCAAATTATAAATTAGCTTACGTGCCTGTGTAAATTAGTTTAGTTTACTGTGGTGTTCGGACGTTACCGTCTACTGCTTTTGTTTCTTATATGTTTACCTACCATTTTATGGCGAATAAAAATGTATATATACAGCAATCAGCTGAACGGAGGATAGGGTAAAATGCGTACCTTGGGGACGCGGGCGTGCCGGCCAGTACGCGTGTCTTTGATGATGGAGACGTCCAGCCAGTCAACTTCCTAGAAACAAAGCATAACAATCCCACTACTGTGAGCATGTCAGCACAAAATAAAATGTATCATTCGAAGATATGTAAACAAATTACTTAAGTAATAATTAACTTCATTCGCCAACGCATGTGGTAGATACGCAGAGAACGATAAGGAAAAAATAAATAAAATAAGTACTTTAAAAAACAGCGCCCTTACTCATGCCAAACGCACAAGATTACAAACCGCAGCAAGCATTATACGATAAAACAAAAGGCCAAAGGCATTTGGCGAAGGTTGCACCGAATGACCCCGCGCAAACGGCACGCGGAGTATACTGCACGCGCTGCCGCCGATTTAAGCTGCGTGACAGACAGACTGACAGACAGACAGACACCGCGAACATCGGTAACAATAGTCAGCGTCTTATGCATACGATGCAGCCTAAAACGTCTTGAACGTCAACATCAAACATATGACTTCAGTAATATAGTAACGGCCGCATCGTTGCATAGTCGCCCGCGTGACAGACAGTTAGCCCGACAGTCGTAGGTCCTTTTGAAAAGATGTGTACGCCGCTCCGCTAGAGCTGTATGAAACCTACAACAGACGGCGAGTTTGTCCACTGCACCCCAGATACAGAAACACAGCGCACAGCAATGTTCACGTCCGATACCGCCTTCGCTAAACTACTTTGACCGCAGAGCAATTACGACGTCACGTGGATCGCAGAAACGTGCGACGTCGTCGCGATTCTGCGCGCAGTTGTCGCAAGTTGTTTTCGCCGACGTCCTCGCCATTACCGCCGCCACCGACCGACCGACGTCTGACTGACCTTTCAGCGCGCAGTCTCTGCCTGTGGCTTGCCTGCATCGGCCGATCAATCCTTTTCTGGCGCGCATCTAACTTAGATGACGCTATTGCAATCGCAACTCCGTCTGTCCGTCCGTCCGTCACACTAGTGTTCCACGTCTAAACGGTTCAAGGTATCGAGATACGATTTACACCACACGATGTATCGATACTTGAGGATCGTTGTGGTACCGAGTGTAATGTTATGGTGCCCTACTCTGAACCCAGTAGTGCGACGTTTTGGTACCGAAAAATAAATTAATTCAAGTAAGGTACCATAACGTCTCTCTTTTGGAGTCCAAGAAACATTAGATGGGAATCCCCATCCCCCAGTGGCGAGGGGATGGGTCTTACTATATTTTGGGGTCCACATTTGTTTAGTTTCTACTCCACTTTTGGGCTGCATCGAAGGCACGAGATGCTGACTATTCTTACCGATGGTCGCATCGTACTATTTTATAATAATGCGAAAAACGACAAAACACACAGTGCTGATCCCGAAGAGCTAAAACTGTAAACAAATTAGGAAAAGGCGGATGTGCGAATACCATAATGCATAACGAAACCGCCGTACATGGACGTAGGAGGAAGTTCTAATTAAAGGCTCAAATGTAATCGCGCAAAGCAAATAGGGACGGAAATACTGTGCATGCGTTGCTGTTTCAGTCCTAATCAAAGTAGTACAGCTATAAATAGCTTCTGTTATTGCCGCCAGACGCAGTGCGTTGGCGAGGTGTTTGCTATGGCGACGTGGCTGTCTGTCTGTCTGTCTGTCACGTTGATGTATTGTGCCCAAACAACTGAGTCGATCATTATGCGACCTTCGCTAGATTGCAGCCCAGCCATTCTAGTTTTCCCGTACCAAATATAGACCCGATAGCTCGAGGGAATCTTCGTCACTGAGGCCGTCAATTGGCAAAAGGGTAGGTAAATTTGGTCATTAAATCGCAATCATTCACCAGAGGGCAGCTCTTGACAGCACTGCATGGAACAGCGGCGTGCACAAGGGTCGGGTGGTTTGTCGTCAACGATAGCTGTCTTCTCAATAATGTCTGTGGAATCCTGGCATGGCTTGCGAAGCGGGCGGACATCAAGACACACTACGTTACAGAAAACAAAGTAGCCAAAGTGACGTAGCGATGGCAACATCGAATGTGGCGTCATCTAGCGAATGCAAATAAGTACATGCGGTACAATGATGACCTTTTTCCACTCCCAGTCCTGTCCCTTATGCCGTTGGGGGAACCAAGATCCTCCGCCTAAAGGAATCTTCCTTGTTCCCCCAGCAGTCTCCATTCCAAGCAATACCTCGATCCGTTCAGCCGTTTGTGCAGCGCACAGGCGCGACAGACTGACAAAAGCAACACGTTAGAGTAACATCGGTCGCAATAGTCCACATTTGATGCATTCAATGCAGCCTAACTGGCAATAAGTGTGGAGTGGACGGGCGTTCGACATTTGCTTAAAGTTCAATAAAATGTCGTTACTTACTTGATTCTGGTCGCGCCAGTATACGAAGTAGCCCTTGGGGTCGACGCGCATCGATACAGCAGAGCCGTTGTTTGTATCCTGAGCACACAGAATAGTAATTTTTATTATTATCATCATTATTTTTTTAACCCTCGGTAGATATATTCCCGAGGGAGTTTAAAAATTAGGCCTAAGGCACACAATATGGGTATGATAATTCAGTCCGTGCAGTCAGCGGCCGGGAAAGAGTCACGCAACAGAACAGCGTTAAAACGCTGCACCAACACCGAGGCCCGCTGGAATAAATAACTGGCCTCTCTCGCCTCTCTGGAGTTATTTTTATTATTTTAAATTTTATTGCCCTAAGGTACAAAATACCGAAAGGCTAAAACAGTAGTTAAAAGCAAATACGTGGAATAGCTAATTGTCTGGCTCTACGTCGGGTGCAGTGAAAGACTCATAAATAAGGACAGAGTTGTAGCGCTGGATATGGCGACGGACAATCGCTGGAACAAGTAGGCTGTCTCACGAACGTCGCCAGTTGCCGCACTTAGACGCCAACTAATCTCACACAAGAAATCTGCATGGCCATGCGCTTATTTACAAACGCAGTGAATCATACCTGCGTTTGCTATCCCACCCGAAGCTGGTCCTCACTTACTGACCACGGAGAGATGGAAGGCTGCGTATTTTTACAACAGCTTATGGAAAGAGCGAATGACAGTTATGCCTTTCTGTTAGAAATATTAAGCGGACCTCTGGCGATTTATTTTATCAACATGCAAACGCGAAAATGAACGTGATGGATGATGGCTGGTGAGACGAATAGCTTGCAAACAGTTCGCGTGACTGACTGTCGGCTCGCTATTGCTTGTCGTTCAGGGAGTTGCGCGGACGAGTAGTTTTCGTTAAGCAGCAGTTTCAGATTGCTTGTTTCAAAGCTGCAAATCGCCAAGAATTTTCCTAATCTACCTAACATAGAAGTAAGTCACATGACAACGGATGACACTGCACCAAACATTTACAAAATCGAAAAACGTTCATATTATCATCGCAATTTGCAAGCTTGCATGGACAAGGCAAATTATCAGACACGACTCTCTGCTGGGAAAAGTAATTGAAAAAATAATGGCGGGAAAAAGAGGAAGACCAAGGACAATGTTACTCGATCATCTGATGACCAGTAACGGCAACCGAAGATTTGGACAACTGAAGAGATGGCACAATGCAGAGACGAATGGCTTCGTTGGAGTACTGAACTTGCCCAAGTGTAGAGCACCCGAAGAAGAAGAAGCTAGCAAACGAAACGTTTCTCGCACAAATGACAGCGACTCTGCCCCACAGTTTATTCGAGCGCCTGTCACGGGCAGTGGTCACGGGCAGTTTGTTTGTCGACTTCCGGTCGGTACCAATAACGACTGCGACCCGCCGGTTGCGCTTCAGTTCCTGGCCATTTCGGCCATCTAGAGCGACAATTGATGGGAACAGCAGATGCGGCATCAATTCACCCTGAACACGTTAACCCTACTGAAAAAGTGAGAACTTCGCCTTCAGCTGGAATAGGAGGTACCTGTCGAGATTTTAATGCAAGTATATAGGTAAGTACAGTAGACAACTTATATAGCGCTGCAAGCAACACAGGTTGCCTCAAATACGATTCACATAAAGTGTCGCGAGAAATCTTGAATAGATGAGATGGCAGATGTTTCTGAAAATTATTAATAGACTACAGTGTTTGTGTCAAGCTGGCAGACAGTCCCATGAACGCATACATTCTGTTGAACATATCTGTAGCCTCAGTCATGCGCACAGAATGTGCTTCGGAAGTACGATAGTGGAATCTAACAATCAAATTACTGTACACAAATAAAGCTGTGTTATATTAACTATATTTATATACATCTGTGTAGAAGATGAAGATTTCAGCTCAGGTTACAAAATTAGGCCTACAGAGCCGGAATGTGGGAAGGGAGAAAAGGCTGCGAAACCAGAGACTGAATACAACAGCAGGCTAGCGGAGAAAAATGGGGTATAACAAGAAAGAAACACGAAGCACTGATCCGAAGACGAAACTTAGAATAAAGTTGATGCGACAATAAAAAAGCACCGTTGGTTAATGTACTACTGTCATACTGATTTCACTGTTGGTTGTACTACAACTGACGCTCTATGGAAGTCTTATATTGTACTCAAGCGTTGTTGCTATGTTCGCTGTAAATTGTTGAATAAGTCTTATGTTGTTGCAGTAAAGGAAGGTAATGTCCATAGGCTTGAGTTGTATAACTTATGTTCACAACATTTTTCACTGTGAAGTGCATTTCTCCTAGTCTTTCTATATCTCTGCTGTATGAACTTAGTGTTATTACAATTGTGAAATTTGGTGTAGTCTTTTTCTAACAAAAATGTTACGTTAGTTACGTGTTTCGGTGTTAGGTCAGTTACAATTCTGTAACGTATTCAATTTTTCACAACAAGAAATATGACCGATGTGATTGCAGTTTCTGACAACTGTGGCGCTAACTTTATTTTTAAAAAATTTTAATGACCTTTTAATGACCTTTATTTTAGCATTTTAGAAGAAACTGCAGGTGACTAACATTGACCTGTGAACGGTGTCAAGAGCTGCAAGTCAGTTACGTCGTACACTGCCTATAATTTAGCTGCTATGCAATGACTTACGTCAACCTTGCCATGTCTAAGCATAGCCCTTGCAGAGATGTACATTACCTGCATGCCATACAGCTAAGCAATCGTATTCAACTGCAAACATATATTGTCTCATCATTAACTCGGAAAAGCCACTAAATGTTCCGCAGTATTACACTCCACACTCAACTGATCTTGCGAAGTTTTTACACTGTAATAACGATTGAACTCTATTGTAACTAGTTGGTCGTGTGTCTACTGTTTAGCGTTTTTTTCTCTTCTCTGTGTTACGTTTAGTGTGTGTGTTTTCGTACGTTTTATAACTAAACAGCTTTTCGTAATGCTGGGTTTTAACTACGCAGTCTATTGTGCCTTGAAGTTGTATAATTGTTAATTCAGGACACCGGCAAGTGTACGCAGTTATCGTGCCTCGGTGTTCCTACTTGACTGATTGTCTTATTTTTCTGTCAAGCGAATAAATTCATTCATTCATTCATTCATTCATTCATTGTCGCTATTACTAATTTATCATCATCACCACTATCATCTGCTGATCACAAACAAAACTGGTCCCCATCAACCTATCTCTGGAGCGATAGAAGGCTGAGTTAGCGTAGAGAAAGAGAGAAGAGCTTGCGAAAAGGGGTTAAACATGAAACATACTAACGAAGCAGATTTACACAAGTCCGGTTGGTGTAGCGAGTCGCCTTACAGTGACATATTTACGCCTGCTCCGTGCCGGTCCCGTGCACATTAGACTGTCTAGAATTTCAAGTGACATCGCACATCTGTGAACCGTGCCGCGCCATTTTAACAACATTCTCACTTTCTGCGAGCTGACAGCTCTGAAATGTTTTACTTTCGCGCCAGCTACGTTGGCAAAACCGGTACTGTTTTGGCGGCGGCTGGCTGTCCGCGCAAAGACTCAACACTTTTCCGAAGTAATTTGACGAAGGCTGCATCGAATCCAACTCGGCGTGAAGTATGTCGGACCCCGATCTAAGTCGATGTCTCTTGGGTACCCAGGAGTCTCCACCGCAAACTGGACGTCGATCCGTTCAGCCGCTTTTGCACATTTCGCCCGCGTGACAGACAGACAAACGGTCAGACGCCCGGGTCATCTGTCGCAGTAGTCTGCATCGCATGTGTTTGTCGCGGCGTAAATATAGTCCACCAGCCTGCAGCGGTGGTTCGTTTGTCGTCAGCCGGTATTTCCCGAGAGTGATATGAACGACTTACGACAACGCGGAATTGACGATGCATTTTCTTTCACTGTTCAGTCAAGCTACAGCGACTAGACTACTGTAACACACTACTAAGTTCGTCGGTCGCCGCGGTCCACCGCAGATCCCGGCCCGTGCATCCACGGCCAGTGAGGTCGCTCGCCAATTGCGGGAACGGGAAGGTAGCAATGGTCGGACCACGAGCGGAACGCCTTGGTACTGCACTCCGCGACAAATGAGGACCATCTTCGGCTAAGAAGGCAAGGGCACGTATGCTTTACGCCATTCGTGGATAAGTGCCTGGTTTGGGGTTAAAAAACTCTGAAATCCCTCGACAACGTGTGCAACAATTGCGCTTCTGAGCTGGGTTTCCAGTAAGAGGCGCTATATCTACAGTAGTGTCTGCACCTTCACGTTCTGCCTAGCTTCCCATCACCGCACCGTCTTAGACCTACGTTTATTGTGCGCAGGTAAAACTCCTCTTACTTCGCATCGGAAGAGTTGAAACCGGCGAAACAGGATAAAGATAAAGGTGAGGGTAAGGGTAAGGGTAAGTTTGCGGACAATAGCGCTTCTCTGTAAGAAGCTCACGACACAAGCGCTAAGGTATTGCAAGCGTTGTAGGCCTAAGAATATCACAGTTTTACCTGCACAACCACGCATTTTTCAGCGAACGGTATGAACCATGCCTTTTGCCTTCCCAGCCGAAGCTGGTCCTCATTTTACCAATCCTAGAAGGATGGAAGACTCAGTCGACGTACGTACAGCCGGTTACATACCTCGACGGTTTACGCGTCCATTGACGGTCACCCATCCAAGTACTAACCGGGCCCGATGTTGAATAACCATTACACCAGGCCATTAACCGTCAAGACAACCTACTGAGGACCTGCTAAGGACCTGATGCGTCGACTCCTCGAACCAACACGTTCTTGTAGTCGACAGCCTGTAATCCTTGCAATCGCGACGACGAAATATTACCTACGCCCGGACAGAACTGACTGACGTTGATAATGACGAAAAGGGGGGGGGGAAGATCGGAAGACGTGGGAAGAAAAGGGAAGAACCGCCATTCCAATGCACCTCGCTGACATAAAGCGTTTTGCAAAAACTTGCAGCAGTTCGCTGCCAAGCCCACCCTTATTTATGTTGGTTGTTGGTTTTTGTTGCAAATGGATATAATAATACTGCGGGCATCGACGGACATTTGTCTGTTCTGGCAGCCTTCAACTGTATCGTATTTTGTATAACTTATACTTGGTAACTAAGGCCTCTCGCTTTTACTTACAGACAAAGCCGATTGTAGGCAAGTAAGCATGGCAGTTATCGCATGAGGTAAGCAAAACGTGAAGGTAAAGGTAGAGAACTCTTGATAGAGCACCTCTTTATGAGGCAACTTCATCAAAGAAACGCTCAAGTATGGCACGCGTTGTCAATATATTATACAGTTTTATTTGCCACCGACGCGTTTATCCACGAATGGAATGAAACATAATATATACCTGCCTTTGCCTACCTGCCGAAGTTGGTCCTCATTTAATCGAACCCCATAGTCCCCCCGAGGGATGGAAGGCTGGGTCAAAAAACTGCTGTAAAGCTGCAATTCCGCTTAGGAAGTCGGCGTTGATTTCTTAAGCGACGCGCATCGGAATGAAGGGTAATTCAGTGGGAAGAGCGTGGAGGAGCAAGCATCATCACGCGATTCGGTGAGCCGCGAGATTTGGCACTCGGGATGAGTTGCTATTCTTTACGTGCCGGCGTCGGCAATGAATAACGGAGTGGCGACAGTCCGGACGGCTGAGCGAGCGACAAGCCATGACCGTCGTCGCGTTGTCATAATATTACAGTTGGTCGAGCGTCGCAGGTCAGCGCGGTGCACGCGGACAGCGAACGAATTGCGGCGGCCGCGAGTAAAATGCGAAAGTTTAAAAGTGTGAAAAATGAAAACCGAACATGCAAAATGCGTACGGTTAGAATTAGCATTTAGGTTGGACGTGGGGTTGGGGTTACGGTTACTGGTAGGGTCAGAGCGCATTAGAGGTTTTCTTAAATGATATGCGCTATATAAACTCACGTTTTACTTACTTTACTTACTTACTTACTTAGAGTCGTCCTGGCGAAATGTGGGCTGCCTGGTATTGAGGCTATGCTACTAGAGAGCCAGCTGCGGTGGTCAGGACATGTAGCACTGATGCCTGATACTCGCATACCGAAAATGCTGCTATACGGTCAGCTTGAAACGGGGAAGAAATCTCATGTGGACAATACAAGAGGTACAAGTACAGTCTGAAGGCACGTCTAAAACCTGGGCACTGGATCCACATAAGATCGAGGAGCTTGCACATGACAGATTGTCACAGAGAGCCGCCTGCTATGAAATAGTTTGAAGCTGATCGCGTATAGATACTGGAAAGATAAAGGGACACGAGAAAGTAACATGCAAGCGCCAGCAGATCGAGTCCTCCTTCCACTGCTGCTACGTTCAGTTGTTCCTCGTGCTTTTTCGGTGGTTTATCGCGGATTGGACTCTACTCACACATGAGACGTCATCGACGAGAGCAGAGCTAGAGGTAGGGTTAGGGCTGGTTTCATGCTGTCGTTTTCGCAGTTTCGCATTCTATACCTGCCGAAGAGCCCAAAGAAAGCAGCTGCCACTGACTCGTATAATAAATCTTTGTGCCAACGGAACGACATTTCTGGGAATCCGTGAGACCCGTAACAACATATTCCGCAACGAAAATCCACCAATGGGGTCTATGGGCAAAGGTAGAGGTCCGGAAAGCCAGTTTTATGGGATAACTGGGGCCTATAACTATAAAATTATTATATTACATTACATACTAACTATTTCGTGCGAAGCATATTATGTTTTCCCGCTTTGGTCGCAGTGCTTTTTATTGCAGTTTACGGCATAATTATAATGTTGTCAATATCTCGGGTTTAAAGTTTGATGTGTCCGTAAGTAGGTGTGGAACCGTTACTTCTGTTACTATTTGTATGAATCAGCAGCCAGTGTAGGTGTGCTCGTTTTGAGAGGCTGAATGTCATGTTTTAGGCTGCAGCGAATGCATGAGATGCAGACTATTGTTACCGATGATCGCGGTGTCTGTCCATCAGTGCGTCTGTCAGTCTTTCTGTCACGCGTGCACTGTGTGTGGGGGTCATTCGATGCAACCTTTGCCGAAATACTTTGGCCTCTTGTTTAACTCGTGATGAGAATGTTAGAGACCATTATTCAATCAGTGTGCACTGAATCGGCGTTTTTATGTTCTTTTATGTTCTTCTATTTTTCACTTTTTATTTTTTATGTTTGTGTACTTTGAGTACGAACCAGTGTTGATAATAGCGAGACGCCAAAGTAATTTGGCGAAAGCTGCATCGAATGCAGCGCATACGTCGCGCGTGCTGGAGTATTCTGCTTGCAGAGGTTCAACGAAATAGCGCAACTTATCGTCGACTGTACATACAGTGAGTCTACCGTTAGCCGTTCCGTAGAGATGAGAGTGTCCTAAAATTAAACTAAAACTGTGGCAATGAAATCTAAATTGCCACTTGAGGCCATGCGAAACAAGCGCCCGCCCGGCGAGGGGGATTTCGCAGGTAAAGCAGAGGGTTATGGCGGGGGCATGCTCTGAAGTGGGTGACGTTTGTGAACGGGGAGCTTTTATGCGGAGTGAGAATTATGTTTGAAATTTTTTGCAGGGGGGATTTTGTCCCGAGGAGCGTTTGACGGGGCACCCTCATGTCTGTCATACTACAAAATTTGAACGAACTTAGACAATACGCAGCCGAGTTTTATAGCGATTTAACTTTTTGGACTTGGCCGCCGTCCGCCATCTGTGATTTTCCAAAAAAGCATATTTAAACCATCCACACGTTGCGAAACCCCATTGTCTTCGCATGCACCAACTTTGGTGACAATATCTTCGATCGGCGTAAATGTCCGGGGGGAATGTCCAGGGGGAAATGTCCAGGGGGAAATGTCCTACACCCGTCGACGTAAACCCAGAAAAAGCTAGATTAACAATATTAATTCAACACCACTATTATCTTCACCAAACTTGGGGCGCGCGTCGACAGTGAGGTCCCGCAAGGCAAGGAGTGGTCCAAACACTTTTCGAAAATCCAAAATGGCGGACAGCGGCTAACGTAAATTAGTTAGGTCGCAATAGCTCAACCGCGAGTTCGCTGAAATTTTGCACGGTGACACACATGAAGACCCCGGAGGACTGGCGCGTGCAAAAATTGGAACCGGAAGTTAAATTCAGCCACTACGGGGCATTCTTTTGAATTACGTTTTGAGGTCACATCTCCTACAACGATCAAAATATTTCACAAAATTTGGTAGCTACGTAGCAAATGGATTCACTTTGTGCGGAATAGCATGAAGGAAGCGTGTGAAAACTGAACGGTTTTGCGGCACCGGGCGAGCGACTTCGAGAGAGTGCGAGCCAACGAATGGGCAAACGAGTGAGAGCGAGTGTGAGCGCTTTCTAGCGAGCGCGAGAGATTGCGAGAGAGTGTAAGCGAGTTTTTTTTTCGAGTACGAGATGGTGCGAGCCAACGGGCGCATGAGCGAGTTCGAGAAAGTTTGAGAGAAACTGAGCGAGTTCGAGCGAGCGCGAGCCAACGAGTGGAAAAACAAGTGACAACGAGCGCGAACAAGTGCGAGAGAGTGTGAGCGAGTCTAGCGAGTTCGAGCGCAGCGCGAAAATGCACATTCTGCGCAGATGATCGGGCTATCATGTCCTGCAGTTTGGTATAGATTGGTCCCTCCGTCTCCGAAATCCGTCCGGGGGTTTGGGATCCCAAAATGTGCGAAAACGGAAAATGGGCGATTCGGAAGCCAATAACACTAAAACCTCTGAAGATAAAGCCATACAATCTGCGAGTGAAAAGTAGTCCAATGACTCTAGTTTCTTCTTGCAAAAGTTCGTAACTGTCCGTTTAGGCGTTTTTCCAACATAGCACTTTCATCAGAGGCACCCATCTCGCGACAGCGAAAATTGTCATAACAATCGACAATATCTTCTAAACGATACTGGATGTAACTAAGAATGTACTAGATGCTAAAACAACGTCGCATGTGCTCTCGGTTGCTGCTAAAATCACTGACCTTGAGCGGCCGTCAATAATCTTGAACGGCGTTTTGGCCCTTTTGCGATGCATTTTCACCGAAAACGCAAAGTTTGCGAACGAACTGTATCAAACTGATTAAGCTGCATCTGTACAAGTTCCGGCGCAGTTCAGAGAATAGATTCTAGTTTAAGATGATATATAACTTATTACGGAATTTCCGGGGGACACTTCTAAACTATTGGAAGTAACCCAAATACGGTTAGCGATGTATAAGCAATAAAAAAATTACTGCCAGATTTGGAACATTCTTACGCAAAAATACGGTATCTGCTAGGCTAGTTCATCTTCTATTTGGTCAAATGATGAAGCAGTACTGTCATTTCAGTAAAGGCTTCAGTCATGCATTCAAACAGTCGTTTGACATTTCCAACATCCTCTGTGAACTGATTCTAGTAGCGTTAAGCTGTCACTTCTGTCAATTTTGCTTTATAACAGATACAGTTATTCGATTACTTGCAGGCCTAGTTGAGTTGTTGTTCACTTAACGAAGTGCACTTTTTTCATTCTCACAGCCGTAGTTTTATTTTTCGACAGAGTATTTCGATGAAATTCACAGATATGGTAGGTAATTAATTCCGCATTAAACGCTGAAAACACAGCAAAATAGATCTTGTAGCTTTTTTTCGAGTGATCTATTTTAGGGGATTGTTTTCTTAATGCTGCACCCTGTAGAGTACTGGGCAGACATGTTAGCTTGACACTCGAAATCGAAGCTTTCGCTTAAAGCAGAAACAGGTGTTTTACTGTGCAGACTGCAGAGTTCGGCGGGAAGCTACTCAGAAACACATCAGCCTAGCGGTACAAGCACGACAGAAGGTATGTGCCTTGTCACTCTCTACAACGGATACATTATTCTATTACTTGCTGGCTTACTTGAGTTGTTGTTCACTTAATAAAGTGCACGTTTGGATTCTCTCACCCATAAATTTATTTTTCGACAGAATATTTCGATGAAATTCACCGGTGTAGTAGGCAATTACTACCGCATTAAACGCTGAAAAACACAGCAAAATATTTCTTGTAGTTTTTGAAAAATTTAATTTTTCTTGGGGGTGGTTTTTTTATGCCGCACCCTATGGGCGCGCAGATGCATAATGTCACCATGCAGCGCGGCTTCAATGGGTGAAACAAACGTGTCGTCAACAGGCGTCCATAACGTCTTCATCACCTGACGCAGTGAAATTGACAACGTGTGCTGCACCCGCAAAGCCGAATTATTACGACGTGTTACTCACACGGGCGGACCGGGTTTTGGCATTGAAAATTCAACAGCGACATAAGTCCATTAGCAGATCGTAACTTCAGAGGCCGCGATGAAATATTTAAGCGCAATTAGTGCGTTGCTTCGACTCGAGTGACAGCTGCTCACTTTCCGCTCGTCACAGCAACAAGTGGCAGCAGTAATGTAGTAATGGCCGTATCGAAGTGGCGCTATCTGACGAATGTGTAAGAACAGTCGCCCGCGTGACAGACAGATGCCTACGTTACTGGATCATCGATAGCAATGGTCATGCATTAGATTCGACATAACAAAGAAGCAATTTTAATGATATCCATCCTGAAGTGGCCAGTGCTACTAGACGGCGTGGCGCAATGGTTAACATAGTTGGGCGAATCAACGAAGTTAATCAACGTCGGGCCCGGTTAGTACTTGGATGGGTGACCGTCTTCGAATGGGTAAACCACCTAGGTTGACTCAGCCTTCCATCCCTCTGCGGTCAGCTTCGGATAAGAAGGCAAAGGCATGGTTCATACCGTTCGCGGATAAACGCGTGAGTGTGCAGGTAACACCGTGAGATCCCTAACAACACGTGCCATAACTTGGTGCTTTGTGATGAGGTTGCCTCATAAAGTGGCACTATATCAAGCGTCCCTTAAGATTTCTTTTACCTTTTTACCTTTACAAGCAACTGATCAAAGTTACTTGTCCCTCTTAACACATACGTGTAATAAGTCATTTAGAAAACGAGTCGTTGCAGGCAATCAGTTGCAAACGTCGGCGACTAGTTGTAGTTGCATGCGACTAGTTGCATACATGCAAGAATCGCAAAAATACCTCGTCTCTACACTGGCTTGTTTTGCTGCCACAAGATCCTGTTAGGGCTCGATGACTTGCAGGCGTGTGACTTCTTTGAGTGGTCTCTTTACCAGAACACTAGAGACCATAATTTTAAGTTGTATAAGAAAATCTGTAAGTCTGTCAGATGCAATTTTCAGCGATTATATAGCTAATGTAGGCCTATGTAACGTGTTAGTTTTTTAAATTTTCAAACGTTTAGTAACGGTAGCTTTAAATGCGCTGTCAAGCTTTTTGATTTTTCTCCATTTTTAAAGTGCTTTGGTATCCAGTTTTAGACTTTTCGTTTTTACCTGTAGTTTACATGTTTTATATTATATATTATATTATATATCATATTATACATTATATATTTTATATTATATTAATTTTTTGTACGTTGTTAGAGTACTCTGATGTTCCTCTGTCGCGTTCCGCTGCGCTTTTCATCGACGCTTATTGAACGATGAAACAAACTGATATAAACTGACCATGGCTAAGAAAACACCCACTAAAACATACTGTAAACCTGACTAAAGTGGTCATTACTGACCATGGCTAAGAAAACACCCACTAAAACATACTGTAAACCTGACTAAAGTGCTCATTACGGTGGACAGTCGCAGTACACGACACAGCAAAGCAAAGAACACGTCTCATAATTTTCCATCATCTCCAGAGCTTCACTGTTGTCCAACTGGAGGACTGGCGCCATATTATCCATACTATCTGGAGCAAATTCAGCGACTAATATTCACAGCGGTCGGTGCACGATGATGCAGTTCCAGAAAGACTTCTTTACTGCGTTGTCCAGATGTGAAATTAATGCATAGAGACCGCAAGACGCCGTGATCTGTGCACGAATCGATAGTGCAGCTACTAGCAAACGACGCGTCGTGCCTGCAACAATGTACTGTGTACTCCCTTGTAATGATTTTGTACGTGCAATGATTGCCATGGTAACGCTGTTGCTGCCTCTGCAACTGATTAGAAGATGCGCAGTGGTACCTATAGATGCGCATGACACTTTAGGATCAGCTAGAGTATGACATTAGCGACTGAGAATAATTAGCATAGACATACATGTACTACAGCCCAGTGACAATGCGCCTCTGAATCTCATATAATTGTACTATATATTTTCGCGTTTTAATTTTTTAAAATTTTTTTACTGGGTTTTAATCTTCATAGCTTAAATATTTTATTATTTCATGTGTTTTTTTATAAATGTGTAATTTTTTTTATTTTAGTAGCCGTTGAGTATTTGTCTGTAACTGCGTGATTTTGTAGCCGATTTGGCGTAATAGCCTAAGCTATAACGAGCTACAATCGCGACAGCTAACAATTTCTCTGGGCCTCTAGATGTTGTGCTGTTGTATAATTCACTTTGATTTTCAGTATAACGAGATTTCACTTTTTCGAGCTATACATGTAGCATTCATGCGGTATTTATCGTTATTAGCACCTGCTAAATAAACATGTAGTAAAGCTTAATTTTAGCATTTTATTTAAAACTTTAATAACCATGGTTTTAGTCAGTGATGCAAAAACTACAGCTCTGCCAAATTTCGTTTTGGTCCATTTACAACTTACCGAGATATGGTGCAAAATCAAAGTGGGTGTTTTTTTATTGAAACACAGTGTAGATACAAACTACAAGTTATTCGAAACAAGGAAAATGAGAAAACCACTCATTTTTACAAATATTAAAAACATTTAAATTCGTAAAATTCGCATAGAACTCTACGTCTAGGACAGTTTGGGTGTTCTGCGCGGTCTCGTTTGTTTTGCTCACCATCCACCTCTCTCAGTCTGCAGGCTATATTAGTAATATTTTTTCCCAGTCTAAACTCGTTGACATGTTTCCATTTGTTTACCGTCTCACCATCAGTACAGAATATTAGTAAGCCGTAAAACACAGCCCGCGAATATTTACCTGCGCGCCAGCTATGCTGCGAGCAGGTATTGTTTTTGGCGGCGTCTGTGTGTCTGTCTGTCTGTCCGCACAAAATCTTGAAAACTACTGATCAGAAATTGATGTAACGCGGCCGGAATATGTCCTATAGTAAACGCTAGAAGTTGTTGAAAGTTGGTGACATTTGTCCTTGACCTTTGACCTTGAGAGCTATTTTCGTATTTTTTATTTACCATACATATCTCATCCACCTTTACCAGTTTCGAATGCCTTAAGAAGTTAAAAATTAAAGATCTAGCAACTTCATTTTCGGTGTGAAGATATATTTTCAGAATATCTCGGTCACCCTCGAGTTTCAAGGTGTGTAAAATCAGAGTTAATATTAAGGTCACAACAGCAAAGAAGCGGCCGCGCGCAGGTATGTGCTCCCCTCAGACACAGCTTAATATTGCTTGTAATAGCTCGACAACTCGGAATATAATTCTGCGCGGTTATAAAAGAGACAGAGATTGGTGGAAACCGGGAGGAGGAGGACAATGTAATAATAAACGGAAATACGGAATCCCGGTACCGTTTATCGCCGCGCTTTTGCCGGCAGTAGAACAGAATTACTGTCGGGCGGCGACGAAAGGAAACGGGGAGCGAAAAATCAGGTATGAAGTATCTGCACATTTACGGTGGTCTAGTGCATCGACCTCTAGTAGTGCTAGTGTATAGAGTTCCGTATCTGGTCTGATCTGGCCGCAACATCGAACTCGCCGTAGTACGACGCCGATAAGAACGATAAGAACGCCTTGCTATTACGCCGCCAGGTAAACAGACATTCGTTCTCCGCCGGAAACTTCC
>Ga0126335_1000675_pt1 | contig 17129 bp, 10 predicted proteins | sample OlaspJWI45metaG_FD_108409 | JGI IMG/M metagenome (GOLD analysis project Ga0126335, IMG submission 108409) | Marine gutless worms symbiont microbial communities from Oahu, Hawaii - Olavius sp. 1 OAHU.JWI-45 metaG | ecosystem: Host-associated > Annelida > Digestive system > Unclassified | place... | reverse complement strand
CTAAAAGTTAGTGTACATATAGGCCTAAGCGCGTTAAACACTAAGCATTACATATCAAATGTTCAGATAAGTCAGTCTTAAATATTGCACGTTTAAATGCGTTTAAACTACTAAAATCCGTCATTAACTAATATACAAATAACTTATGCACAGTACTATAGTAATTACTATAGCCCATCAGCAGAGGGACGGCTGCGAAGCATGCCCATTGCCCAAAGACATGAATTCAGATGTAAGTAGCAAAAAAATTTGTAATATTTGAGCTCATGGTTGTTTTCAGCACTATAACTGGTACTTCTGTGTTCTATTGTTTCACATGGCAGATCTGTTTGCTTTAACATACATGACTGTTGTTACAGGTAACCGTAATTGTGATGTGGCACGTTACTGTTAGTAGTAATTGGTATTAGCACACAGTACTGTACAATTAACTGCATTAATGTCACATTTCATCACCATCAAAATACTTGAAAACTGAATTTAAATAAATTTGCAAACAACCAAAAGACCCACCTCTCAGACACGAAATACAGCCCATATCTCCAGCCAGCAACACCAATTTCTTATCTGTAACACGCAGGCAGACAATAGTAATTCAGACAAACCAAATATGTCAAATAATTCAACATAATGCTTTGTTTCACCTTGCCAGGTGATTGCTGGATTGCAAATGGAAATGTTTACAACAAATACATATGGCCTAAATAGAACAAGAGAATTACTAAACGAAATTGTCACAACAATATGTCACATAGGTATACAGTTAGCCAGATGATAAAGGTGACTGTAGAGTAACATGAATAAACAGTCTGAGGTCATATTTCATACCCAGCCATTATATTCCAATTACAACAGCCATCATGTCGGTGTACATTATTAGGCAAACATAATCAAAATTTAATAATGTAGAAATATCTCTTTCAAGGCTCACTAGCATGTAACATATACATGGAATCATAAACACAAACAGCAACAACGTGTTAGGTGTACTTATAATTTAAAACAGTATTTTTACAGTGTCTTCAGGTGCAGTCCCCGGTATTTTTTCATGTAATATTTAGGAAAAGGCAACAGGGCTGACCCAAAATAATTATATCACAGACGGATACAAATAAAATAAAACAGTCACATGAAAAGCAAATGCTATTCTTCTACAGCAAATATTCTTAGAAAATTATTTACAAGGCTCTAGCAGCTGCATTGATTGTGTTAAAAAAAGTCGAACTCACCTCGAAACAATGTAGTGAAGGCGTCTAAAAGTTGACTGTCTGCAGAACATTCATAAGAATGTAAACTGGGCAGGCACCAGATAATGACAGTCAGCTGTACAGACCTTATCTGTAAACATTACACAGGCAATACAATCTACACTTTGTACTTGTACATGCTACAGATGTGCTTTCTGTTCACATTTAGTACATCAGTGGTAATAACTAAATAAATTTTTAAATCTGTTTCAAAAATGATTTTTAATAACATAAAAAATTAACTAGAAACAAAATGCATCGCCAATTGAAGGCAATGCAAACCAGCAGAAAAACATGTGCCCATTCACGCATGTAATTTTAATACCAACAGTTTTCTGAGGCAATGAAATCCTGGCTTTACCACTGAACAATAAAATCAATAAATTTAATTGAATCGTGATAGTATGTTATTTGTTTCACTTGCCTCTCATATAAACTGACGAATAAGCATCAGAAACAAATAACAAACCTGAAAACTGCCTGTAAACAGAAGCTGTGATATTTGTGTCGATGCTGTCAGTTCAATATTTTGACTGGAATCGTACAAAAAGCCAACGAAATGTGTCTCCTGCAAATAACAACAAAATGCAATTATGCAATCCCCTAAGCACCCTGCTTATAACAGACGTCACGAGACAAAACACGTCATATAGGCCTATCACATAGTAACAGCAACAACATGTGTGCTTTCTACAATATATAAAGAAATCTTAGGGGAAAAAGCATTCCACGCACATATTAAGCAATTAAGCTCTAATTAGTTATAGGCAACTGGGCTGGCGTCCTCTTAAGTCTGGCATGCCGTGAATGACACTGGAAGGCAGCAGCAGGGATAGATAAGCTGATAACATATAGGCCTAACCGCGTCCTGCTGTCTCACCTGCACTGCATTCTACAGACGGAGACGACGACAACGCCTAAATCATTTAGGCCTATCACGAATGTCTGCATTGTCCACGGGCGTCTCCAATGCACCACATTACCGGCATTTACACAGCAAGCAGCGAGTGCGACTATAACCTTCCATTTTTATCAGGCCGCATGCGACAAATGTTTCCGCAGCGTTGCGTGTCTGTCATTCTGTCACGCGGCTGCGCTGTGCAAAACTGGTGAACGGATTGATTTTCGACTCTTGGGAACCAAAGTCCCTATGCCCATACGGCGAGGGGAAGGGGAAAGAGGGAAAATTTTGCCGACTGTAAAGTAGACAAACACTGCTCGCATTCTATGCGGCCAATTTACTTTGGCGTCTTTTGTTGTGATAATTCTTGACCTTCAACGCTAGACCCCAATCTATAATCCTAACTATTTCACTACTGTCACCTTCACGCACACCAGCAATGTCAATTATTGTCAATGTGCTGTAAAGACAATATTAGAACAGAGACAGCTCAGACAGGCGGAAAGGTATGCGACAACCACGCAGAAGTGGGCCATGAATTATAGGGCCTATAGTGCATGAGTCGATTATATAGTACTGTACAGATACAGTCCCATACATTACATCATAAGTTACGTTGCAGTGTGCCGGCAATGGCGCATAAATAACGTCAACAAGGTGTCATATCATCAGCAGCAATATTAGCATAGTCATGGTCGCATGTCTTGCACGTGATCTACACCGCCTCTGTGAGAAGACTGTAGGGGGTGGGGCGACGAATGTAATGTCTAGACTAGAGTCACTACTAAACCGTAAACGGTGCTCCACGCCCCCCCCCTCACCGGTATGGTTAGGTCGGGCAATTTTTTCGGACTGTTGTTACATTTGGCACGGCCAAATAATGTCTTATGAAAGTTGATTAATTAGTTAGATAAGGAAATTAAAAAACGTATAGGCCTACCGGAGAAAACAACATACGATGTTTTAAAATCATTCTAATTTCTATACCGCAGGAAGTCATGAAGTACTGATCAGCTTATCTTAGCAACCTTGAAAATTACACTTAGCAATTAGGCTAGGCTATACAGTGCATATTAAAGAATCGGAGAAAGCGAGCGTGGACTCAATATCGAAAGACCGAGAAAACAAACTGGAACTATACAGAAGATGACAGACACGACCAGCAAGCGTCACGTGACTGATCACCGGCCACGTGACAGCTTAGCGCAACTGCGTGACGTCATCGTATCGACAAACTGGTGCTCAGGTGATGCGAGGCCTATTTTTATTCGCGCGACGTTTAGCGTGCGTCCGTCCTAAGCCCGTTCACCTGTCATGCCTAGTGTGGACAGCGCATGCAAGTAACAGCTCGACACATGAAATGCATTCTGACTAAACCAGTACGATTCAAAGCGACAATAGGTCCATTAGTACTTGACAGGGATGACAACGTAGGTAAAATTTACGCGAGAGACTAACTTCAGGCTATTGTAGGCCTATACTTAGTCTTATACGTGTGCAAAACGGGTTTTTAACTAATCTGCCTGCACAAAATTGTAACTGTTAAATTCCAGCTGTGCAAAATCTTTGTAGGCTATTTCCGTAGCTGCAGGTTTACTGACTGCATGTGAGCTGTAAACTACAATCATTCTAGTAACCGAGTGCTGAGTGCACGCTATACACCCGCGTTTTCTGTCATTCGTATACTCCACAATGACGACATAGTACTGAGGCTAAGCCTATTAAGATATCTTCAATTTTATCCGGATTAACCGCGAGGCGTGACAGCGCATAATAGCGTGTATGTATTGTAAATCTGTTCCGCAAGACTTACTTCGTTCTCGCCGACGGGTGGTAGTCAACTCGTCCCCAAGTGAACTTATTAGAACTCGTTAAGCTTAGGGTTAGGGCTTTAGGGTTTAGCGCCAGTTTGGCTAGCCTTTGTGACGAATTAAGTTGTAAACAAACCTCGTCGACCATGGGAAACAGAAATTGAATGTGAAGGCAATGACGAGTTTTGTATTCTTCATTAGCATATAATCAGGATGTTTTTTTAAATCGTTCAATGCCAGCTGTTCACCAGATTTCATCATAAACCGTTTTATATAAAAATTCACACTGTTACGAAATGTTCTGGCTGCATGATAGACCTACACCACTACGCAGACTATGTTGTGTTACGATAAACAAGTGGCCAAAGTAATTTGGCAAAGACTGCATCGAATCAGTGGGGTAAAATTGAGACTCCTCGTCTAATGTTTTTGGCCCCAAGAGTCTCTACCCAAGCAGGACCTTAATCCGTTCAGCCGTGTTTGCACACTGAAGCCGCGTGACGTACAGACAGACATCGGGAATATCGACCGCAGTAGTCCGCATCTCAGGCATTCGATGTGGCCCGCCTAAACAAGCTAGGTTACACATAAGGTTACAAGCTATAGGGGCCTAATAGAGATGCAGCCAAGTAATTTTGACCGGGATTCAGGAGAGGACCGAATCATACAATTAGGGACAAACAGCAGAAGCATAGCCCAGAAAGACCAACAGACAAGTGTGGCGTTGAGAGCGCGGCTCAATGTACCCACATGGACGTGAGTTCAATCAAGGTCAAGGATATGAGATCAAAGTTGCTAATTGGCTGAGGTTTGTGATTCAACCGTAACATCGTCCGTTCACACTACAGTGAACACTTAGTAACAAGAGGCCAACGTAATTTGGCAAAGGCCACACACACTGCACGTGTTGGACTCTATAACTGTAGGCATTCCTAAGATATGTAAAGGACTGGAAAAAGTAGATCATGTGACCGAGACGTGGATGCACATATGCCCTACTGTTGATAGTTCTTGTTGGGGCCCCCACCCCTCTGTGCGGGTGCAAAATTTCAGCCATGCCGAAATAGAGGGGTTGCAAAATTTAAAACTGGGCCCCTCCACTCTTTGTGGGGGGATCATGACCCACTTTTAACACAATGTTCAGCCATTTTTGCACAGTGAAGCCGAGATGAGCCGCGTGATAGACTGACAGACAGATGCCGCGAACATCGGTAAAAATAGACTGCATCTCATGCATTAGATGTAGCCTAAAAGTGTTCATTTCCTGGCCACATGGGCCCACTGGGCGGCGCTGATCTCGTTTTCGTTCCGCAGCCCTCAGCTAGACACCAGCTTACACTGCGAGACCACGGACACTGAGCTAGTGCATCGCACGCAGTGTGTCTGTTTAGTTCCCAGCCGAAGCCGAAGCTGGTACTAATTTAAGTGAACACATACTGGTGCTTGATAAGACAGCGGGAACGACGAAGGACAGACGACACACTTCCAGTGTCGTCGTCGTCTGTCGACCCCACGTGTCCACTCGGCGTCATCACTTGGCGAGTTCAACTCATGACACAGCTGATCACACAGAGACCACACACATTGTCATGCCTAGCCACGACAATCTACATGAATCAAGCAAGACGACAGCCAAATCAAACATGCTAATCATTCATGGATGATGGAACATTTACACTTACACTGGTCAGGTGAGTGAGTGAGTAGATTTGTATAGCGCATAAACGTTGAGAACCCCTAATGCGGTGGATGCACTAGTAACGATGATGTGATGTGACCTTTGACGTGTTGACATCCAAATAGCGTGACGGCTTACAATATTACATTTAGGCCTAATAATACTGAGGCTAAGCCTATTAAAATATCTTCAAGGGGAACTTTTGCACCACATTATACACTTGTTCCGGCCTTCCATTCTATTCTTGAGTTATAAACCCTCATCGTCACGTCACCATAATCGTCTTCATTTTTAGAGGAGGCAAGTTTTCTGCCTTGCTGTCATGCCTTTTGGAAACGTGTTGTGTTGCATGATTTGTTCCTAAATGGCAAATAAACAAATATGGTACGTGGTGTGTTGGCCTCGTGCAACTACTGATACTGTGTTGCACTCTAAAAAAGAACGAGCTCAGCTACCGCTCATATATGGTGTGCGTCTTCTAATTTTCTTGGTCAATAATTAACATCACGGCAATAGTTGAAAACCCCATTGTAGACGCAAACACCATGTATTTTTATGGTATTACGATGCTGTCGTGCCCTAGTCTGAACCCAGTAGTAGGATGTTAATAATCAAATGTGAGACGTTATGGTACCCTTGCCTGTATTCAATAGTGTTACAATATGGTACCTTACCAAAACTCGACGTCAGGGTACCCTTGCTTGAATTTACATGTAATTCATGGCTGGCACCAAAACATCCCACTACTGGGTACAGACCAGGCACCATAAAGTCATACTCGGTACTACAGCTATCCTTAAGCATCACCACATACGTGATGTAAACCATATTGGGATATCTTGCAACGTTTAGACGTGGATCACTAGTGTGACAGACAGACGGACGGACAGACAGGCATAATTGCGATAGCAATAGCGACGTCTAACAGTTTAGATGCACGCCAAAAATCGCACAAATATGAACCACTAACTTCGCAAAAGAAGTGCAAAAACGTGCAATAAAATGCTGCAAAAATATTACAATGCTTTGCAGGAAATTTTTTCCTAGCACAGAGAATGTCCCAAATAGGTTAAAACTGGGGCAGCCATATACAGTTGACAGCGAAGCAGACGTTGCTGGGACGTTTGCCGTCTACGACCGCCTAAGTAGAGCAGCCAGACATGATGTAGGTACAGTCATTACCAACGGTTCAATATGTCATGTGAGAACAATTACAGCGCCTGCCCGTGTTCGTAGGACAATTACAGCCTACCCATGCGTAGTACACTACAGACCAAGTCATCACGTAGGCCACTGTGTAGTGCAGCATAGACCCACACACAGGCCTGCAACAAATCATCCTCTATCAGCCTCACACCAACGCGGCTAACTAAGTGTCTAGTCTGACCTTGTCTGCTAGACTACAGACAACTAAGGTATCAGAGCAGAGCTGATAAGCGATCGACAACCACAGCAGCAGCAGCAGCAGGAAATTGGGCACCACAAATTGTTGGCTGTCAGTCAGTCAGTGCAAGAGTCTAGACTATAGTTCACCGCAGCAAGCAGCCACGGACTGCACACAGACTGACTGACCTTGTACAACGCGACTGGATCCAGCAGACCTTGAACGGCCACTATACACACGCTGCAACAACACACCAGGCAGACATCACGTATATCAGCTATCAACAACGTCTCCACTCCCGGAATACACACAGGTACAATTATGGTACTTCAGCATGGCAATCCAGCACACGTACCGTGCTGAAAAACACGACACGCACCAGGCTAGCCGACATCGTCACATCGGGATAAACTGGTGAACTACAAAAAACAATAGTACTTATATGATGTTCATCTGGAGGCAAACACTTCAAATTCAACTAAAAAAGGGTAGTATTAACATGAGTAGCTGCGTCTCACATGACACAGACTAAGTAGGCCTACTGTAGAATTCTAGATCCATCTGCTGGATGTGGGTCATTAGGTAATACGCGTGTGCGAGTAAGGTGTGCAGTGATCATTAACCAAACCGACACTTGCCATTTTTCGTGCAGAGTCAAGGCGACAAGCTGGCGGACGTTGACGTCAGACATGTCGGCTGAATAGGGCCAAAGATTCCACGTCGCTACACGCACCATTCCACTGTCCTCCGGCCATTGTCGCGGACAACGTCGCTGCAACGGCTCCAACCGCGTCGTAACATCTCCCGACATCACCAGTACGGGGTACCCATTGTCAGCATCGGCAGCTCGACTGTTCACATAGGTATCACCGTCGCAGTCCTCGTGGGTGTTCCAAGCACTAGACGAAGTCTGTGTGCCGGACACTGTAGTTGTCATGAAGTCACGACTGACGCTGTCAACTGGCGTCAATGACACGTCAATGCCGCTACTTGTCGCTGACGACCCACTTCGTCGCAGCGTCGTCGGCGGCGGCAACGCGTCGGCGACGTAGATCTCTGAGCGCAGGTGCCCAAACCGCGTCGCTCCGACCCCCGGTACCAGCGCCATGTCCTCGACCTTGCGAAATCCGCCGATGTGAGCGCGGTAAGTCACGACGTTGTTGGCTGAGGCACGGTTGATGTACGGCAGCGTCATGAGTTCCTCGGCTGTGGCAGTGTTGATATCCAGAAGGCCGTACAGCGGGTCGTCGTCGTCACAGTCCTGCATGTCCACATCGCCGTTCACTAGGCACGCAACACCGCGGCGCCGAGATCGCTTCGACCACCGCATTAGACACTTATTGCGTCGTCTGTGAGATGGCGCTCGGGCGTGATTCTCGTGACAGTGGTCGGGATTCTGCGGTAGGATGCAGCAGCTGTACCGCGGTAGAAGCATGCTGTCACTTGCACCCATCACGGCCGCTCATTCACATGTCACCACTCATCAACTCAGCTTCCCTTCAAAGCCGACTGTCGTCGATCTTTCGAGTCCGTGACGCGGACAGCCTAATCCATAATCCAGCGATCAGCGTCGTAGTCGACACATGTACATTGTGGCCAAACGCTCGAAACTCGTGACTAGATTAAATTATGACTAACGAAATTTGTCAAGCTCCGCAGTAGACTGTACCGAGACGCAAACTTGACCGTACGATACAGCTGTTCATTCTGGTGCGTTGGCCTGGCTCTGGCCACACGCTGCACTGCGTATAGCGACGGCAGGCGCTTGCGGCGCGGAACTCTAGCCGCGCCCGTGGCTGTGGTCTGTGGAACGCACAACGTGACTTCGCGTCGTTGCAGTCGAGTTTCCCCGTTATAGATCTAAACGAGAAAGTGAATGTCTATCCCATTCCCGTCCAACTCGCATTAGCATCCCGCGGTGGCAAGAAGGCAGTTATTCTCAGTCTTCCCATTGCGCAATTCTGTGTTTGGCGCACCTTAGAAAGCATTTTAATTGGTTTTTGTAGGATACACAATAGCATCCGGGTAGGCTTCCCACGTGTTCATTGTGCTTGTTTCCGATGCCATTTATCGGCAAGTATAGCCTGCAGCAGCTGCAGCCGTATTTACACAGTCTCGAGTCGACATTTCGCATCCTACACCACTCTGAGGATGTCAAGTTAACCGTTAATTGCTCCTGCCTCACTTGGGTGCATTGCCGCTGTCAACAAATCCAGCTGTAACGACTAACGAATTAGCAATGCCGTATAAGCGCACAGTGCCGGCGTCGATCGTAATACTAACAAGTGGCTAAAGTAATTTGGCGAAGGCCGCATTGAGTTCATGGGGAAAATCGAGACCCCCGTCTTATGTTCCCTGGATCCCCAAGAGTCTCCACCCCAGCAGGATGCGTTCAGCCGTGTTTTCACAACGAAGCTGCGTGAAGCCTCGTGACAGACTGACAGACGCTGAGATCATCGATCGCAATAGGCCGCATCTCATGCATTAGACGCGGCCTAAAATCATGTGCATTAGGTGTAGGCGTATTATTCGCGATTTTGACGGAATTATTTAGATGCGTTTACCTCTGCGATACTGCGATTGGTATGAGTAAGCGCACGCAAGCATTCCGAGCATTCAATGTCGCATTCGTTGTTATCACCCAGGTCAGTACAGACTGACCTAGTTTAGCAGGTACGCCTACACTGTAGGCCTAAAGGCTCACGGGCTTTGTAGGCTGCACGGGTGCAAGCGTACTATAATTTAGTACAGTTAGCTCCAGTATTGGCCACATAATGCATAACTGCAGGCAGTTTTGACATTATAACATGTGACAGTAACAATATTATTTGTCACATGAACAGCACTGCTGTGAGTGCCTGGCCCACCCAAAGTGTGATTCCTAAACAATGGCTTGAGTACGGTGTACAAACAAAGAACAAACCAAATCAGTGACATCACAGAAAGTTGTCCGTCTGTCTGTCACACAGGTAATACCGGGCGCAAGCCCGATAACGGGCTGCGCCCTTAGTAAGATCGCGCGATTTGTATTATATGTGGTTGGCACCCGCTGACTAGTGCGTAGATTTTGACCGTAACGAAGTACTGAGTGACCCGTAACGTCACGAAAATCTGCCTTTCGCGAAGCGAAAGTCTGGCTGTCACGAAGTACTGAGTTTAACGTCTCACTCGACACTTTAAAGGTAAAGGTAAAAGGTAAAAGGTAAAGGTAAAAGTAAGAGACACTTTATACATGCACACCTTACATAACGTGGTTTAACGTCCTCCCATCTCTGCGTCGCTGGCAATGAGCTCCGCTCTCCGGGCTTGCGCCCGGAGTTTAGGTTTCCTAATGGGTTATAATAATAATAATTCTAAACAGATTTGTATAGCGCCGTAAGATCGTAACTTCAAGCGGTTCGCACATTTGTACTCTTCGGTTTCTTGATGGTTGATGCCAAAGTTCGTTTTTTTTTGTAATTTTATCTAATTTGTACCGATGAATAATGAACTTCAGTTTCTAAAAAGTACGTCACACAGTTCTAGTTAGAAATCTGATATTTTTATGACTGATGTTATACGCATGACGGTCCTGCGAGTAATTACTGAAATGGCTATTCGCACGACCGTCTTGAGCTTAGCCAAAACCAACCCTATGTGCAGGATCGTCCTGCGTATAGCCAAAAACTACCTTATTGGCTATCTACAAGACTGTCCTGTAATTAACTGCAAAATGACTATGCGCAGTTCAATGATGTATCTAGTCATAAAAACAGCTTTTTGCAGGACAATGCAGAAGTTATGCTTGAGCGTAGGAATATAACAAAACTGGAAGCACTGAACCCCTTTGTGCAGTATGTTTTCTAATAGTAAGAGTCAAAAATGAGAACTGGATGCAGTCATTGCAATACATGCCACGGCGTCACATACAAAACGTATAGCGTATGTAAACACAAATAGACAGAAACATCGCAATATATTTAGGTGACTGTTCCTTTTCCACATCAATGCAGCATGTATAAGGCTACCTATGTATTACTGTTCTAGACACGGCTAACAGCTTTAAATCGGGCTGTAAAGCCTGCTTGAATGAACCAAAATATGTAGGCCTACCACGCCGCTACGTGCCACGCGGTGGACAACAACGTATAAAATATTATCTCGTTATCGTCCTGCAGAAAACATGTTTTATGGACATTATGCAGTACAGTCCAGCATGTAGTTATTTTGCAACGGCGCGGTCCTACATGTAAAGTGGTTTGGGCTATTTTCAGTACAGTCCTGCGTACAGCCATTCCGGCAGTTATTTGCAGACTGTCCTTCGTATCGATGGTCCTTCGTATAACAACTCCGTATTTTTATACGTATTCTATGCAGTTTGTTTATTAAACTTTATTTATACATGTGACGAAAAAAACGCCGATGAAAGTACGATAAAATGTTGTAATTTCGACAGTGTAAGGGATGCTGTTCTTGATTTTTCTTGTTGCTGTTACAGTGGCCTGAATTTTCATGTTTATATGTAAATAAAAGTTGTTGTAATCCTTACATTAACCCCATACCACTGACCACGGGCTTCCAGATCAGATCAGGTGACAACTCAGTTGAGTACTATCGCTCCGCAGCTTTCTGAACACGTGGTCGCTTTTGCTAGTTCAGGCTAGAAACATTTGGCAAAGGTTTTCTTCAGGTCCGGTGGTAGAAACCGCTATTTTTGCTACTTACAAATGACAGCAAATATCATTAAATACATAAATATGGAGAAATAATGTACCGGAAAGCAGAAATTCTGAGTCTACACTGAGTTCTAATGTAGCATGTTGGAAGTTACATTTGCATTAAGTTAGACACACGCTGAGTGTATTAAGTCTGTTGTGAACATTTTATTATATGTTGATGTACTGGTATTGCCGTACTACATTCTGTTGTAAGCAGCTACACACTTTTTGAGTTAGTTGTAACTTCTAAAAATTATTTTTCAAACATTTACGTACATGTCGCATCAATCACGAGATTGTTTACAGATAAACTTAAACTGGGTATGACCTATTAGTCAGTTCAGGTATTGGGTGTGTTCTTTATGGAGTCTGATTAATCTGACAACATATGAACCATATATGGCATATAGTAGAGCAACTTTGTAGTAGTAGCAAAGAAATTGATTTCAATTAGCCATAACAACCATTAGCCATGGCTGAGACATTTGATTCGGCCTTCAGTAGAATTCTGAAAGCTTTAGTGTATTAGCTGCTTTTATATTAACCATGCCTACCTCAGGTCTTATTCAAACATTTCAGAATAGAGCCTAGACTTATGTGATCATGTGCCTAATGGGCAGTCGTGAGGCATGCAGGGCTTTTGCGTGTGGGCATTTGGCGAGCGCGTTTTGTATACCTGAATGCGTCGCACGTGCTTATTTACCGATAACTGTTTGCATTTTGTTGGTAGTGTTGTATTGTAGATTTTATTTTATTTCGTGACTTATAAGCAATAGCAAATGATGTTAGAAAAGCAGAAAAGACTTAATTGTCTACTGGAAATGCACTCTGTTACTGTTAGTTCTAATTACTGTACTCTACTTAGTGCGACAACTGATTCTCTACAGACATTCTGTATGGGTCACTAACACTGTATGCAGCTTATTCAGGTATTTTTTCATAATTCTGTTTGCAGCAATCAAATTTTTTTTTCTAAAATAGTTCAGATAAATTCAATAGGTGGCGGCACTGTTCTGTTGGCTGCCTATTCAGTTTATGGATGCATTTCTGTGCATTTTTCCCTCGAAAATTTCGACATTCTTCAACATTGTCTGCATCAAAACTTCGCTAAAAATAGTTCTGATTAATTCACTAGCTTGCACTTCCATTCCATATGCATACAGTTTTTTAGACAAATTACCCACCCAAAACCCCATGTTTTATACTCAGTCCCACTAGAGTTGTTGCAGTTAGTAGTGACTTTGGATTAAATTTCCATTAGAAAATTAAGTCTTTTTTGCCTTTCTAACATTGCTTGCTGTCATTTGTAAGTTGCGAAAATGGCCATTTGCGAGCACTGGACGTATTGGACACCTTTACCCGCATACTAAACATTTTGCTATTATTGTGAAATTTGCTTCATTTTAAATCATTACTTATTGTCACTGTGTAGCTCTATTTGGGCTGACAGATGGTAGGAGATTTGAAATACCAATGTGGAATCAAAAGCATATTACACAGCCTGCAGTATGCAGTACAGCATATACAACTGAGAACGTTGACAAAGGTTTGTTTCTGTCTTTTAAGTAACTATGCATGTCGGATGATCATTAATTCACCATCAGTATGATATTTGCTTGGCGATACATACCATGTGCACACACGGTACGTAAGTGCCGCTTTCTCACTAGACGCCGCGCACAGTTGCACAATAGGCCTATTTCAGGCGTGAATATTGCTAAATGCTGAGCACTAGGCTGATCGACGTGTTATTATTATACGTTACTGCTTTAAAACATTCCTTGGTTTGAAAAATAGGCGATGCCGATAACATTAAAATAGGCCATGCATGCATAAAACTTATAAATTATAACACTCCAAAAACATCGATTTCCGTAAATCAGAATACACATTATTTTGTAGCAAGTTGTGCAGTGCAGACAGTAATGCTCACCTAGCAGTCCTAGCTGGTTTCTGAGTGCGGAGCACTGAGGTTCATGGATGCTTCAATAAGCTGGGTGAATGTCTGGATGACTGTTTTTTCTCCAAACGATATCTCAGGACTGAGAAGGCCTAAGCACGTCAAATTTGGCACAAAGGTGGCTGGTGGCATCTAGTACAAGGCTGATGCACACACTTATTATATTTTGGTCATCTTTACTTAAATATGTAGAAATTACACAGTATTGCATTAAATACAACAGTAAAATGGCAGTTTGAGTGTTTTTTGTTGCTGTGCTGCTACTTTGAAGGCATTTGTTCAGTTTATCCATTATTCATATATGATTGCTAAGCTCAGTGTAACTTTTGGTTGAACTTTTGACAAGCATAATGAATTTTTTTTATATGAAACAATTAAATACTGCAGTTGTATGGTCTTATTGTATGCACTATGCAGTAGCATTTTAAGTCTTGGTGATCATGACATGACCTGAATATGTCATTGTCAGTATATGATAACTACATGTCATTTGTTTGTTATTAATGTAGCTAAAATGCTGGATGCTCATGGCAGCTTGCACATGACCGTGGAAACACTGACTCAGTCAGTGTTTATGTCAGAGGTGCTCACATTGTCACAACTGATTTACAAGTGTCGGAATCAACTGCGGCACTGGAAAGGGTTATCAAGACTGAAGCAGGTTTGATTCATGTGTGTAAAAAAAATGCAGGCATTCTAAATTAGACTCGGATCTTATAATTTTTGTAACATACTATCTGTCATTTGGAAATTGGCACTGATGGCTTTTGTTGATGTACACTTATACTGTCATATTTATGTTACGATGCATATTGCAGCTAAAATTGTGTCAGTATGTAACTTGTGTTGTGTTTGCAGTTATCAAAATGTCTCAGGGTGTATACAGAGATGGAGCTGCCAGTTTGTCTACAAAAGGTAATGGAGATGATACCAACGTACGTATAACTGTTGCACATTGTTGTGATATGTTGCTAGCTGTAGCAAGCTGTAATATTTGTAGTATCAGATTCTACATGCTGTTCCATGTCATTAATGATGTAGAACTGTTATTACGGAATGGAAACAGAAATGTTACATCCTGGACAGCTGACCATATGTCACGGGCATGCAGCATACTGTTTCTTAATTAAGGTACTGTACCTAATTATTTTTATAAGTGGTATGTTTGATGATTGATGTCGGCAATGGTTTTGATTCAGAGTTTTGTCATGATGTTTCTGCATATTTCATTGTAGGCGGCTGTCAGTATCACATGAATCAGTTTACTTGCCTTCAGCAATGCTTGTTGAATATGTTATGCTACGGCTGCTTGGAGCATCGACTGTATTGCACAAATGTGCAGGCTTCTCAGTGTCTGCGTATCAGTATCCTTGACTGTTAATAAGAACTGTTGAACTGCAAAGTTGGATTGAGTAGGGATCCAGCACATTGGTCATGAAAACTACGTTAACTGTTATTCATGTATTCATTTAGTAAGAAAACATCTGCAGATATATCAAAAATTCTAAATACCTTTTTCTACCTTATTGCTTCACAACTTCTGAGTAAAATTTATGAATTAGAGTTTGCCTTTTAGTACATCCTTATTAAGTAATTTTTTCGGCTTGTTGTAGTTGATATAGCAGTTGATGTTAAATGAAGTGCAGTCATTTACTTAAAATGTTGATGGAGACTGCACTGCAGTATCAGCTGGTTTTATGCTGTAATTCTCGTGACTGCATTATGAACTTAACTGTTGTGCAGGTTAATTTGTCAGCAACTGTCTCAGGGTGCATTTGTCAAGTTGATGATGGTTCTGGCTGCAGTTGTCAGCAGACTCTGGTCTGTATGCTTGGTGTTTTGTTATTGTCTGGCTGTTGCTACATTATTTATTCTTACTCATAGATTACCAAGAAGTTAATTTTTTATCTGTAGGTTGTAATTGTATTTTGTTAGATTAGTTTTACACTGCATTTTGCTGAACACAGACAAAAGTATACTATTGTTAAAATGTTTATGGTCATCTGATACTTTCGTGTTTTTTTAAATATACAAATAAGACGTGCAACACCACATTAAAGGTAATTTTAAAAAGAACTGGGCTATTAGTTGGCAGTGATTGAACTACAAATGTAGCTTCATTTTTTATTATAAATTTTTGTTTTGAAGAAGCACTGATAACAACTACTGTGATCTGTTTTGTAGGATGCTGGGCCATTTGTTGGTTGATAAAATTTGTCATTGTTATTCCAAACTGAAGTTGTGGTTGAATACTCTGCAGCTGTCATCTATGACGCTGGTAAGCTTGTAACACATCAGTTTGAGTTCTCTGTTAGTGTAATTTTTACAATAGTTTGTAAGTTTGTATTAATTTTGTATATTAATTTATTGCTGATAATTGATTTTCCTTGATTTATAATTTATACTTTTACTGCTAGTTGGTCACATCACAGTGATGGTGTTTAGCATGAAATGCAGTTTAATAATAATTATGTAGTTGCTTAGTTATATCTTAGTGTTCAGTACTTTTTACTTTTTGAATAATAAACTTGTCTTGTCATTAATTTAGATTTCCGAGCTTGAGCCATTGCCAGATGACATTACAAGCTGGCTGCAGTCATTTTCTGATGCGGATGAAACAATTGTGCCAACATTTCTCAGGTGGCTCTATGACAGTTGGGTGAATTTCACAATAGCAGACATGGCGTGGTTATTAGTTTGGTAACTGATCAAGTGCAGTGCTGAGTGAATGAGTGATGTTAGACTCAATTTCTGCATCATTGACGTTAGCCATTCAGAGTGTTACTATTACTAATGCTATTATGGATGATTTTTTCAGCAGTTTTTATAGAATGGCATAATACTGAGTCGTCTTAGTAAATGTTAAGTGAGTGAGTTGGTAGTTTCTTACTGGCACATTAGCACATTTCAGTGCCTTACAGTGATGTGGGAAATGATTACTATAGTTGCCAAAGGTGAGGATATATCAAGTGAAAGTTAATGCATGTAACTGTAGTGTTATGTCTGTTGCTGACAGCCAGGCATGTTGAACTTATTGTTCCGTTTTCTTGTTTGTTAGACTAGAGTCATGTGCTGAAGTGAAGTCTACGGAGTCTTCACAGAGCTTCATTCCTGGTGAAGTCATTGACCGAGATTGGTTCAACAAGTAAGATGAGCTTTTGTCCCATATTGTGTATAGCAGACACCCAGGGTGGGTACTGTGGTTGCAAGAGTGGATCAGCTCCACCTTCTGGCCGGATGTCGTGAAAGCTAACTAAACCAGGGTTGTGACTGCATAGCGTTGATTCCTCCACACGGTAGTCCTACAACAACAACAACCGTTTAACGACCTTTGTTCCGGGACAACCCGGGTAGGCCGGTACCAGAAGAAACACTCTGCCTTCTGCCTTAGCATAGGGCTGTGCTGTGTTCAGGCTGGGTTTCCCCACCTCCTGTCTTCTGGATTTTTATG
>Ga0126335_1000674_pt1 | contig 17134 bp, 8 predicted proteins | sample OlaspJWI45metaG_FD_108409 | JGI IMG/M metagenome (GOLD analysis project Ga0126335, IMG submission 108409) | Marine gutless worms symbiont microbial communities from Oahu, Hawaii - Olavius sp. 1 OAHU.JWI-45 metaG | ecosystem: Host-associated > Annelida > Digestive system > Unclassified | place... | reverse complement strand
TCGCTCTCGCCTACAAACGCACATATAAAACTTCCTTTACACAGACTTTACAAAGAATTGAGAACTGACATTACTGTTTTTGATATTAAACTTTATTGATAGTTGCTGTGTTTGACTGTCCACGACAGATCAAAGGCATCTGCCGCCGCGCTGGCCGCCGCCGCGCTGGCCGCCGCCGCGCTGGCCTCTGCCGCGCTGGCCTCTGCCGCTGTTATTAGTTGCGGCGGCGGCGGCGGGAGCCTTTGATCTGTCAGTCACGCTGCGCCACGTCTGCTCTTGAAGCGTATATCGGTATCGCATCGGTATCGGTTGACAGCAAAAAATCGGTGTATCGGTATCGGTCGAAAATGGCGTACTCGGTCTAACACTAATTGTCAACTTACGATTTGGGCCAGTAGAGACGCAACAATGTATCACATTGCCAAATGAAATACTCAGTTTTACTCGTATAATTATTTTTCTCGTCAGTGCGGAAAAATATAAGAAAATGTAGAAAATTACTGATATTTTAGCTGTCATCGACACGATATTGATATATCGTAAAACCGATATCTAAAATGCCGATATTGATACGATACCAATAATTTCGATATATCGACCCATCTCTAATGTACCTAATTTACGTACATTTGGCGAATCACAGACGTTGTACTCTCTTCAGTAGTTGCTCTCAGACGTCTATTTTTGCGCATTGCACAACTAACCCTAACCCTAGCTATTGTGGCACAGTCAGGGTCAGTTGTTCATAGCAGATGTCCACACACAACACACTTATGCTAAAGAGTAGTAGTAGATATGTGGTTGTTTTTTGCAGTTGTCGTTGGTGAACCTCAATAATATGATGTGTCCGGCCGTCTCAGACCCATTCTACAGTCGTTGGTACCGTGTCGCTGCAGCCACCCATCAGCCCCTGCTGATGCTCATCCATGGCAAAGCGTACAACTATCTCTGCTTGTGGCTGTTGGGCGACACAGCAGACACGAGCGTCACATGTGAAAATGGCTCCATATGTATAACGTCGACAGAACTCAATAGCAATGGATTCCTCAAGACGCAGTAAATGTTGAATTGTGTCACCCAGGCCAATGTGGTTGCACTAGGTGCTTCGTGGCAGGTGTAGTAATTTTTGTTGTCATTGAAGTTTATGAGCAGACACATCTATTTGCCCGACAGATGCGGGTTTTGTAAGGCGGCACATTTTATAGTAATTGTCCACGTAGCATATGCAGGTTACAGCATTGTGGTGATTTCATGCTAGTCTGATTCATTGTCCATATAAGCTCCTTGTCTTTATATATTGTACAGACTACAGTGTAGACTTCATGTCGTTATTTCTGCCAAGTCATGGTTGTGTTCTACCCTGAAGTTATTTGCCTGTTGGTTGGTTGGTCTGTCAGCAGGATTACTTAAAAAATTACAGATAAAATTGAATCATCATGAAAAATTAGAAAGAGATAGGCAGTTGCAGTATTTAACAGTTACGTTATCTACGTACTCGGTTCAGATTCAGGAATTTGTTTTTTATTTATTTAATAGTATTTACAAGCCTTGGGATTAACGGATTCAGTAGTTATGTTGCTGTGGTATATGTTTTGATGTGTTTAAAGCGAGTATCGGGAATCCCACTGTATCATAACCATTGACGACAGCAGGCATTGAGGAGTATTAATTACTGGCACTGATACTGTAATCATCGTGGAGCATGATCTCAGTGAAATTTCTTAATTGTCTGAAGAGTATTTACGCACAATTGCCGAACTAATTAATGAATTTGCACGTTTTATTACAGTGTTGGTGAATGCAAACTTACAGACTGTGTGATATAAGTTATTTATGTGCATAGCACAGAAAGCACAGCTTATACTCGGATAACAAAATGTTTATAGCAGTAATAGTATTAGCCTACACTGTGACAGACACATCACAAGCCCATTGGCAGTGATGCTCAGCGGGCTACAGTGTAGCTGAGCTAAGTATAATTCAGTGATATAGCTAGCAATAGAAACGACACTACCATATGGGTGTCAATGCTTTGTTATGGGATGTATGGCAGCTGTCTTGAAGCTTGTACGGTAGTTGACAGTGATAGCATAGTATGTACAGAATGCCATGTGTAGAATCAGTGGGAGTGTGTTAGTCATTGGTATGTACATAAGCTGTGATAGTTCAGCTGGTCTGAAGTAGTTGAAGCATAATGTGCACGTGTAGTCGTTGCAAGCGTTAGTCGTTACATAGGCATTTTGTACAATGTACTGTACCGTTGTACTGCAGTTTGTTGGTGCGGTTATACCAAAGCCATTAAATATTCTAAAGAAAAGACTGTCAATTCTATGGACCACGCCCGCTTTCAGGGGACAAACTGCACAAATTATTTAGGACTTGTGGGGTGGAGTGCGGTTAGAAGTAGCCTGGCATATAACTACTTACCAAAGCCTTTACAACAGTAATTAGTAAGAAACTTCACTGCAATGACATTGGCACTGTGCACATTTTGCCCCTGAAACTGGGCATGGTCTATCTACATAGAGTTACCAGGTTTGTCTTTAGAATATTTAACGGTTTGGTTATTCATAATGCTTAGACATTGATATCACCGTAAGTGTGCAGCAAGATGGCATTACGCTGACAGCACTAGGTAGGATGACCTTAACTGTCTCCATTTGTCTTTCTTTTTTTCGCAGTAGACATTATCTACAAGCACTAAATGATTCTTTGTTGCTTGTGCTTGCTGTTTCTTGACTGATGTTTGCTTGTGCCAAGGTTTTTGGTCTTTGTAGTGACTGGCATTGATGCTGTTTAAGTGCAGCTTCAGCAACTGCAGCAATGTTGTTATCTGCTCTGATGTTTTATTTGGTGCCACTCTTTATATTGCATGCATCTTGTGGTTTCCAATCTTGTTGATTAATTTATCAGTGTTTGTACGGTGTGAGCAGGTCTTAGTGGCTAAAGTGATAGAATCTCACTTTTGTGATTTTTCATGAGCTGTTCTTGGCACATCGGGTATGGTAATTGACTAAAATTGTTGTAGTGTTGTGCTGTATAAAATATCTCACCCAGTGGAGGGCATGTTGCTGGCTTCCTTCAGTACTTTGACACTGTTGGCCTGTAAAAACTGTCTCCGAAATGACAAGTAATGTGTCGAGTGGGGTGTTAAACCTTTGCTGAATTGGACAGTGTGTCGACTTTCCTCGATCATTTCAGGTCTGCCATCATTGACCTTGAAATTTGTGAATTGGAATTCAACGGTTGCATTTGTCAGCGACAGCAGCTAGTCAGTTGTATGTACATTGACTCAACATTTAATGTCTTACAGTGTTAATTGGATGTTATTCATTGACCAAGAAATGTTACTCTTTACTCCATTGGACACCTTGGAGCTGTGATGATTGTCTGAACGAAGATTATTATAACTGATTCGTGCTGTATTGTGTATCGCAGTTGTGCACAGTCCTAAGCACACTGACATTAGCAGTTCTTACAAGCCTGCTAGTTTAGGTTTTTGAAGATGTATTTTTATGTTTTTCATAATTGGGGTTAGTTATTCTAGGGATGTTTTTGTGTGTACATGTATTTCCTTGGTTGTTGCAAGTTCATTTGTAATTAATTTTGCAGTTGATTGTCTGGAAAGGCATTTCCAAAAATGACCAAAATGATCCGTTAAACTCTGCTCACTTATCAGCTTTTAAAACTAATTTTTTTACCGTAATTGTTGTGTTCCTGTGACTGCTGTTTAGAAGTTGCTGGATGTTTAATCCCCAGGACCAACAAGTAGTCTTGTATGATTAGCGATGTTGGTCTGGAGTTAGAAGGAACATTAGCAGACTGTCTTTCTTTATTGTATTGCTTACATTTTGTCATAGCACTATTTTGAGCAGCTTACAGGTCCCCAGATTAGGTTTTATCTCACTAGGACCATTTCACTATGCTTAGATGTGTTCACTTCAAGTGAATCACTTGTGTGTTTTTGTGTTATATTGTAATTTTTGCAGTGATATTATTGTAACATGGTGGAATGGGCCTGGTGGGACTGAAGCCTGATCTCAATGACCAGCTGGCTTTCTTCAGTGCTTTGACACTGTTGTTTGTGTCATCTGACGTGTAAAACTGCTAGAAGCACTGTAGCAACGAAGATTGACAGAGAAGGCCGTCCCCAAAATGACCTATAATATGCTGAGCGTGGTGGTCACTCACACCTTGATGTGTCAGTAATTCAGTGTCATGCAGCATATTGATAACAGTCTCTACAAATTAAAACGATTGTATTCGGTAGGGATGGATCGGTGTTGATTTTCTACCATCATCATCTCGTCTTCGTTTATTATAACGTTGACAAGCACAACTCATGACAATATGGTAGGCCTGACACAAAGTTAACAATAGATCTACACAAAGATACACTAAATCATAAAGTACAAAAATATGAAAGATAAAAGTTATTCAAATAGTTGCAAGTTCAATAACAATTTTTGTACAGCATTCTTGTCAAAAAATCTACTGTTGAGTTTAGTGGTTTTAGCAATAAGTTCTTTATTGTGTGATGTTGCCGGATACCAGATTCAAGATTTGAATATCCAATCCACACAATATGACCGTATCTGGGTTTTACTCGGTCAGATTTTTGTATATCTAAATTAAAATCATACCATAATTCAAGGAAGCAAATTCAATTTCAGCATATGCTAACAACGTAAGATATTGAAAAGAAACTGAATAATTGGCAGATGTGACATTATATATCTGTTGGGAATTTCTACAAACTGGGTTGGTTGTATAGCAGTATCAGAAAACCATCCATCCTAGTATTTTCTGACTCATCTAATAGGCCGTGTCATCTTCTGTCGTTTGTTATGTATTGCAGATTGTTGTTGCTGATGCATGCTTATGTGGTGCATGTTGAAAGTTACATGTCGCCTTGGCGGCGGCTTAACGATTTCTGCATATCACTTGTCCTGTGATTTCACAGCTTGCCGTCGTTTGTATCAGTGAATTTGTGCTTCAGATGGCTTCATCAAGCATGTGTCATGCGTTGCTGCAACCTGTCAAGCGGGCTGCACTGAAATTGTATGATCATCTTTTTTGTGTAACCCACTGCATTACAAATTTACAATGACCTCTACAGTCTACAGTACACTGTTATTGCCAACCTTACATCATGTTTTCCATCCTGGCGGCCGGTAGCAAAGGATGGCAAAGTTAAACTCCCATTAGTTAGTGACAGTAAGCCCAATCGAAGGCTAACACTAATCCTAACCCTATCCTTAACTCAAAGCCATACACTTTACTGTGAGCCTTACCCTAACATTACGAGTAACGGATTAAGTGTAAACTATGTAACAATCCGGTATCATTACGCTAACATAAACAAATGCCAAATGTCATGTGATGACACTCGAGGCCAGTCACATAGTCCAGTAACACCGGCATAGTCATGTGACTGTTGTGATAGTACCGGTGTATACTAGCTTGACCTTAGTGACCAACAAACAGCTTACTATATTTCACTGTTATTCGATGTCGGTTCTAGAAGGTGGATTACAATAGTTATCCAGTCTGTCCGGAGCCACACATTGACAGAACTTATTTATTGTGTTGTCAGCATAAAACCCGTACCAATGTTGCAGTTATGTTATGCTTGTTTATGCTCCAAGGTTTATTTACAAATTGTATTGATTTTGATATTTATTTCCTAATTCAGTGTTCAATTTGACTTAATTATATGGTGCATGCTAACTTAGATGCGGTGAATGTACAGAGGTAATTAACGGCAGAATGTTGGGTGATAAATGACTTGCGTGTGCATATACAGTTAGAGGAACCTGTTGTGACTCGTGAAGCATGTAGTGTTACTGCAGTATTGTAACGATCAACTTAGCACTGATTTGATGTAGATAACAGATGTAATGAAATGTGTGATAGAAAATCAGGCTTATTTCCGGTTTTGTGATTGTTACAAAGGCACAGTGTGGCGACGATATTTTGTTTAGTAACTGCCTTGCTTTAGTCGTTTTGTGTATGCCCTGAGCCTTGTGGAGTAGCAGTCAGTCCCCAGTTAATGTGTGAGCAGAAAACTGCACCCCATTTTAGATTAATTGCATAGAACTTCTGCATATTGTTCTTGTGGCATGTAGGTTTTGATGCTGATATCCTTCGTTGTTGTTACATTGATCCAAGCTAGTCTTTTGCTGCTAATCTGAATCAGAAATTATTTGCAACATCACATGCTATTTTCTTATCCTTAATCCTCTTTTTCCCACGCTTTTTTCTGTAATCTTTTCACTTCTGGCAGATCTAATAATCGGCCAGTGGTACTGTGTTTGGCGAGTCCCTTGCAGAGTGGAGGTTCAAGAAGAAGGTCAGTTTAATAACTCGTGTTACGGCTGCAAATTACATTAATTTGATACAATTTTAAGTGCCCTGATCTGTAACAGCAGTTGTGTTGATCTGCAAAAATTTGACGGGTTTGATTTTTGAAAACTTTCTGAGGGCCACACAAAGGGGCAAATGTTGGTTTTTCTTTGGACATCTGAAGGCTAAAGTTCTCTGATTTTTTGGCTTTCCCGAGTTGCGAGTTTTGTCAATGCAGTTTTTGACTGTTTTCTTCCATATATATATATTGCACCTTTGGCCGTTTTTTTGTAGAGACATTTGTGTCAGTTGCCAGTGATCGTCTGTTTTCCCATACTTTAGTGTGACTTTGATTTTTGCCTCTTTGACCCAAACCTGATCATATAATGTGTGTGAAAGGTTTCCCACGGAATCATTCAGGAAATTTGCAATAAAATCAGTGTAGGCAGTTAACATCTTGATCATACTGTACTGCTTTCTGTAGGCCTACTTCAAGTTTGCAGTTGTCAATAAATACTTCTCTGCTGTCATGCATATAAAGTGTATGTTTTTTAAACAGTGTCAGTGCAGAAGAGTACCATAGTCACACAGACAGAAGAACTTTAAAACACCGAAAAAACAACTGCATAATATCGTTACACAGTTTATTATAGAATTCATATAAGGCTACCAGTAAATATTGTATTTGTATATACAACAACATTCATTTATCTATGCAAGAACACTCTTGACATTTAATACTAGTTTATATATACACTCTGTCTGGAAACATCGGGTTCTATAATACAATAGTTTAAAGCCACTCTTGCTATTAAAATAGCAGTTTATGGAGCCAGACAGCACACTGCAACTGGTGAAGGTTAATAGATGCATAAATGTATGTTTTTTTATAAAACAATGTCGGTGCAGAAAAGTACCATAGTCACACAGACAGAAGAACAGCAACTTTTTATCAAAATGCCAAAAAAACAACCAAGTAATATTGCCACACAGTGTATTTAATAAAGAACAAAGCATTTACACACTTCGTGCATGATTATCTGGTACCATCCACGATATAATACCAATACAGCATGCATAAGTGGCTATGAAACAAAACAAATAATTAAAAAACCGACTTACCGACCCTAACTTTCTTGGTTCATGTTTACTAAAACATTTTTTTGGCCTCATATCCAAGATACGACCGCAGTCCACAATAATTCCGCTGGCTGTGGTACAGTCCTGAACTTCATTGCCTTTGTGGTGGATATCTTTTGTGTTTCGGTATTGAGTTTAGTATTACGTGTACGGTACAAAGTTGGCTACTTGGTTAGTGCTTATAAGCCCCGTCGACATATCACTTAAAACTGTAATGCCCATGCCATGTTATTTAGTGACGATGCAGACATTTGGATCTGGACTGCAAGTGTTTGCATTTGTCATGCGTAGATTTGTACTGGAACACATGTTGTTGCTGTACTAGCACTGTGTAATTTTGTCACTATTTTAGGTTTTTTGCTTGTCTTGTGCAGCTTTCTGCTACTGATAGAATGTTTGCTCAACTTTCAGCCAGACCACTTTGGGCCCAAAGAATCAAATCAAAGTGCCACGTCTCAATTTCCTTTACTTTTGAATTCTCTATGAACAATAAGCAGCATTATGACGTCAACTGCAAAGTAAATGTAATAAAGGAGCTCGTTGTCATTTTCGATAACCAGTTTGTATTTGAATCAACGCACTTCAACTCTAAAATTCTGATTTTCAGCAACGACATTTTCGTCTCTGCCGCCTTGTATGAACTCCTGTATTTAACACTCTGATCACTCTGCTTGTAGCCATTTGTACTGCTCTGACACTGTTCATTGATAGGGCTGATTGTTCGGTGGTTTTCTTGTTGCACTCATAAATTTTACTGCTGCTTTCTTGCATTGTTATAAATGTTCTCATAGTTCTGCAATTCAGATAGGTACCAGTACGTATTTCGAATTAATGCATATGCGTCTTTCTGCTGTTTGTAGGTTCAGAAGACTTAAATAAAATGTTTAGTAATGTTGATGGAGTGAAATTATACAGAAATACTTAGTCTGTTGTGTGGTTCTTCTAACAACATGCAAAATATACACTTAACATGAGAATTCAATACAGCATCAGTTTTGTTCATTTTAGCAACCAGTTTTCAGCTATAAAGTTTTATAACTAGATATGTTGTCTTGTATCATCATTATTACGCTGCATGAGATGCAGACTACTGCAATCAATGATCCTGGCATCTGTCATATGGCTGCATCGTACAAACATGGTTAACAGATCAAGGTCCTGTTTGTGGTGCAGACTCTGGGATAAAAAAACATAAGACGGGTCTCAATATTCCCCACAGATTTGACGCAGCCTCTGCCAAATTACTTCCAGTGCATAATTCCATCATGGGTCATTTTGCTCATTATGTGGAAATTTTCTCTTTATACGTAACTCCACCGGCTTGTTTTATTACACCGCCAATCCAGTGACAGCTAAAAATGAAATGATCCAATCTCAGATCAACACAATCATAAAAGTCATCCTGACGACTTTTTCATTTTTATAGGAGCTGGTGCTCACTTATTTAATTCAGTCAACATAGAACAACTGCGTATGGAAACTTTACAGTGGTAATAAATAGCTGGTAGAATAACAATAATATTGTTATTATATTATATTATAAAGCACAAAAAGGCTTTAAAGTCGACAGTACAAAACAACACCATGCAAATTTCTTTCAATTTTTCCGAATGACAGTACTACTTAGCTGTACAGAGAACAAACATCAATATCCGTAGGATTGTAAAATGAGCATCAGAATTCTGGCTAAGTAATAATAAATGGCGATGGTGGGTGTGACAAATGGCAGCCTATAGGCGGACTCACAGCCCAAGTCCACTGCCTTAGTCTGAGGTTTGGCAGCCAACTAGTGCCAAACTTCATTCATCAGATGAAGTAAGTGAACTCTCGCAATGCCAGACATCGACATAAGACAGCACTATAAATATCATCCACTTATTATTATTATATGGTTTTACAAACAGGCAATGATAGCTGTTGGTACAGACTGCTGAAATGGACTACAATGAAACATGAATTTAAACATGCAACAGCCGTCACCAAAACAATGAAATTTATAATAGTGTACAGTTTTGTACTCTTGAATAATATGCTACGCACACAGAAGAGACGCCCAATTCTATGTGCAAGAGTAGGTTCTATACAATTCAAGTTGATCCTATACAGCCGAAGGAGGTCTAATCTTGTAATTACAACCCTAACTCTATCCCTAATCTTAAGTGGCTTTTAAGCTCATGACATTTACTAATTACTCATGACCTACTATTGTCTAATGCATATTTTACGAAAACATCTTGATAAAAAGTGTACACTGAGCCATGATAGAGAAGCCAGCATGTGATTGTGAGCATGAGAGCTGTCAGTCAAGGTCAACAGTGGAAGGTTCGGTGACAATTCGCTGTTCATCAGATGGACCATCATCGGAAATGTCGTCATCGTATGAAGACATCAGACTCGACAGCAAGTTACCTGCAATAATTGATGCATCGCAGTCACAAGCAGCTGTTTATAACTGTGTGCCAATCAAATCTCCAGATCAACTCACTCAAGGGTTAGAGTTATGGTTTAAATTAGGGTCTGGGCTAGGTGTGACTTGGGACCGAGCTAACACGGAAATGAGTTGTTTGTAAACCTCATAACTTGCAGTACAAAAAAGCAAAGCTGAAGCTGGCAATGCATGCCATAAACAGTGATGGTAGCACTGGTAGCCATACCTGTCATATCAGCCTCACATACACCAGGTTCCACACTGGGCCTAGCCTTAGAGCCAGCTGTGGCTAAAAACGAACTCATAGCAACCACCCCTCAAAAAACAACATACAAAACAGTGATCAACTGGTCAATACTATCTGGAAGCACTACATCACTGGGTTAAACCACAAATCAGAATGCCTAACAATTCACAAATGCTGATTAATAACTGTTTGCCTACTGATGATATGCATAGACTGCCAGCCAATTAAGAGGTTAAGATATAACACTAAAGTAGACGAGCATACATTTGGTGGGTGTGAGTAGTCTGTGCCCGTTGGCAAAACCCGCTGCCAGCAGAAAGGATAAAGAGAATTATTGTTAATTTTCCTAGCTAGGCCGCATGATAAAATCCAGCAAGACTCAGTTTCTGATGGGAAACTCTTATAATCAATGTCGTGAAAACTTACCAAACAATCCAGACATCTTCGGTCTTTGTGACGGTAGATGAAAGAAGAGCTCACCAATCCGACTCAGATACTACAAAACCATCACAACTAACGATTTACTGAATTTGATCAAATGGACATTTAACATACCAATTCCACAAACGATATAATATACAACCAACTGCTCAGCGAAGCCTGTCGTGGAACATTATGTTGAAGGCATACACAAGTTGCTAAACCCAACACAACAAAACGAGACAATTAAAACGATAAGTTGTTAAGAGTTGATGTGAATCTAAGTCTCAATGCACTAAAGGCAAAACTGAGCAATAAGTGTACAGAAAAAAAATTTGCATTTCCACTCTCCAGAACAGCCAAACATGTATATGTATGTTCCACAACATTCAGTTCAAACATCACTAACACTAACTTACATCAGCATATGTAGGATCCCGTTGTAATGCTAGCTGATACTGCTCACACAAAACTGTGAAAACAGCCAGATTGCCACTACAAACATATCACAAATTACAAGTGATATCCCAAAACCCTGCTATTTTGTACCTAATAAGTAATAATCACGATGTGTGTGGCATGTACGAAGAATATAACTTGTTATTAAACCGGACCGGGTTCATTCTGAAACCCATATAACACGGCGCTCGACAAAATCATAAATCTCAACATTTATGCAAAATGTGTGCAGCAATTATCAGGACTACACATAAATAACAAAAGGAACATACACTATCAACACTGACTGTCCTGGGATATCTGTGTTTGTCTATATGATCATATCAAATTGTCTCTACAGTATTTTCAAACGGAAAATTTTTGCGTAATTCCACACTGCATTCCAGGAAAAAACCAACAGCATTTTTGTTAAAACTGGTTGTAATATTTCAGCAAGTAACACCTGCAGAGAAATGCAAAACTGCATTAGCTTTTTTGACAGTCCCTGCAATTTGGCGATGCTTACTGCCAGCAGAAAGGATAGAGAACCATTGTTAATTTTCTTAACTAGGCTACATAATGAAATCCAAGAAGAATCAGTTTCTGGCAAGAGATTCTTGGAAGAGTAACTTTTGTTCACTGTAATGTTTTTCTTCTCTCATCAGAAACCTTAAACCAACTGCTTAGCTTCAGAAACCTCATTCTGAATGATGTCACAATCACGTTATGATCAGTTAGTGACGTATTAATATGATGATAATTAGTAAATTTTAGATTATTACTAGAGTTATTGCAATAATCAGAGCCAAAAATTACAAAAATAGAGCCAGATTTGTAAGTTATGTACAAAGCACTGTCAGTCTCTTTTCTGGGACATAGTTTATATTTCACTTGCTTCAACTCGCTCGAATGTGTTGTCGCTCGCTCGCATGAAAAAAGTGGCTCACCATCATTCTCCCCATTTCTCGCTCGCTAGTCGCTACCACTTGCTCTCACTTTCACGTCGGGGTCCATGTACACTGTACATCACAACTACCACCAGACCAACAATAGACAGTATCTCAAACTGTTCTTATGTGCATTTTAGCGACATAGTTCTTCAATCAGATGTTAACAGTAAATTCTGCAGGTCAACAGTTACAGCTTATGATAAGTCGTACCCATCAACTGCCAGTAGCAACATCCACAGGAAGTTGAGCAGTGGACGAACGAATGGCGGACCTCGTGCAACCTGAGGGTGTTGTGATGTGTACTGGTTGAAACATACCTCGGCTGTCAGCTTGTTTTGCAGACATAAAAACCTACACTCGGCAGAGCAAAAACCAAAATATTCACTGGCTGCAACAAAACAGCTGAACATATGCTGCAAGAAATGGAACAAATTTTTTTTAAATTTTTAAACAATCAATGTAAGATTTATGCATGACAAAACATTCTGAGTCCATAGAAATTCAATGAAAAATCTATACAGATCTATACAGAAAATATCTGTGCATTCTTTTCATTGTGAACTGCACAATGCACGCATATGCAATGTTCAACAATGGGCATCTTGTACTTTCTAAGCTACCACATGGGCATAATTAACATTATCACCCAATTAGCTGAATTTAACTGCAAAGCGACCTCAACTATTTTGTGGAATATTAAATGCTAGAAATACCGATACACTAACTATGCAAATGGTAATGCAGTAAAAATTGCTGTGGCACAACTGACAGTGACTATTATGGTACTGACTGAAAGACAGCTTGTGCGATGAAAAGGTCGACCTCAGAAGGAAAACCTCGGACTATATGATATTCAATGAGCATCGCAGCACAGTTTTTACCATCTGACGACCTGATGAAGTGATATCGAGCTTGTGCATAGTCCAATTCTGAACATGACAACACCACACATGGAAACTAGATAAACCATGCATGCAGAGAAAAATCAGAATCATTAAAACATCTCAAACAGTATGTCTCTGCATGCAAGATTACAAGTCTCAAAATCTAGTGGCTATGGCCTGTGACACCCTGACAGGCACACGTACATGATTTGAACAGTATATAAGCTCGGCTGAGCTGTAACCAGCTGGGCTACAAAGCCATTACAGTTTGAAAGCGTTGAGTTGCCAATACAATAACTAGTCTAGACTGCACAAATACCATGTGCATTAACAGACAAGTAACATGCATAACGTTACTGGGTCCTCATCTGTAGTGCAGTTTCGGGTTATAGGCGTACTACAACAAACAGTTTTATCGTACATTTCGAAAAACCTGTCTAGTCTTACTTCCTTTATCTTAAAACACTTAGGCCTACATAGACAGGAGTTTTCTGCTTGACAGAAGAGCGTAGTCAACATATTTAGATCAGTGACATATCATGTTATTACGTACAGCTCACTGTGTGCCAGTGCAGTTTTGCACTGCTGACCTTGGGTGATAAAAATTGAAAAATCAAGTAATATTTACCAAACTCTTTTATTTTTGTCAGTTGTATTTGCAAATTTTGCAACAATTACAAAACTTTCCAAAAATCTAAGTGCACACATCATCATTGTCACGTCCTCCGTACCGATAGGTTTTGGTACATCTTGGTTTTAGTGGTATCATTTTGGTGTACGTGACCTATGTGCCGGAAGTGAATGGGAAGGACACAAAAACTGTACTGTTTTTGTGTCCTTCCCATTCACTTCCGGCACATAGGTCACGTACACCAAAATGATACCACTAAAACCAAGATGTACCAAAACCTATCGGTACGGAGGACGTGACAATCATCGTACCAGACGCCTCTTTCGTGTTAAATTTAATGCTCTTTGGCCTTCTCAGTCCTGACATATCGTTTGGAGAAAAAACAGTCGCCCAGCTACACACATCCAGCTTATTTTGCAATCCGTGAACCTCAGTGCTCCGCAGTGAGAAATATATAACATAGCTTTTTCATTCTGAGGTAGGGAGTACTTAGCTCTGTGACTTTTGGATCAAAAACTAGCCTTAATTCCTAACTTTAACCTGCAATGGCAGGTTACTAACCACCGTTTAACGGCCTTTGTTCCAGGACAACCCGGGTAGGCCGGTACCAGAAGAAACACTCTGCCTTCTGCCTTAACATAGGGCTGTGCTACGTTCAGGCTGGGTTTCCCCACCTCTTGTCTTCTGGATTTTTATGGAGCAGGGGAAGATAATGGAGGCAGAGGTACCGACAGTCCGGGTGGGCGCCACCCCAACCGGACTAACGGCGCCCCCAGCCCCACAACCCCCCAAGGTTTTTTACAGACCGGATGCCCTTCCTGCCGCCCAACCAACAGCATCAAAGCACTGAAGACATGCAACTTACTTAATATGCCAGCAATACCTTGCCAGTATGTGAGAGCAAACTGGGCATGCAATGAAGGGTGTCCAGCACTGGTGGAAGCAGCAGCAGCAGCAGTGGTGCCAGTGTGGGCTGTAGACGTTGACGGAGTTGAGTCACGCTGGAGCGACCATCTGACAGCCGCCTGTACATAGTTCTGTCGCTCAATGTGGTCGCACTCAATTAGCCGATGTATGCATGACACAAACTCTTCAAACACACATGCACCAACTGACATCACATCTCTGCTGCTGTCCTCCATAGCTTGCAAGTTTATGAACACATTTTTAGTTAGTGCAGTGCAAAAGTTAACCAACAGCTGAACAGTCGCATTTCAATAACCTATTCTGCACCAGTTAGTGACATATTTCTGTCTGTTAAGTTTCACACTTCTATACAGTTTGCCAAAGCTCTTCTCTTTATCCGAGCAGTAAATATATTAAATTGCACCGTGCATATCAATGTTGTGTTTCGACTTCTATATTCACGAGATTCAGTAGCTTTGTGAAGTGACGAAACAAAAACAAAAAGCACAAGCATGTTAGCATGTATTTTGGAAAACTTTACTAAAACTCATTGCTAATTCACTCAATCAATTCTAGCTGACTACTGGCATTGATTAACTGATTAAAAAATAATATATCAGTATACAGTATGTCTTAAGTGTTTATTTAACTGCTTTATAAAGTTTTATAAGCACAGTTACCTATATTCTTGTCACTGATGGGAGCACCAGCTTTATCGAGTGTGTTGATAAGCAGAAGGCCCAAGTCAGCACCACTGGATATCTGCTTAGCTCGTAACAGCGACACTGCTCCATCTCTGAGCAAATCAATTGCTTCAGAGTACCGCTGTTGTGAAACGTACCTGCAACACAACATCAATAGTAATTAATGACTAACAACATCCTCATCACATTGCCGTTATGTGATCTTCACTGATTTTATGTCAGCATTACAATCAATCAGTCATTTGAACTTGACAAATTGCAATCAACTGGTGATGGAGATCATCACTGAATACACCCATCTGATCAAAATGGGTAAACACCTTACACTGTGCTGGATTCCCAGTCACGTTGGCACAGTCAGAAATGAAAACACTGACTCAGCTGCCAAAAGTAGACTAAACTAATCTGTTATAAATATCAGATTTCCCTTTACAGATTTTAGAATTGGACATACTAGGCTCACACAAGGAGTATCATCCCGGGTGTTTCTATTGTCATGTTACACTGACGGTCAAACATTTCCTGGTGGAATGTCCATTCTTATCGATGGAAAGATCAGTGCAATGCATGTCTCTGCTACCTTGGCTATAAAGTTCTTTCACATCTTTGTAGCTCGGTCTTATTTTCCATCCACAAGAAATCCGAACAGAGGCTATTTTAAATTTTCCATCACATCACAAAACCAAGCATAACACTAAATCTGATGCTAACCTTTAAAACTAAAGCCTAACCCTAACCCTCCTGTAGATGAAAAACATAGCTAATTGTGTATTTTTTGTCCCCGTGAATGTAAAATAAACATCTTCCACCTTTGTGGGTGTTAACATTGTGAATTAGTATCGTCAACACCGGAAATATCAGCAATCATGCATCATAGCCTTAAACCCTATGCCTAGTACTGACCCTAATTGTAAACCTGACTCCATAACCCTAGCCATAAACCCTAAGCATGAACCTAACACTAAAGTTAACCACTATCCTTAAGCTGAACCTTACATCTAAAACTGGTCCTAACCCTATACCTTACAGTAACCTTAAACCCTAAACCTGCCGCTAACCCTAAACCCTACACCTGACCCACATTCACATTCAGTTTTTGCCAAATACGGTTACTTGGCATCGAATAGTGGAATTTTTCCAGATTTGATTAGTGCAAACATCTCTACATCTCGTTTCGATCATGTTTTTGTTTGCGGCTAATGTAAGCCTAGCCTGCGGCGCAATCTTGTAATTTAGTTATTGTAAGAGCGATCTATTTGCGTTGTTTTAATCCAACACTGTTATCTAGTCGAGAAAGTGGCGTGTGGTAACTTTGGAGTGGTTCGGTATAGGATTTCCAGGTGAGGTAGTAAAAATGCAAGAGCGCCAATTATGGTAATTTGTTATACTGTCTCAATTTCGCATTCTATATATCTTCCCATCTTCCCTAAATAAAATTGGTAACAGCGGTGAAACCATCTGAACTGCAATAACACTAGTTAAAGCGTTGTAAGTTCATACTTTATTACTTTACCTGAATGATAACGTTCGATACAACTGATGTGCCTCGTAATACTCTCCACGATTTAAACGCTGTCGTAATTTCGTTAAAGTCCGCTCCAAACCATCGCGTTTACTCGACTCCATTTTGTCTAGCAAAGAATATTACTGCTTGACTACCATTGTTAACTATTTCATGATTTTAATCAGGAAAAGGGCTGGGCGAATTGAACTTTTTATACTCGAATACTTTTCGATTTCGAGTACTCCACTAATGCCGAAAATAGATAATAACTATAAAGAGGACCTAAACAAATGGATAGGGTTTCTTATTCAGGTTTGTAGGATCACAACTGTGAGAAATGAGTCCTAACGGTGTGCGGCCATTCGGTCCTAAGGACTATTCTCGATAAGCAAACATCAAAGCACAAGTTATTAGGTCGGCGTTAGCGCGATACGAAGATCGTCTTTATATATAAAGCGTTTTGTGTCTGTCTGCTTCTGGGCACCACGGGGATGGTTTTCGGTGCAAAGGATTTTGGGGTCGTGGGTAGGGGGAAGG
>Ga0126335_1000672_pt1 | contig 17140 bp, 14 predicted proteins | sample OlaspJWI45metaG_FD_108409 | JGI IMG/M metagenome (GOLD analysis project Ga0126335, IMG submission 108409) | Marine gutless worms symbiont microbial communities from Oahu, Hawaii - Olavius sp. 1 OAHU.JWI-45 metaG | ecosystem: Host-associated > Annelida > Digestive system > Unclassified | place... | reverse complement strand
TTTACCATCTGGGTACCTCCTGTTTTTGGTTTTAGTTGGTCCTAAACCCAATTATTACAGGGGACCCAGATGGTTTTTCAATTATTATTTTCTAATTCATGCAAGATCGAGGTATTAAATGCTTATTCAGTTGCGCAAGTTCTTCAAGGGTGGTCTCGCGGCTTGCCCACATGTGCCAAAAATCGATTACAAGGCCCACATTTTCGCGGTCGACCGCTTCGATCAGTTGGAGACACTGAGACAGGCTATGAATAGGTGTCCAGGCGGCGCCTTCCACCTGGAATTGAATCCCGCAGGTTTGACCCAGGTCGGCAATGTCGGCAATATTGGCGGCGGTCAGCTTTATAATCTCTTCCCAGGGTCTTTGAGCTAACCCGCAAAAAGCATTTAGCTGGATCGTGGGACAACCAATGGTCACAGCCACCTCGCACAGGCGTCGCGCCTCATCCATAAGGCACTGGCGTTCGTCAGGCTTGATGCGCTCCACCGCCCCGAGGATATCGATACAAGCCGGGAAAATCCCATGCGTTTGTAATGAGGCCCGTAAATTTTCGGCGCTGTATCCGGCATCCAGATACCGTAGAAGCTTGTCCGTATGCAGCTCAATAGCCTGGTACCCGGTTTCCTTTGCGATGCGAATATCGGTATTGATGTTGCAATAAAGTGTGGTTTGGCCATGCAAAGTCGAAATCATATGTATTTCACTTTTCTGCCTGGATTAGATGATCCGTTAGCGATAGCATTCGACAGCCCCATCAATAGATGACGACGCTTTCCGGAAAAGATTGAATCCGTTTGTTGAATTAAACACAAGCCGTCCCATCTGGCTCATAAATGGACATTATCACCGTCGGTCAATTCATTTCAAGGCGTGGTCCGCGGACAATGGTTAAAGACCGCCATGACCATCGATGAATTCATTGGCTTCCTGGAGGTTCGGAAAAACTGCGGAACATCCGTGCCGACCTACAGTCAAAGCACCGCAGGCATTTCCCAGTTCGCAACACCGCCCCCAGTCCCATCCTTGAAGGTAGCCATAGATCAGGCCACTGGCAAAAGCATCCCCGGCGCCTACCGTGTTGATAACTGCCACTTTAAATCCTGCTTTGTGAATAGGTTCATCTTTAGAACGATACACGCTAACCCCCCGTTCGCCGCGTTTAAGCACCAAAGCACGCTGCGCGTGACCGTCACCAGGTAAATCTGTCATCAATGCTGGAAGTGCTTCGCGTTGGGCACTGTTAACCGGTTGGCCTTCCATGATTTTTACCGGATCCGGGTCCAGCAGGGCGAAAAACTCCTCTTCCGTTCCGATGATTACATCCATACTGTGCAGTATTGTTCGAATGTTCAGACCGAAGTCCCAGGGCTCCGGCCACTGATCGGGTCGTAAATCCAAATCCATAAATGTCGTAACTCCGTTTTCACGGCAACGTTCGGCAACATACAGTACCGCATCGCGGCAGCTTCCCCGGCTCAGAGCGGTACCTGAAATCATAAAAGCGCGCATTTGGTCAAAGGGTAAATTTTGAGCATCATGAACAGTTAAGTGGATATCGGCAGGATTTTCACGGTAAAATACCAGAGGGAATCGATCCGGCGGCTGGACCGCCACTATGGCCAGGCCAGTTCGGGTATTGGGTTTACGAGGAATAAATGCGGTACTCACGCCCTCCCGTTCCAGGTAGCGCAACACAAAATCACCCACAAGGTCTTCACCAATCGCGGTTAAAACACCGGAGCGCAATCCCAACCGGCTCACACCAATGGCTATGTTGACCGGGCTGCCGCCCACACTGGTATCAAATCCTTGGACATCTTCAAATTCAGCACCTATCTGCTGGGCGAAAAGGTCCATCGAGACTCTGCCGATGGAAAACAAATCAAATTGTTTTTTAGACATGTTAACCTCGTCTGCACTTATCCTGAAATAGCGATCACAACCCGATCCTTCGCAAATATTCACGATTACGCATGGCCATTTCCCTGGGTGATCCCATATTCGGCAGCACATCCTGTTCGACAACCACCCAACCTTCATAACCAATGGCCTGAAGTTCATCGAAAATGCCACGAAAGTCCACTTCGCCTTTGCCCAACTCGCAAAACAAACCTTTTCCCACCGCTTCATTATATTCCAATTTCTCGAGTCGTGCGGTTGTGGCTATTTCAGCAGCACAATCCTTGAAATGAACGTGCCAGATACGGTCGGCATGCTTTTTTAACCCTTCGACAGGTTCGCCGCCGCCAAACCGGTAGTGGCCGGTATCAAAACACAAACCGATCAGCTCAGGGTCGGTCAGCTCCAGTAACCGTGAAATTTCCCAGGGAGCCTCGATCCATGTGGAGCAGTGGTGGTGAAACACAGTTCTAATACCGGTTTCTTCTTTTACCTGGCGGGCGATTAAATGCAGACCATCTATAAATACCGCCCACTGATCGGATGTCATGCTGTCCCGGGCTGTGACGCGACCGGCCACCTGATTGCGGGCTTCATAAGCAAATAGATTATCGCCAACAATGATCAAGGGTTTTGTTCCGTTAACTGCGGTAAGTAATCCTGCGGTTCGCATGGCCCTTTGGGCACTGTCCCTATGGCCATTTCGATCGATCAAGACCGAGGTTACCCATGACCCCACAAGGTTCAAATCCCGTTGATCGAGCTCATCCTTCAGCCGCAACGGATCGGTCGGCATAAAACCCCAATCGCCGAGTTCCGTACCCCTGAATCCAGTTTCATGCATTTCATCCAGAACGTACCGGTAATCCCCTGACCGTGAGGATTCGAAGGTTTTTTCGATAACTCCCCAGGAACACGGTGCATTTGCAACCTCGATCATATTTTATGCTCCTTTACTCGATATTGTGCCCATGATGGATGTTAACAGGTGCCCCAAGGATAAGTTCCGGATCGAGAATTATTTTTGTGGCTTTCAACACTGTCCCGTCCCCGTTTCCGTCTGAAACTGATCCAGTAAAATTTCTACCGCTGATTCTCCCATACGGCTTCCGGGCAGACGCCTGAGTCAATCATTTGCTTAAGGATTGGTAATATCTGGAAGAATTAATGCTAAGGTCCCGGTCTGTTTTTGTACCATACCACCAGCCACCGCATTGGGCGAATACTCCCTTTCTTCAGCTATTTTTTTAACTTTTTGTCGTGTTTTCTCACTAACGCCCTTTAGTCAATTTGAGGCCAGAGACACCGAAGAATATGAAATTTCGGCAATTTTCGCGATGTCTTTGATTGTAGCTTTCATGAAATCTCAAACGATTTTTCATATATCTCATCGGACAGTTCTGATGAAACATACCTGATTACAGATTAAAGATACGATGATTCGTCTGCTGATTTGGTTTACCGGCCCACAATATTAGGCATCGCTGCAAAAGGTAAGGCAAACGTTTTCTCTTTATCAAGAAAAGAGTGTTTTTTCCCTTATTTTTATGAATTTGATCCATTTGTGTCAATGATGCCCTGTTTGGTATGCCTTTGGCGGTCATATAAATTCAATAGAACATCTAAGCATAAATCTCAAGTGAAAGGTCATCCGCGAAATTCATCAAAAACGCATTAGCCATTCATAGTTTATAGGCGATACAAATGGCGCGAATTTTCCCATGTATAACAGGTTGACAAAGCGCAAACGTTTTAGTTAGCTATGCTTACATAGACATGGAATTAACGATCTGTGTGGCTGCCTGCGTACTGATTGATGGTTCAAGTCCCAGCGCAGGCACTGGTACTCCCTCCGCGGCTGTCATTTTAGCGTTAACGCTTTACGCGCAAAATAGGATCTTTCTTTGACGAATCTCAGAACCTAAAGGTCAAAATGTTTAATGAAGAATTTAGGCTAAACCAGCCTTTAAGATGGAGTATGGTCGGGGGAGGCAGAGGAAGTCAAATTGGATATATCCACCGCACCGCTGCCGCGCGGGACGGTCTGTTTAAGTTAGTAGCCGGCGCTTTTGATATAGATCCCGAGAAGTGTGTACAATTTGGCCGAAATATTGGCGTTGAAGAAAGCCGGTGCTATTCCGACTACAGGGAAATGTTTCAGCAAGAGTCGCAGCGTTCCGATGGGATTCAGGTCGTTTCGATCGCAACCCCAAATAAATATCACTATGAAATGACCAAAGCGGCGTTGGAAGCAGGCCTGCACGTAGTTTGTGAAAAGCCGCTCACCTTTACCGTCCGGGAGGCGGAAGAATTAAAGTCGATAGCGGAAAAAAATAACCGCGTAGTTGGCATAACCTATGGCTATGCCGGTCATCAGATGATTCATCAAGCCAGAAATATGATTGAACATGGTGAACTGGGACAGATTAGAATCATCAATATGCAGTTTGCTCATGGCTGGCACTCGGAACCTGTAGAGGAAATTGATCCGGGCACAAAATGGCGGGTTACCCAGCAAATCGTTGGTCCATCCTACGTATTAGGCGATGTGGGCACGCATACCTATTACCTGGCTGAGGTTATGGTTCCAAATTTAAAAATAAAAAACCTGATGTGCATGTGTCAAAGTTTTATTCCTTCCCGTGCGCCCTTGGAAGATAATGCCTTTGTTTTGATGAATTTTGAAAACGGTGCCGTCGGCAACCTCTGGGCAAGCTGTGTAAATGCTGGCGCAATGCATGATCTGAAGATTCGCGTCACCGGTTCCAAGGCCAGTCTGGAATGGTGTGATGAACATCCCAACCAGCTGCTTTTTCAGGTTCAGGGAGAGCCAAAACGTATATTGGAACGGGGACATAGATACAACTATAATCAGGACCCGGCCGTGAGTGCGAATCGGATTGGAGCGGGGCACGCGGAAGGTTTATTTGAATCATGGGCCAACATATATCACCGTTTTGCCCGATCCATGGATATTGCTGAAAAAGGCAAAGACAAAATCAACGAGAATTATTGGTATCCTGATATCGATGCCGGAATTGTGGGTGTCCGTTTGATTGAACGATGTCTGGAATCCGCTGCGCTAGGTTCAATATGGGTTGATTTTTAGCCGCATATAAACAAGGAGCCAATGTGCTTGTAAATTTAAAAGAGATACTTCCTGCCGCAGCATCCAACCCCTACATAGTACCCGGTTTTAATATTTTTGGTATGGATGAAGCCTGGCATATTATGAAAGCGGCTGAACAGGAGAATAGTCCAGTCATTCTGATGGTCAACAAGGATATGGTCAAAAAATACACGGTCGAAGTACTGGGTGCCATGTTAAATACGATTGCCAAAAAGTCGAGTGGCCCGGTTTGTGTCCATCTCGACCATACATATGAAGAATCCACCATTTACCGTGCCATGGATGCAGGATTCAGTTCTGTTATGTTTGATGGATCACAGCTCCCGCTGGAGGAAAACATTAATAGAACCCGCGCGATTGCAGACACCGCCCATGCTAAAGGTATTTCCATTGAAGGAGAAGTCGGTTCAGTCCCATATCCCGATGAAAATAAAATCAAAGATGAGAAAACGAGCCCCGAACAGGCGCTTGAATATTCCAAAAGAAGCCGAGTGGACGCTATGGCGGTCTCGGTTGGTAATATTCATAAATTGACACAACCGAAAGCCGTAATCGATCATACTCTTATTAAAAAAATTGAAGAGATAACCGAAACCCCACTTGTACTTCATGGAACCTCCGGTATTTCTTCGTTCGATATGAAAATGATTATCAACAGTCGCATAGCAAAATGCAATATTGGCACTTTGCTAAGACAAGCCTGGGGGCACACTCTACGACAAGAATTCGGCGCACAGTCCGATGTTTTTGACAGATTGACCCTTACAAAAGCAGCGCTTCAAGCAATACAGAGTGTCGCATCTCAAAAAATCAGGGAATTGGGAGCCGCAGGCAAAGCCTGAAAAATGCTGCCTCACTAAGATATTGCGGCAGCTAACCCGGTGGGAGACCGGGCATCATGATCAATCTATCCGGGGGAGGGGGATCCCGGTGGCACTGAAATCACGCATTATTATTCATCTCAGCAGGGCTGATTTTTATTCTTGACAATCAATGCAGGGAAATATTACCTGAATCTTGCATGAAAATTAAAAAGAAGTGTGAACAAGCAATAATAGCGCCAGTTCATACGATTTTGAGAAGTAGTACAAAATACCAAATGGATAAAAACTATGGAAGTCATTTTATCTTTTTAATTTTCACCCCTTGGGCGAGCCGGAGGCTTCCATCTGCTATCTTCAACGGCGCGAACGCGCTCGGCGAATAAAAAAGCTTGCAATCTCGCCGCTGTTGGCGGGATGGCTGCACCAGGCGATGAAAGCCTCCGACTCGTGCAAAAATAAGGTATTCATCTCGGCGTGTATAGGAGGATGGTTTCACTGTTCATCTGCATCAACACTTAAGCAAGGAGATAAGGCGATGAAAAAAAAACCCATTCGATCGATCAAAAAAAGCAGTATTTTATTGGTGGTTGTGGTAATGTTACTTTTTGCTTTTTCTACTTCATCGTATGCATTCACAATTGGGTACTCAAGCCCCAACTTTGATGATAACTTTCAAACAGTCCTTAGAATCACCGCCCAAAAATATGCTAAGTCTCTGGGTCATAGCATTCAAATTGAAGATGCCCGTGAAGATGTGGGAACACAAATCAGTCAAATCCAAAATTTCATCGCCTCAGGGGTGGATGCGATCATCCTTGCTGTTGTGAGTGCAGAGTCGTCGCCCCAGATCACAAAATTAGCAGCCAATGCAGGCGTTCCCCTGGTGTACATTAACAGAATGCCCGCCGATATAGCTTCCCTTGGGGATAAGGCCGTCTTTGTCGGGTCGGATGAAAAATGGTCCGGGACCCTGGAAGCTTTTGAATTGTGCAAACTTGCAGGGGGGCAAGGCAAGGCCGTGATGTTGGTCGGTCTACTGAGTAACGAAGCGGCTGTAACCCGGTCTCAAGATGTAAGGGAAGTCTTTGGGAACTTATCAATGTGCAAAGGCATCGAGCTGGTTGATGAGCAAGTCGGCGAGTGGCAAAGGACCAAAGCAAATGACATTGTCACCAACTGGATCAGTTCTGGAATTAAATTCAATATTGTCGCGGCAAACAATGACGAAATGGCCATTGGCGCCATTCAAGCCCTAAAAGCGGCCGGAATCAGCATGGATGATGTATTTGTGGGAGGCATCGATGCGACCGCTGATGCCAAAGCTGCCATGAAAGCAGGCGACCTGGATGTTACTGTCTTTCAAAATGCCGCTGCCCAGGCAAAAGGAGGAATTGACGCGGCTATCAAGCTTTCCAAAGGAGAAAAACTGCCTAAGTTTGTAGTGATTCCCTTTGAGCTGGTGACCCCGGAAAACCTCAATAAATATATGGATTCAAATTAGGAATATTCGTTGAATAGCAGGTAAAAAACTTCTCATAATTTCCACCTTTTCATTCTTTTCACAGCTCAAAAAAAGAAAGACTTGCTGCCCCCTTCTCAAATGCAGAGGAGGGCGGCAAGCACTGCAGGCGTTAGCATCTACCATCATCTCTCAACTTTCAAGAGGGAGTCTATCCGATGGCAAACAAAAAGGTAATTCTCGAGACAAAAAGTCTGACAAAACACTACGGCGGTGTGCACGCACTCCAGGACGCAAATTTTATTTTGCACGACCGAGAACATGTTGCCATTGTGGGGGATAACGGCGCCGGGAAATCGACCATTATCCGTCAAATAACTGGGGTTGAAATACCAACGTCCGGGAAAATTTACTTTGACGGTCATTTAGTTAATTTCAAAACCCCATTAGATGCAAGGGAAGCCGGAATTGAGACGGTCTATCAAAACTTAGCCATAGCAAATGACCTCGACGTGCCATCAAACATTTTTTTAGGGCGAGAGGAAATATTTTTTAATCTTGGCCCTTTCAGCTTTTTAAATGAAAAGAAAATGATAGACAAATCGAGCAGGGTCCTTTCAAAAACGGGAGTCAAAATCCCTGATTTAAGAATTCACATGGGGAACATGTCGGGGGGGCAGCGACAATGCGTGGCCATCAGTCGTGCAGCCAGTTTTGCCTCTAAATTAATCATCATGGACGAGCCGACAGCTGCTTTAGGCGTGCAGGAGACGGCCCAGGTTGAAAATATCATTAGAAATTTAAAAGAAAGAGGGATTCCTCTGATTATAGTCAGTCATAATTTAAGACAGGTCCTCGAGCTTGCCGAAAAAGTTTTCGTCTTTCGCCAGGGTAGAATTGTTGGCTCCCTGGAAACCGCCAAGACGGATGGCAACGAAATCGTTGCCATGATTACAGGAGTCAAAAAAGGCGTTCACCATAATGCAACTCACAGCTGAAACGAATTCAAGCTAAAACCCCATGAGCAATCAAATTACATCTGAGAGGAGTTCAGACACTTTCCGAGCCACAGACAGAAAACTCCCCACAGAATTCGGCATTTTCATTGTTTTTATCGGGATTGCCCTTTTTTTCGAAGTGCTGGGTTGGATTTTTGTGGGTCAGAGCTTTCTCGCCAATCAACAGCGATTGATCATCATGATTCTGCAAATGGCGATCATCGGAATTATAGCCGTGGGTGTGACGCAGGTCATCATTATGGCAGGGATCGATTTATCCGGTGGATCCGTGTTGGCTTTCGCAGGTATCGTCGCAGCGAGCCTGGCGCAAACTTCGGATTATGCAAGAGCCGTTTATCCATCCCTGACCGACTTACCTGTTGTCATCCCGGTGATGGTCGGCATTTTCATTGGTGTCTGCGCGGGTCTTATCAATGGAAGCATTATTGCCTTAACCGGTATCCCTCCTTTTATCGCCACCTTGGGTATGCTGGTATCTGCGAGAGGTTTGGCTCGCTGGTACACCTCTGGAGCTCAGGTCAGTTTTTTTACAGATGATTTTGCAGTTATTGGAAGCGGGGTGTGGCCTGTTGTTATTTTCCTTACAGTCGCATTTCTTTTCCATATCCTCTTGAGATATACCAGTTATGGCAAACATACATATGCCATCGGCTCCAATGAGGAAGCCGCCAGGGTGTCGGGAATTAACATCAAAAAACATAAGATACTAGTGTATATGATCGCCGGGGGACTGTACGGTCTGGCGGGAGTGGTGATTACCTCTCGAGCATTGACCGCGCAGTCGGGCGCAGGCGTCATGTACGAATTGGATGCGATTTCCGCAGTGGTGATCGGGGGTACTTCCCTTTTTGGTGGTAAAGGAAGAATAACCGGAACCATCATCGGAGTTTGTATCCTTGGCGTACTGACTTCTGGATTTATTTTTCTCAGAATTGACCTGTTTTATGTCAACATGGTCAAAGGAATTCTGATTATTGCTGTCGTGGTTGCAGACACTTATCGTCATAAGAGAGAAACTAAAAAGGATGAGTAAGTTCAGTAAATTAGATGGTTGAATATGAAATCCACTGTAATTAAATTGTCAAACCAGGGAAAAACTCACCCTGAATTCGGCATTTTGATTGTATTAATCGCAATCGCCCTTCTTTTTGAAATACTGGGTTGGGTTTTTGTAGGTCAAAGCTTTCTTTTTAATCAAAGAAGACTCATCATCATCATTCTCCAGGTATCCATAATAGGAATCATTGCAGTTGGCGTAACTCAGGTAATTATTTCGGCAGGGATCGATTTATCCGGAGGATCTCTTGTCGGCTTATCTGCGATGATTGCAGCAAGCCTGGCGCATGATGCAGATTATGCAAAAGCGATTTATCCCTCATTGACCGGTCTACCCGTCATCATACCTGTGCTGGCCGGTATTCTAGTTGGCGTCGCTGCGGGTTGTATCAACGGCGGCATCATATCCTTGACAGGCATCCCTCCATTTATTGCCACATTGGGCATGTTGGTTGTCGCCAGAGCGGTGGCCACCTGGTATACAGAGGGACACCCGATTTTTATGTTATCCGACGGATTTACAGCTATAGGCAAAGGGATCGGGCCTGTTATTATATTTATCACCGTTGCTATAGTATTTCATATCCTCTTGAAGTATACCGTTTATGGTAAACACACTTATGCCATAGGTTCAAATGAAGAAGCCGCAAGGGTCGCGGGGATTAACATCATAAGACATAAAATTCTAGTCTATACCATCGCCGGGGGATTATCCGGTCTGGCGGGGGTGGTGATGAGTGCCAGAGCGACAATGGGCCAGGCGGGGATGGGAATCGCTTATGAATTGGATGCCATTTCCGCGGTTGTTATCGGGGGCACCTCCCTTTTTGGAGGGAAAGGCAGAATGACCGGAACCGTCATCGGCGTCTTTATTCTTGGCGTAATCACTTCCGGTTTTACTTTTCTCAGAATTGATTCTTACTATCAAGAAATCGCAAAAGGGGCTATTATTATTGCAGCAATTGTCTTTGATCAATATCGTCAGAAAAAAAGGGCCAAAGAGCTAGAGGTAGCAGCTTAACCCGAACATTTCATGAAATTTTTTCAACAGGTGGTTTAAAAGAAAAATATCATTCATATATCTGAGAGTCCGGGTAATCATCGGGCAAGACTATGGAAATTAAAATCGGCAATGCGCCAAGTTCATGGGGTGTAGAATTCGCAGGCGATCCGCGCAACCCGTCCTGGGAAACGGTATTGGATGAATGCAAAGCAGCCGGCTACAGCGGTATCGAACTGGGTCCTGTTGGCTTTATGCCGGAAGAACCAGAAATACTTGGACCGGCACTGGAAAGTCGCGACCTGACGCTTATCGGCGGCGTAATTTTCCGCGCCTTTCATGATCCGGGTGCCTGGGATGATGTCAAGGATGGCGCGTCGCGCACATGCAAGGCGCTGGCTGCACATGGGGGACAGTACCTGGTGATCATCGACAGCATATCTCCAAGGCGTGCCCCAACGGCCGGGCAGCCCGATGCTGCCGAAAAAATGGAAAAGGGGGAATGGAAGGCATTTGTGCAACGAATCGCAAGGATCGCCAGAATGGGAACAGAGGAATATGGGTTGACAGCCTGCATTCATGCTCACGCGGGAGGATTCATGGATTTTGAAGATGAGCTTGAACAGCTGCTGACCGAAATCGACGGGCAAATTCTTAAGATTTGCCTTGATACCGGTCACTGCTTATATGCCGGTTTCAATCCTGTCGAATTCATGCGCCGGCACATGGACCGCATTTCCTACATGCATTTCAAAGACACCGATCCCAGAGTGAAGGCGCAGGTAATCGGCGATCAGACCGGATTTTATGACGCCTGTGCGAAGGGTTTGTTCTGCAATTTAGGAGAAGGCGAGGTTGATTTTCATGCAGTCCGAGAGATCCTGCTTGAGCAAGGATATACCGGCTGGTGCACTGTCGAACAGGAGTGTGATCCACAAGGGCAGAATTCGCCAATAAACGACGCCAGGGCCAACCGGGAATATCTGCAATCAATCGGGTTTTAGGAGAGGAGTGTAAGGCAAGAATCGGACCAGGCGTTAATCAAGAGCAGTTCACGAATGTGATCATTGAAGCGGAAACCTTGCCATGGGACGCACCGATCACCGACGAGGAGGAGATCATGTATAGCCCACAATCTTCAGCACTCACCAAAGACTCCCTGATCGCTATGTGAGACGTGACTACATGCGATGCGCTGGCGGGACTTGATGATATCCTCACTTTAAAACTTTAGATGTCCCTAATTTATCTTCCAATTTATCTCTTCGGTTCTCGGCGAAGCCCGAAAATTGAGCTATAATTTATCGTCCGGACGCCTTGCGGCGCCTTCGTACAGGAAATCAAAAAAGTCACAAGCTGAACCACCTATAAAGTTCAGGTAGTAGCAAAAATTTTCAATTGAACTAAAGTGGCCTGGCTGCGGATTATAAGTAAACGGTATTGACATAAGCGCAACTAAAGCAACCAGGTTCAACAGTTCGATTATCCGATTCATAAACATGGTAACCTTAACGGCCAAGGAAAGCATGAACCAGACAATAACCGTTGCAGTGAATTTTGGTTCGATCGTCCAGGATTGATCATCACTCAGGAAGATTGCATAAGTAAAGAAGATAACTATATACATCAATATATATATCCATCCGACCGCTTGCCTTGGTCTGTGGATATAAAATCGCATTTTTCCTCATAATTTATAGTTTTGTTGCAGTTATATGCAACTTTGAAAGAGGCCGCTTCATAGAGGTTATTTAAGTGCCCGTATCAAAATATTAATCTACTCCGGCACCCCGGCCTTGCGCAGATCATTGACGAAGCGCTCCCGACGATTTTCATCTTTGTACGGTTGATGATTCACCGACTTGAGCGTAAAATGGGGATTTTTCACTAAAAGTTTTGAAACCTCGGCACGTGCATCTTCGAGCCGGCCCAATCGGACGTAAACGGCTGCCAGATTGCGATGAACAAAAAAGTCCGGTTTGTTGTTCTGTTTTAGTGTTGATAGCGCCTCATCATACCGCCCCACCTCGTAATAGGCACCGCCCAAGACACTCCAATACCATGACGGATGACGAGGATTCATCCGCATCGCTTTTTTGAGCTGCGCAATGGCTCGCTCCGGCCGGCCCATTAAAGTCAGCCCAATCGCCATCTGGGCAAGGAAGTCAGCGTCGTTGGAATTGAGCGCCAGGGCGCGCTCATATTCGCTGATGGCCAGATCGAAATCCTGCATGTATAGATATACGTAACCCAGAGTCCAGTGGGTCTTATAGTCGTTGGGATCGAGCGCATAGCACTTCTGTGCCCACTCCAGGGCGAGTTCCAACGATTTCTCGGGATTCTCGCTCCAACCCATCCGCATGTCGTTCACGGGAACCCAGGGCATGTAACAGTAAGGTCGCGCCCAGCCGGGGTCGAGCTCAATTGCTTTTTGGTAGAGCGATCCAGCCTCAGCATTGGCCTCTTTGGTCCAGCGGAACCAGGCGTCGCGTCCACGCAGCCAGTAGTCGTATGCGTCCAGGTTCTCGGGCCCTTTGCGTGCAACGCGCTCGCGCTCGACTGCGTCGACCTCAAACGCCAGGGTGGCGACGATCGTCTCAACGATTTCATCCTGAATGTCGAACAGGCGCTGGGCGTCTCGGTCATAACGCTCGGCCCACAGGTGCTTGCCGGTCGTGGCGTCGATCAACTGGGCGTTTATTCGCATCCGATCACTCGTCCTCTGAACGCTGCCTTCCAATACATAGCGAACTCCAAGTTCCTCGCTGACCTCTTGCACCTTCACTGGCTTGCCCTTGTAAGCGAAGCTCGAGGTGCTGGCAATAATGAAAATGAACTTGAATTCGGAGAGGGCTGTGATTATGTCGTTCGTGATCCCATCGACAAAATACTCCTGCTGGGGATCGTCGCTCATGTTGACAAAGGGTAGGACCGCAATGGAAGGCTTATCTGGCAGGGGGAAAGCCATTTTTTCCACAGATGCAGGCTCTATTCTTTTTGATTGATGAAGATAAATATTCCAGCCAATCAAACCTCCTCCGACCATGATCAGTATTGTAATGGCCGCCGTAGCTGTCCGGCGAGAAACCCAGCCTAACATTCTTTTTTCACCGATGACTTTACCAACAGCATCAGGCTTCATCAATACCCGGTAAGCGCCTACCGGCTTGGGTATATTTTTAACTGACTGTTGCCCTAAATATTCATATCCCAATGGGAGCTTGGTCTCAATCTGATCGAAAGCCGTCTTTGAAACACATACGCCACCAGGCTCTGCCAGTGCCTCCAGTCGGGCGGCAACGTTCACACCGTCGCCGTAGATGCGATCTTCTTCATCAATGACATCCCCGAGGTTGATTCCAATCCGAAACGCCATTCTACGGGCCTCAGCCAACTCAGCGTTGCGGGTCTGAAATTCACTTTGCACTGCAACAGCACACTGCACAGCATCGACCACGCTGGAAAATTCCGCAAGTAAATTATCTCCCGGAGAATCAACTACTCGCCCTCTGTGCTGTTTGATCAGAGAGGTCATAACTTCACGGTAGGTAGCTATCGTCTTAACTGTAGCAGCCTCATCCTCTGCCATGAGACGGCTGTATCCAACTGCATCGGCGCTAAGAATTGCGGTGAGTTTGCGTTTAAAATTTTCTGGCACTATGCGGTTGCCCCTTTTTCTTATGGTTCAAAAAAACTCGATAATAAATTGAATTCAGGATGTGCGGAATGGCATGTCAGCACCGGCTAGATTTTACAATTGAAACAGGCTTTTGGTCATGTGGTGGAGATAAATTATAGAGTTAATATAAACAGATACCACAAGCTGTCAATTTGGGTCATTTTCTATTTCAGGGGAAGAATTAGGGACGTAGATCACTGATGGTGTCCGGTCCGGCCGTCATCAGCGTTCATCGGATCTGCGGCAGAATTTAACTACCCGGCGATCGACACCGGGAAATTAGTCCGGCCTGTCGGCTGAGACAGGGGCAATGTGATTATCACCCGTCATCCCGACGGGCACCCGGTGCGGCGCCAGTTGAATCGTTTCAAACGGCATCTCCACCCCGGCGGCGGTCAACGCCTTGAAGAGTTTTTCTCTCAACTCGAGGCTCTTTTTCACCTGTTCTCGTTCATTGTCGAGCCACACCTGCAGCTCCAGGGTTTCGTTGTAGTCGTTGAGCTGGGTCACCACCACGCGGGGCAACGGCTCGGCCATAAAGTCGGGATCATCCAGCACCACACCGATGATCAAGTTTCGGCGTTGATTGAATCTGAGATTTCAACTAAAGAATTCCGTCAGAACTGGGCGCGCTTGGTACAGAAAATCTATAATGTTAATCCATTGGTGTGTTCTAAGTGCTTGGGGTCTATGAAAATAATTTTATTTATCGAGTCTGAGCAGCTTATTAAAAAAATCCTTAAGCACCTGGATTTATGGGATGTCAAACGCAAACCGCCTCCCTGCGCCAACGGCCCGCCAACTGAGGCATTTATCATCTATGATGAGTCCTTATCGCCCAGCGTGGATAATTACCTGATCGATGCTGATTATCCGATTGAAGCCTACCTTTAAAAAAATCCAGCCGCGGGCATACCGGTAAGCTATGTCTGAATTTGCACAAATTCTCAATTCCACCTCCAAAAATCGATATTGACAACAAAGCCCGCTTCCGTTCAGTGATAGTGTCGTAAACGGCAGAGGAAGAAGGGGTGCTCTCAAAGAGGCCGAAAATTTCAAGGGCACGTTTCGGATCCTAAGAATCGGTAAAAACATCAGCATGTTATACAGGGAAGAGGGAACTGCCGACTTGACCAAAATGAATACCTTTCGAGTAACAGAAAATGATATGTTGGTCGGTTTTCATCTTCGGAATTTTGAATTAAACAGAACCACTATTAGGGCCGGGTATTCGATATCCGCAGAGGTTGATAGCTTAAAAATTATTGCTGCCCAGAAAGTAATCGAAGAAGAAATTTGAATCTGCGTCATAGCAAACGAGATGTTCTTAAAAAGCGGACTTCTAATATTCAATGCATAGGGATGATCCCATACTATTCGGAGACACCATCATATACAAAATTATGAGATACTTTTTATACATATCGGCCTTGTATTTTTTCTTTCAAATTTCCGCCAGCTATGCCCCTGCGTCTGATGATATTGATTGGTCCAGTAGTTGCGGTGAAGCCGTCCATGTGTTCTGGAAGGGCCGCCTGAACGCTGATAAAGACCAAGCGCGCCAGTTCTTTCAGCATGCCATTGACTTGTGTCCGGGGTACATCCGACCGTATGAACTGGTAGGTAATTTGTACCGCAAAGGAAATCAGAAAGATACAGCCATAACATATTTCAATAAGGCGGCTGAGTTAGGCACAACCAATTACAAACTGTATCATCTACTGGCCCAGTTACTGTTTGAGAAAGGCGATTTCGATGAGGCTGATCGGAACATCCAAAAATCACTGAAAATTCGAGACGATTATCCAGGTGCCCAAAAATTGAATCGGGAAATTAAAAAGGCGATCGATAAAGAGGGCCCCAAGATTATTCTGTATGAACCCTCAATCCGGAGGGGAATACAAGTTGTTAAAATTATTGAAAATTTGACCGTACGAGGGATTGCCACCGATAAAAGCGGAGTTGTCTGGGTAAAAGTCAATCAGATGGAGACATCAATAGATGAACACGGAAACTTTCTCAAAGACATCCCTATTCAGCTGGGAACCAATACCATTCGGGTGGAAGCCGCCGATTCGCTCGGCAATCGTGCCCATATTTCAATTGATATCGAGGGTGAAAAGTATGCCCTGCCTCCTTTGACTCGTGTCGAAGCGGCTTCTCAGAGAAAAGCGCTCTACGGCAGATCTTTTGCCATTGTTATCGGCATCAACAATTATGAAAAATGGCCGGGACTGGAATTTGCGGTCGCCGATGCCAACTCTGTTAAAACTACCCTTCAAAAAACCGGTTTTGACGACATTACCCTGATCTTGGGCAAAGAGGCTACCCAGCGGCGGATCCTCACCGAACTATTCTACAAACTACCGGAAAAGGTGGACCGTAATGATCGCGTCCTGTTTTACTTTGCCGGCAACGGCCAAACAGAGGATCTGCCGGGCGGCGGGAAAAAAGGCTACATCATTCCGGTGGATGCCGAGACCGACAATTACGCCTCAACCGCTGTTTCCATGGAGCAGATTCGAAGCCTTTCCAGCCGGATTGCGGCCAAACACATTTTTTACGTGATGGACTGCTGTTATTCCGGCCTGGGCTTGAACCGTTCGACCGGGGTTTGGCCGGGCATCAACGATTACCTGCGCAAAGTCTCTGGGATGCGGGTGGTTCAGATTATCACCGCCGGCGGCCAGGGCGAGCAGGTCCAGGAAAGAGAAGGCCACGGATTGTTCACCTCATATTTTTTAAAAGCCATCGCAGGGGCAGCCGATCTCGATAAAGACAACGTGGTGACGGGCACCGAACTGGGGGCCTATCTGCGACCCACCTTTTCCAATGCCTCCGGCCAGGCTCAAACCCCGCTGTTCGGCCGGCTGGAGGGCGAAGGCGAGTTTCTCTTCTTTGTTATAACCAGACATTAAATAGGGGCGCTGTTAAACCCATGTGAAATTGATGGGGTCGGGCCCAATGCCATTAACTTAACAGATATGCCCCGTCTCTTCTGTTTTTTAGGATTTCCGGTCGAGACAGTGAAGAAGAGACAGCTTTCGTTGCTTTAGGCTTACGGCCCGGGCGT
>Ga0126335_1000671_pt1 | contig 17150 bp, 10 predicted proteins | sample OlaspJWI45metaG_FD_108409 | JGI IMG/M metagenome (GOLD analysis project Ga0126335, IMG submission 108409) | Marine gutless worms symbiont microbial communities from Oahu, Hawaii - Olavius sp. 1 OAHU.JWI-45 metaG | ecosystem: Host-associated > Annelida > Digestive system > Unclassified | place... | reverse complement strand
TATTTTCGTATTTTTCATTTGCCATACACATGTTATCTTCTATTGAGTTTCGAATGCCTTAACCTAGCAACTTCATTTTCAGTGTGAAGGTAGATTTTCAGAATATCTAGGTCACCTTCGAGTTTCTAGGTCATCGAGTTAATATCAAGGTTACGAAAGCAAAAAAAGCAGGTATGTGCTCCCCTCGGTTACAGTTTAATAATAACGCTGTACTGCTGCTGTTATTCTGGCTTGAGTTTTTATGTACGAACTTAGCAATACTGTGTGAAATCTATCATCTTTTCTGACATAGGCCTATGAATTAACAAAAAAGGTAAATGTAGCTTTCACAAAATTAAAAACGTGTAGTAACATGACCTGACATTTGAACTGGCAGTAATATAATCATAATGTAATACAATTATATATTACAGAAAGACTACAGCATTATTAGCCGTCGGCAACTTAGTTGCCGGAGGCTATATATTTTACCTCTGAGCTTTTTTAGTCACCCGCCTTTAATGTGACCAGACGGCCGATCGCCGCCGGGTAAAAGTATACCGACGCTTATAACCTAGGTGTCGCATGAAAAATTTGCAAAGACATCTCCACCAGCCCTCCCATATTTTTACAGGGGGTAAAAAGTGGACAAATTTTGCCAATTTTTGACTGCACTCGCATTCCAAGCACTCTGCAAAATATCGAAATTCTGAAAAATGCACAGGATGCACAGATGATTGGCCTAAACAGTGGACATATCTCTCTTCAATTTTACAGGGGAGTCAAAAAAAACAAATCTTTCCCAATTTTACCTTTTTAGGGGCTCTGGTCTCCAAATGTAACAACAGACCAAAAATCTAAAACATTCCTTGATTACTACGAAATACTAAGAGATATGGCCTAAAACGCCACCCAGACACCGTAAAGCTCGGTCCCCCAACCCCAAGATCCACGCGGGAGATTGGGGGCCCCAAAAATATGGTCGACTTGAATTGGGCATATTCCCCGCCTGTCGAGCTGTCCTCCAGTCAAAGGCATTTCAGAGGTTAGGCCTAAGCCATGCTTAAACTATCTACTTAGACTGCTCACCCACCCCTCCCCTAATTTTTAGGACGTCAAAAAAGTGAAAAACAGACCTCAATTTTTCAAAAAATTGGCATTTAAGTCACCATCGTTTCGAAAGCAAGCAAAGTATCGACAATCTTAAATATGCGTCTGAAATGCCAATGTGCCTATGTCCCAGAAAATTTGGATTCGGTTTGTTCATCCGACTCTGAAACTACAAATTTAGAGTGGGGGCACCCTAAAACGCAAAATTGGATAAATCGACAATAACTCAGCCGTGCATAAACCTATTGTGCTAAAATTTCACATGCTGGTACCTTGTGGCTCCGCGGAAGCTGTGGAATTGTCAAAATTTACTTCCGGTCAAATTCAAGATGGCGGACGGCGCCCAGATTTTTAATATTTGTATCCCTTATATCTCCGGATAGGCTAAAGTCAGAGGCTTCAAATTTGGTGTGTACATCAACTATGAGGAGTAATTTTGAAAGCATGCCAAAACTAGGTCATAGAAAAAGTGGCCCAGTTTACGTGACCTACAATTTAAATTTACGGACCCTGGTGAATGTCTCTCAAATGGCTAAAGCTATATGGTTCAAATTTAGCACGTAGAAAACTATCAGGAGTAGAAGATAAGCAGCACATGAGTAGGTCAAAAAGGTCATAATCTAGGTCACATGACCTAATTGTAAATTTCTGAATTTCGCATATATTTCCAGACTGGCGGAAGCTACAGGCTTCAAATTTATTGAGCACAATGCTTACACAGAGAGTTATCACAAGCGCAAAACTAGGTTGCAAAGGTTAAAAACTAGGTCACGTGGCTACATTTTACATTTGCGAACCCCTGTAAATATCTCTCGAATGGCTAAAGCTATAGGGTTCAAATTTAGCACATAAAAAGACTACGAGGAGTAGAAGATATCCAGTACAAAAGTAGGTCAAAAGGGGTCATAATCTAAGTCAGCGTGACCTACATTAAAATTGTGGAAATTCGTCTATGTTTCCAGAATGGTGATAGCTACAGATTTCAAATTTGGTGTGTATGTTGCTTACACAGAGTACTATCCACAGTGCAAATCTAGGTCACAGGGGTCGAAAGCTAGGTCATGTGGCTACATTTTAGATTTGTGGACCACTGTGAATAAATCTGAAACGGCTAAAGCAATGGGCTTCAAAATTAGCATGCACACTTTCTACGAAGACTACAATAATACAAATGCAAAACTACGTAGGTTAAAGGGACACAACGTAAGTCACGTGACCGGTCTTTAAATTCTGGGATGGCGAATGGAACGGTTATAGCCTAAAGTTTTAGTGGGCTGGCGACGAGTTCCGAAAGCATGAGTCGAGGTGCTGAGGAGGGAGCACGGAAGGCATGAGAAGTTCAAATTCGGCCTGGGGATCTAGAAACGGTCTGTAAATTCCCAAGTGATTCCAAGCTAAGCCATGCATCAAGAATACTTCCGGTGAATTCCGCCGTGGACTTTTTTGGTTTCTCTAAAATTTGGTACATGGTCTGGTCACGTGACAGCCAATGCACTAAAACGTTGAAGGTCATGAGGTCAAAGGTCAAGGTCATGATCTAAAAACATCACGAGTCAAGTAAGTAAACGATTCACTACACATCATAATGCATGAGCATGTGCGTGCATTGATGACACGTGACTATGTTGATGACAGTTTGTTAGCCTCGTGAGGTAGTGGAGTCAGTCTCACTGTCTGGAATTGAGGCAGCAGTTGCTGATGCTTGCTGACATGAATTCAGTCAATACAAACAATTGTCGTGAATTAGAGGTGTCGTGTTGCTGCGTACTGCGATTTAGGATGGCGGATGTTTTGCCACATTTTCTAGTTTTATCTGCACTTTGTTGCAAAATAAACTTAAACTAACTATTACTGACCTTGCCCCATTCTGACGTATACCAGCGCTTGTGATCACGTTCACATGCAGTTGAGTGCATCATTTCACAGGAACGGCTCGTTATTGGTTTATAAGACTCGTCACATTCATTGTCGGAAAGCACTTCGCCTTCTTTAGTGATGCACACAACAGTCCGACTTTCAGTGGATTTGCACTGACACTGTAACATGTCACACCAAATATGAGTCAAACTGTAAATCCATCCAGTACAAAAGTATGTTGCTTACTATCCACATTGCAAATCTAGGTCACAGGGGGTCGAAAACTAGGTCACGTGACTACATTTTAAAATTGCGGACTAAGGCACTAAGGAGCGAGAGCGGAAGGCATGAGAAGTTTTAATTCGACCAGAGGGTCTAAGAAAGGTCTGTAAATTCCCAAATGGTTCCGAGCTAAGCCGCGTATGAAGAATGCTTCCAGTGAATTCCGCCGTGGACTTATTTTGGTTTTTCTAAAATTTGGTACATGGTCTGGTCACGTGACAGCCGATGCACTAAAATGTTGAAGGTCATGAGGAATTGTACGTAAACGCTTCACTGCACATCATAGCACATGAGCACGTGCATGCATTGACGATAAGTAAGTAAGTAAGTTTACATATCATAACCATTGTGAGCCGCTGTAACCAATATGCAAGTACTAACACACGCAGATTAAAGATCTATTGACTGACTGACTACAAGTTGCCTGAGAAAAAATGTCACTGCACACTATAACCTCAATGCAACAGATGTGCCTTCAACTTTAACAGCTATGCAGTTATGCCTGAAATGCAGACAATCATACATCAAATGCCAAAAAACTCGCAACATGTTACACAGTTACAAGTTCCATTATGAATTCAACTCGAGCAGAATACCTGCATAGCTTGGGTTCAACTCCTGGGTGTGCCAAATAATTTGTGTCCAGATTTCAAGTGTGCATACTTCAAAGTTAATTACTTGGACAGGAAGCGGGGTTCAATAGTGTCTTGTGAACATTGAAATGGGAAACAAAGTCTACATGTATTTGTGTATAACAGATCACTGACTCACCCCAGACCACTCCGAGCTCATCCACTCTGCACCACTGCATGACCCAGCATTACACTCCTGTCTGTCAACTGGCTGAGAGATTGCCTCACACCAAGTATCAGGTAAGATATCCGAGACCACACCTGGAATGACGTCAATCATCTTACACCATACCTGTCTTGTCTGCTCGCCATCTCCACACACCTGGTTACACTGCCACAGAACACATTCAGCTGTCGACTGTATGATGTTTCTAGTACCCTATGTGATTTTTTAATTAATTATTTTGTTATTTTTACAGATAAAATCACCATTTGATTTTATCAACGTTTCTGTTCTAGTGATAATGTGCAAGACTCAAGTTAAAATTTCTGTGTTTATGCTGTTTATTAAATTTTTCCACTTTCTTCATTATTTGATGTTTTCTTTACATGTCCACAAAACTAGTTATTTATCAGAAAAAAACCACAGGGTGGCCCAAAAAACTGCACATTTCCATATGCCTAATGTTAAATTGACATAGCTTTGTGAAATCTCAACCAAATTTTATAATTTTTGTCAGACTTACACATGAATAGATTCTGAACAAAAATGCATATACTGTCCAGAGCACCTATTGCGCGTTCCTACACTACTTTGTAGAAATAATATTATCCGTTTTCTGTGCTGTCTCAAGATGAAATTTGCTCATGAATTATGTTGGCAAACAATTAAATAGTGTCAATCACACAAAATTGTACTGATCAGTTTACAAGCAATGTTCAATATGTCCTCCTCTCAGCCACAAATTATAAAATTCGGTTGAGAATTCAAAAAGCTGTATCAATTTAATATCAAGCAAATGGAAATGTGCAGTTTTTTGGGCCACCCTGTACAGCCGAGAAAGTGTTTAGCTAAACATAATATTCTGCAGTGTATGACATACCCGTGACCACGGCCCAGTCTGCCATTGATGACACTGCATGTCAGCATGACAGTCTTGAACTGAGACAGGTCTAGTTTGCACATCACACATGTCGGTGTCAACTGTCTCATAGGCGCCGTTAGCAAGTGTCCGTTCACACGTGATCATTCGCTGCTGCTGACCAGCTCCACACATGGCAGAACACCGCTGCCATTCTCCTACCTTCCACCTAATGTATATGTATTCACACAACAACCATTCCATTTAATTTACAAGTGACAACCATGCAATAAAATTATAGATAAATACATGTAATATTGTAATATAACTTAACAAATAAACCTCTATTTCATTCACCACTACGACAGCACAGTAACAAGGGTACAAAGACAGACTTAACAATTATAACAGAAGAATAACGAATAACCCTATAATGCATGTTGTTTTCAACAATCAATTAATATGACCTGTTTCAACAGCAAAATAATGTACTAATGCCGCAAAAGTGGGCAGTTAACATATACCAGTAAATATGTTTAAGGTAATCTTGATAGTGTCCACTAACACAGAATGCTATGAAACTGGTAGACTGACCTACGAATACACATGAGTATTCAGTGTAGTAAATAATACATACAAAGCTGTACAAGCAGTCTGCGTGCAGTGGTTCTTTGAAGCTGGTTTGGACTCTGAGTTGCAGTGACGCTCTTCAACTGCTCTGTTAGAAAAGGTCTCCACACACGACACTGATCTCCACATCCATCCATCTGTAAGTAGCAGTCGTCCAACATGATTATAATTACTTAACAAAATAGCATACTTCTCAATAAAAATACTTGGATGTAACCGATAATAACATACACAATCTGCTTTATTTTTTAAATTAATTGATTCGATTTATTTTTTAAGTGATTACTGAAGTATATAGTCTTATTTTTAATTTTTATTTCTAAACTATGTACTGGCTTGCAGTATATATAAACCTGTAACAAAAAATGAAACATTTATTATAATCTCAATGTAGCCTACAGAAGAAGAAGAAGAAGAAGAAAGAAAATTTATTCGCCAAAAAGGCTGGTTGCCAGAAAGGGCTTCAGCCCATCAATGCTGGCTACCGTAAACACAAACATTACATGCCGAAACAACTAAATCAGTGTCAAGTGACTAAGCATTAACGATAATACAGTACACAATTCACAATTGTACAAAGTATAAGAAATGACACTTAGCATTTATAATCATAGAAGTTAGCCTACTTGTGCCACAGGTCGCATTACAATGACTCCAGGCTGACGTTGTCCATCTGTAGTGATCACTGTCGTGAGATGAAGCGTCACGCTGAGTCCACAGTTTGTGTGAGTAGTCATAATTGACTGAACCAGCATCTGACGCACTATTGCGCTTCAGCAACTGACAGAAGCACAGACACAAACTCTGTGTACAGTACTGCATACACTCACAAGCAGGTATGTGTGCTTACAGTTGTATGAAAATAGCTGAGAAACTGAAATGAAATTTAACATAAGCCAGCTGGATACACTAATAGACCTATGCACTACAGCACGTTAATCTTTGCAGGCACCTACAGTATATGTAAAATGTGGTAGATCCAGCGTGTCCTATGAACTATAACTGGTTGGCTACACAAAATACTACTGTTTTTTCTTCAAAATTTTATTAGCCAGCATGTTTTTCACCACCTTTGATTCTCAATTGTGATACAATATGATTTTTCCATTATAAGTAAACTTGTAAAATGTCTAAAGCATACTGTATTGTAACAAGCAAAAACTGCAAACTTTTGCTAAATCTGTGCTGGTCAAAGTAGGACACAGACCTCTACAACTATAGGTTCAATAAGAGGACCTCTGGCAGTCAGTGTTTCCCTGCCAGACTCATGTCGTACATAATGAAACTCCGCTCCTCCCAGAGTCACTAGTCCTGCCGGCTCCGCACGCAGATGACCATATAGGAAATACTCGCCACTGATGCTCTTTACAGCTGTGTGCAACATTTCGTCAATTGTATTGTGATACATGTATAAATCGTGAAAAAACTAGTCAATTTTCTTAGTGTAAGACAAAATAGGAGTAAGGAAGACCTTCGAGAAATGCTCCTATCAACTGGTGGCATAAACACAATTACGACACATTTAAAATACAGTCTAATGCTATCTAAATCCGCCATTTATACGACAAACAAATTAAACCATAATTTGGCAAAAACCAGCTTCAACAAGCACATAAAACAAGCAGGGACTTCTACTGATCTATGCGTTTAACTTGACCAAGTCATCACAGATCTGAGATCATAGTCTTGGCAACAGCTGTATCGATTACATCACCACAGAGTTAACTATAATACCAAGTTATAACCAGCAAAGACAGCAACTTTTCAATATTGTTGTGTTAGTTCGTGAGAAACCTTAACCAGAGAGGTAATGCAAAAAAATGGAACATTATAATAACGGAATACAGATGTCAGCTAACCCAAGTGGCTCCTGCGTCCACCATTCTCACGTAAAGTGATAGTTGTAGCTCCAACTGGAATAATCAGTAGCTCATTGTAACCTGCAGCCACAATCGTCATATTGCACAAGTATAAGGAAAGTAGACGAACAAAAGGTCTTCTAAAGCACTAAATTATCCGCTAAATATCAAAACAATCACACAGCACTATACTTTTAGTATCGCTTAAACTGTTTGTATACGCTTAGGCCCTACTGATGATGTTTTTCGTTCTAGTTGTCAGTCGTAGAAGTGGCCATACACAAGATTGTAGTCCTACCGGCAGGTAGATGCTGAGTGCTGATTGTTCCGTGCACAGTGATACATCGACGACTGTCGCCTCCACACACTAGACATGCGTCGTACTGTTTGCCCTCAGAGCCCACGACGCCGTCACAGCCGACCGCCTACATCGCAATATTCAAACAACTCACTGTAAGATCTCACTTAGCTGAAGCTCACTACGTTGCATCACCCGTCTTCGCTGGCAGTCATCTAGATGGCTCGGTGGCACCGCGGTTAGCATCGTGGCTCGCGAACCAAGAGGACAAGGGTTCGACGCTTGGCCCCGGCGTTCCGGGTAGCGGCTATGGCTAGCTGCATATGCCCACTTGCCCAGTGAAGCGTGATGATGTAGCGGTACTGCATGGCAGACCGTTTACGCAACGTTGTTAGGCCACATCGAATGCATGAGATGCGAACTATTGCTACAGATGTTCCCGTAGCATGGTGTGCCATTCTGTCTGTCACGCAGCTAAGCTGTGCAAAACGGCTGAACGGATCGCGGTCCTGTTTGGGGTGGAGGCACTTGGGTCCAAGGAACACTGTATTAAGTGGGGTCCCAACACCTTACGGCGAGGAGGAGGGGTGGGGTAATTTTGCTAAAAGGTCTCAAGCAACATTTTAGTTAATTTTATAGAAGAAACAAAAACATTATTTATTACCCACTATTGCATCTGTCAAGCTCGACGGCTATTAGTTCTTCTCATTGTCGTCTATTTAGGGCGCCTTTTTATGAGAGACGGATAATTATAGTGTCATAATCTGTAAAAAAATTAAAATGCCAAAAAATGTCGCTTGAGACCGTTTAGCAAAGGTGACTCTTCCGACTCATTTGCATTCGCCAGATGGCGTTACACTCAAAGCGGCCATCGCTAAATTACTTATTATTATATGGAGAAACAACAGTGACATTTAGCTTAAAACAGACAATGTGTGGCCAGGCTCACCTGACATGTACCGTTCACACAGACGCTGTTTGGCGCCCGACTGCAGGGCGTACCGTCGACGACGACATCAGAGAACTTTCGGTACTGTCTCTCGCCGTCGCTTCCGGTCACCGCACAGTACAGCGCGCACCGGTCTGACACTGGACACAACAGACTGCTAACAACTGACTGACAGTTTCAAACTGAGAACAACTCTATAGACAGTTACTGTCACTACTATTACGCCGTGTAGTATGGAGCAATTAACCAAGTCAGTAGGCCTACATGTAATATACAATCGTATTGGTAATTTCGCGCATTATTAACCGCTTGCGTCATTGAATTGGAAGTAAGAAACTGCATCAGCAAAATGACAGCTGTAGCAGATACGACAATCCCTTTTGTCGAATTAAACACATGAGCGTTATGCCCAGGAAGTTAACCTACAGACCGTAAATCAGTGCCGGATTTAAGTATGTGGAGGCCCTGGGCAGGATCATTATTGGAGGCCCCTACCCACCCTCAAATGCTATAATTTACACGCACTTACAATTGTAATAATAACTAAGTATATCTATATTTTTTGTGGAGGCCCCTTAGTTGTGGAGGCCCTTGGGCAACTGCCCAGTTGCCCCCCCCCCTTAAATCCGGCCCTGTCGTAAATTTAAGTTCACGTTAGTTTAAGAAACGGTGCTTGGCTGACCGTCGGTGTAAGGCTTCCAGGTGTACAGTATTCCGTCGTCAAACTTCTGACTGTCATAGTGACTGCACTGCTCTTGACGAAGGTCAACTGGTTCTCCGTTACAGCTCTACGTGTTCACATACAATCTCACACCATTACCCTGCAGTTAATCGTCTCCGGTCACAACTTTGTGATACATGATAATGCAAGTACGTAACGTGCGATCAAAATATATAAAAATACCAAGTGACTATAACACAATAAGAATTCATAACTGGATAAAAACTAATACAAAAACACAGATGACCACAAAGAAAATCCGAAAAACAGCCAGAAAGTCCGTAGGTCAGATAAACAGGGCGTGTCGCTAGTAATCACAAATGAATCTCAAAGAAAAGTACGATTCAAAATCAAGCATCAAAGCTCTGATCTACAGATGCATCACTGCATCGGCTACTCCAGGTACGTTAATTAACGCAATCATGGTTATTACCTGCGTGTTACAGAGCACGTATTTCGGTGATGACGTACAGTTGACGTAATTCGCTCTACATTAACAAAGTGATCAATAATGACAATACAATACCGTCTAGTACAGAGAGGAACTCAAAACCAGCAACACTATCAAATGCGACTAAGCAATCATTATGATCATCCTTATTCTGACAACACAAAAATATACAGATCACAAAAAATACTAACACAAAATCAAAATTCCGATCAAGCCCCAGTAATTTCCGACTTCCACGTTACCGCTTTTTCGCCGCCGTGACCTTGACCACGGACTAATGACCTTGAAACTGAACCGTGATACAGGCGTTGGAACTTTGTTTCTAGCTGTCCTATGTGCTGAGATAGTGTTACTTCCGGTTTGTCTATTTCCGGTATAATGCGACTTACTTCCGGTTGTGTTGGCGACAACAATCGTTGAACCGGACGACATCGAAAATATGGGTACAGCCGTTAAAATTTTGTTACTACGTGCCCTGGAACTCGAAATATGATGTGAGCCACAAATGACAACAGACGGCTTGCATAGGTCCGCTTTTTGAGCCGGCATATTCGATTTTAGTAGGTAGTGTACCACCGATGAGCATAGCATTTTGTAACACATCCATATTTAGGAAAAGTCATGGAAGCGCATTGCGTGATCTTTGGCGGTTCCAGAGTTATTGTGACAAAAGTGGGCTGGGGGGTATTTAACCCCGCCCATTAGCAATACGAGGTTAAACATCAATCAAAAATTTAATTTTAATACTATTTCAATTTGCTACGAATTTCGACGTTGAACATTATTACATTAACCAAAGTACAAAGGCTCACATACACTCGATCGGAAAAAGACCATAATATTATAAACTAATAAAGCAGATATCAGGAGATCAGCGCAAATGAACCTTAATACTTTGTACTTTAATGCAAGCATCTTAAGGCACTGTTTGTACATTTCAACCCCACCCATTAACAAAATGGTTACGGCTTCTGCTTGAATGCTGTTGCGCGAATGGGGTAAACCGCCGGCCAAGCCAGACACCTTGAGAGATTTCAAGGTGAACAGCAAGGAAGCAAATGCTTGACTTGGATAATTTATAGTTGTGCCACAGCGCTGAGTGTTGGAATGGCAAAACTCAACACATCAGACTGCACTACTATGTACTATCTGATGAACCAGCTGGAACTGAGCGATTCCTTCGCTGTACTTGGCCTTTCCCACGCCGGCAGACATGAATCACTGGAAAACAACATCTGGTCAATAGTTTAGCCAACTGGACCTGGCCCATCCCGATACCAAGACAGGTGGACAGCTGGGCTAATTCAATAATTAGAAACACCATTCGCGGGCGAAACCTGTCGACAACTGACCGCTAGCCACGTACGGGGTGCGGCACAAGAATTACGATCTATGAAAGAACTGAGTGATGATGATGCAGGTAGTATAGCAGCTGCTGTAGCAGCAAATGTGATCCGCTAGCTAGAGCATCACACGTCTTGAGCCAGTCTTCGCAATACAACGGCAAAATGAAACTTGGAAGAAATGTAACAAACTGACAGTATCCAGCGAAACTGGTGCTCCATTGTGCAACCTTGCGCAATATACAGGGTGGGCAAATTAAACGGGGCCAAAGCAGTTTGCGTCGTCTCACTAAAGCATGTTTTGGACAATTTTGGTGATATTTTACACATGGAGAAGCAACAAAACAAATATTGAATATTTTCTGTATAGTGTCATTAGGCCTGTAGCCCGCTTTACTTACTTATCGGCATGCTTTGCATTAAAACAACGCATTAATCTCAATTAATTAATTAATGTTCTGTGATTTAAAAAATCGTCTTTGTAATTAATCTTACCTGTTTTTGTTGAATTAACTCTATTGAATAGCCTAGGTAAGGTAAAGGTAAACAGAGTATAGCAGTTTCTGCTGCTGCTGGAGTATGACTTTCTTCGGACATTCTCCGGTTGCAGTTGCATCAGGCGTGGCGTCATCTGACGTTTTAAGATTTCACTAAGAAGAAATCCTATCACATCAATTCTTGCTTTATGTAGTGTGTACTCGCTGCAACTAGCGGCGACTCGCCACACATCGCAACGCATCGCTCAGGCTAGCGTAGCGAAAACCATGCGCAGCGCAGCCAGTGATTATTCTAGGCATGGTTCCGGGGGGGGAATTCCTCCCCGGAAATTTTGACAATAATCTGAGCCAGCTGATGCTTATATCGCATGAAGGTCCTCCAGTTCTCAGCAGCGATGATTTAAGAGCGCCTTGCCCCCCTCCCCCGGATTTATTCATTCCCCGGGTCTTGGAGTGCTAGAATAATCATTTAGCGCAGCGCATGCTGAAACGACGCTTAACAATGACTGTGTCCGTATAGGCGTTATTCATTCTTGCGATAAACAGCTGCCGCCGACCGCGGCAAAGCGAGATATCGTATTACAAGAGCATGAAATCAGACTAATTACGTCACAGCAGGTGCACGTGCATTAACTGCAATCAGCCGTGGATACTGACCCGTTGACGCCAACTGGACACTGTAGCCGATCAACGATAGCAATTCCTCCGCCGCACGATCGCGAACATGCCGCTGCTATGTTGTCTTCGCTCTCACCCTGCATCAGAAACGCAATTATATGAAACAATGTATGCCGATGATGCAGCTGCCTTTCGCGTTTGTGTTACGCGCGAGAGACCAGTAATAGAATGCAGATAGGAGAAAGAGTTAAAGTTACAGTGGTAGTCCAAGTACTCCAGGGTACAAGGTATTACAGGGCATTAATTTGTGTGAAAGTCCGCCAGATTGTTGTGCGTCCGTCGGAACTTTGTTTATATTTACAGCCAGCGCAATGGCTCGCCCGCGGTGTGCGAGACCAGGCTGGCCAGTGTGGCGCCACCTAGTGAATGCAGTTAAAACGTACTACAGACCACGAAGCAGCCGTCCTTTGGGATGCCGGTTTTGTTGTAAATGAGCGTGTAATGGCTTGGCAATGTTGATCATCCATCAGTGAGCGATATTCGTTAAAAATAGCCTCTCGCCAAACACTCAAAAAAGCACTCGATTGAACGCATTCAAATGGTCTGCAGGGTACTACGGCATCAACCACATCGGCGCCTACTGGAGTAGCAGCAAATAGCACATCGTTCTGGACATGACGTAGCCCAACCGTAACGCACACGTAATCGCTTAATGTACGTAGGCCTATCCAGTATTTACTATTCATTAGACACATAGCACTGACGTACGTACAACAGGAAATATGCAGAATAAACAGATACGAAATGGCAATGCGGGAAAAACAAAAGGACATGATGACAAACAGACAGACTGAAAACCAACCAGAGCTATTTGAGCCGATACGGCGATAATATAAAACAGTGCACAATCAAAGACGATGTAGGTTAAGCTGGCAGATAGATGCAATTTAAACTTCAAAGTGATGCTCCTTAGACCCATAGACTTTACTTTTAACTGTGCAACAGTCGATTGAGGCAAACCGATGGTGAACGCAATTACTGTGAACAATTTTCTGTCAGTTACATTCAGAACTGTCAAAACGTCAAAACTTTCACTTAAGAAATATAGACCCGTAAGCGTGACCATGATTTTTTTTACTGCGAGACACGAGTTATTCTCTGTACCTGTAAAGAAGCTGAAGTAACGAGCAGCAGAAGCGTTGAGATGAGCGTCACTTCAATAACGCGCGTTGTCGTCATGCTGTCACCAACTTCGTCGTCGTTGTTGTATCTCTACATCACTCACTACCACTGTATCAGTATCAGACGCTGAGCCGAGCTGACGAGTCACGATGTCGTCGAGTCGACAGTCGAGAGTGCTATCTCATTTAGAAGGCGCGCATCGCTCGCGTCGCTCGCTGGGGCAGGTCAGGTGCCCGCTGAGAGCCGCGCCGCGCTGACTCACCAGTCCGACGAATCATTGACCATCGCCAGCCTCCCTCGGCGGACTACATGGACACAGACCACCCACGAACTCGACAGCCACGTGACCTTCTCCAAGCTCATCGTCTGGCACTTATCAGCCTCTCACGCCGGCCGGCCCAGCCATATTAACTCGTAGTTCGATAGTTCATACTTAAGTGCTTGACTAATAGCAGTGACAACGTTGTCAGCTTATTAGCGGCGACACAAATACACTGTCTGCTGCTACAGCAACTGCGGTTGAATTCGCAAGAACGCCTGTTCAGTGTTTACATTGTCACAAGCTCAGAACCAGATAAAATAACTTAAAAGTAACCCGTAACCTGGACTAAAACAACTCGCTTGGCGATTTATCTGGACGTCGCCAGTCGCATGAGAGCTCCAATGATACGCCAGATTAATTATGCCAGATTCGACTTTACTAAATAAGCTTCCCGATCGACACTATGAGCAGTCACAGACACATTGGCGTGTTCAGACTTCGAATGCTATGCCATGCCTATGGGCCAACTTCTTGCGGAGTTTGCTTATCACGGGGAGCGGCTTATCGCGCTTCAATGTCCCCGAGCCCTAATGCTTGGTTCACCGAACAATGAAAAATCCGCTCAACAACGCACGTTATGCCCGTTTTTTAAAGACTTGGCCTAGATAAACATTGATTGATAAGAATCGTAAAGAGAACGTTCGCAAGTTCGAACGCCGGTAACTAACTCTGTAATGTATAGGCCTACCACTAGCAACCTTATTGAGTTTAAAAGTAAGTTTCGTTTTGTTTGTTAAGTTTAAACGCTACATAACTGTTCTATGTACTTATTGAATACTGGTACTCGTACCGTCGTACGTACAGCGGTGTACAAAAATTTACAAAGAAACTCATTGCATAAAACTGATGTTTAACGTGACGAAATGCGTTGCTTAGTCTAGTGTACAGGGTGTTTCAATAAAAACAGCTTTCCTCACGAGCTATCAACCGCTGGAACAGTTTGTCTCAAACGACCGTCGAACGCCTTCAAGAGATACCTAGAATTCTTGTATCAGAAGAAGATGGGTTTCTTCATGGACACTTGGTCCACATAACCCTAATTGGCTGCTGGCTACCTATGTCACAATCTGATGTACGACGATGATTGCATTGGAGCAGCCATACCCAGTGACCTACATTTTCTTTTATCTCTTAGAAAAGTGAAAAAATTCGCTCCAAATTTTTAGTGAATATAGCTGAATAAATTCTGATTTTAGCTGTGCAAAAATTGATGAATTTATAAATAAATATTCCTTGGTGTCAGTGACGTGAGTCACGTGATTATGACGTCATGTAGAGATGGAGAAACGCTTGAAATGCTAGTCAGAGAAACTCCGGATTTCATCTCGTCTGCTTTATGCCCCTCAAAAGTCGGAACCTCATCCCGGTGGATTATGGGACATCGTGCAAGAAAGAATGTACTATAGAAGAAAATCCAAGATGTCGACGTGCTGTGTGAGCGCATCACTGAATCATGGCAGCGCGTCGATCAATCAGCAAGCACACAGACAGTGGCGCCCGCGACTCGGATCACGTGTCACAGAGAAATGCGGTCATTTTAAGCTCAGACTTTGACAGTGTCTATGTGCTTTTTCGTGTTACATTTTACTTGTTTTCATTCTCACCATTTTACTGTTTGTCATGCGTTGGCGATACAGCGCGGCTTAATCACCAGTGACCTGGACTGCACTGGCTGACTGATCACAAACAAACCTGTTGTGTAAACTTGCACCGACTGACTTCCAGTTCACTACCTCACGTCGTCCCGTCTGGCATTACTCAACCACACGTACCGGACGTCAGTCACAACAGACGACAATAAACTGACCACGACCGACCACCGCGAGAAGGGGTGGGGAGGGAAATGAGAGGAACGGGGAATTGAAAACAAGTGCTACGTAATCTACATTCTTCCAGGTCAGGGTCCTATATCCGGCCCGTACGTCGATCAGTGCCGAAAACCGTAACACGGAAATGACTCGGCGCAGCGAACTTGCAACGATAACAATGGGCTCTATATCCATATGTCATGTCAGGGTTTGAAGTGATCATTGTTAGTCTGTGTGTGCTTGCCGACCTTGAGTTAAAAGTCCGTTGAGCTACAATGCAGCGAGCGGCGAATATCTTGTACTTTTAGTCTATGACTGGGGGCTGTTATCAGTGTGAAGCTGAAAGTATTTACTGCTTTCTTCTGGTAGGACGACGTCGTACGACGAGGATTCCTGTTTCCACACTGCTGCTCTCCAGTCTTCCTGTGAACGCTCAGAGCTGTGATTAGTTTTGTTCTACTCAGTGGCAATCGTATACGAAGGGGCTTTAGCTGCTAACAGTGTTTAGTGTCTACGGCTGCTTTTTTCTTTTGTGTGAAACGTATTTCGATTTGTTGTCAACTGCGGCTTCCTCAGCCTGAAAGGATTTAGCGCATGAATTCAGTTATGAAATAAACACACGGTGTCGGCGACTGTTCAAAAAGATAAACGCCAACGCTACAGACACAAATAAGCGATTGGAATCAGTGGAATGTGACTACGGTAAATATTCCTTTATAAAATTGTCAAGCAACAATTTCAGACACGCAGAACTCTCAAAAAGTGTCCTGAAAACTGTCGCCACTGCAGCAGTGTACGTCGCTATTTAGCCGACGTCGCTGACATCTGCAAAGCCAGAAGCCCAGACGCCCAGATAGCAGAACGCTAGCTGAGAAGCGGTCCAAAACACAGATGCCCAGTTCTAATCGTAAACTAAACAGAACGCAGAACAGACACCACCGCATACCCGCACCCATGCACTCGTGATCTGGACGGCAGGGCAATGGCATGTAGGGGCAAAGTGAACGTGGCAGTAAGCTGTTTACTGACGAGATAGGTCAGTCATGGGTCAGTCAGCTCGCGATCAGTGATCGCCGACCTGCTGTCGAGTGGACCTTGCCGACCGCCGACAGCTGGACCTAGTCAGCAACCTGCCTCAGCCTCAGCAGCCAACTCAGAGCGTCTCGTTCTGCCGCCCGCGGCACACGTGCACACGTCACGGCCAAAGCTTTCGTTTAACTCCTAATAGCATCCCGCCGAGCGATAGGCAATAAACCAGTCCACGCATAGGCTGCGAGTGTGATAGTATTGCCGAGTATAGCATTCGGCTGATAGTCGGTCACGGTCTATCACAGTCTCATGCTGTAATAGCAATTAATGCTGGTACTGTAGTCTTCGGCCAGTTTCACACGAGTGTCGTGTTAACGTGCTTGACCAGTTTTAACGATTAAGTGGCATACACATTTAATATCAGATAAGTAAGTAAGTAAAACTATATTATAGTGCGCCATAAAGCTGACTTAGCCAGCTTAATCTGCCGCACTCGTAGTGATCAAACCGTTGTCCTTAAACAAAAATCCAGGCTAGGGTTGAAGTCCAAAAGTGCAGTCC